>Ga0115003_10000648_pt1 | contig 30694 bp, 30 predicted proteins | sample ArcticOcean_MG_C_7_FD_88736 | JGI IMG/M metagenome (GOLD analysis project Ga0115003, IMG submission 88736) | Marine microbial communities from western Arctic Ocean - ArcticOcean_MG_CB11_88 | ecosystem: Environmental > Aquatic > Marine > Oceanic | place: Arctic Ocean: Canada Basin | collected...
TCGTCGACCCAGAGCCCGCCGGGAACGCCGTCCGACATATTGAGTTTGCCGAGGACCGCCATGCGATCACCGACGACTTCCCTCACCGCCTTTACAACGTCCCGGGCGAAACGCGCTCGGTTTTCAATCGAGCCACCCCATTGATCTTTGCGGCGGTTCAGCGATGGCGAAAGAAATTCACTCAGGAGATATCCATGCCCTAGATGGATTTCAACCGCGTCAAAACCCGCTTCCAAGAGAAGTTTCGCGCCTGCGACGAAGTCGTTCGTGATCCGAGCAATGTCCGTGGCGCTTGCTTCTTTGGTTCTCTTCATGGCAAGTGGGCTGAAGGTTTTGGACGGAGCAACCGCGGGCAGTCCCGCTGCCGCCGCGACCGCACCCGCGTGCCCAATTTGCGCGGAAACCGCGGCGCCTTCTGTGTGAACCGCCTCGGCCAGTTTACGAAGGCCGGGCAACGCCGCCTTCGTCAAGATCAACTCGTTGGGTGTCGCCGCACCATCGGGCGACACGGCACAAAAAGCCATCGTTGTCATGCCGACGCCACCGCGGGCAGCCGCACGGTGAAACGCGATCAGCCGATCGCTTACACACTGGTCTCCCGTCATTCCTTCGAAGGTGGCCGCTCGAATGATGCGGTTGCGCAATGTGACAGGGCCGAGTCGGGACGGCGCAAAGGGATCGGGGCTTTCAGACATGTTGTGGGTCTCCTGGTTTCACTGCGACGTTGAGATTGCGAGTACCGTCTAACGTGCTTTCGCACCCGCTAAGCGCGTCTATGCACTGTCATCGAGATTCCGCGAGCCGGGCGCAGCGGACCAATCCCGAACACTTGTCCCTCGACAGGGGCACCGGGTTCGAGACGAAGTTCAAGCCGCCGCGCGACGCTAGCGAGGATGATCGTAGCTTCCATCAACGCGAAGTCCTCCCCAATACAGCTTCGCCCTCCAAGCCCGAAGGGACACCAGGACTCGACTGGACGATCTACCGAACGTTCCGGAAGGAAGCGATCGGGATCAAAGCGTTCGGGCTCATCCCAGTAAACCGGATTCTTTTGCGCCACATAGAAGAGGGTCGTCATAATCGACTTTGCGGGAATGCGGTAGCCATCGATCACGTCCTCTTCGACACACTCGCGCCCCGTCCCCCACGCTGGCGGGAACAGGCGCAAGGTTTCACGGACCACGCGCTGGGTGAACGCGAGGGACGAGAGGTCTTCATGGGTCGCTGGCCTACGACCAAGCGTGGCCGCCTCTTGCTCGACGCGTTCGCGCGCTTGCGGGTTTTCGCTAAGTAGTGCAAAAGCAAACGCCAGCGTGGTGGCCGTGGTCTCATGTCCTGCGTTCAGCAGCGTCCACATTTCGTATCGAAGTTGTTGCTCTGTCATCTGTCCATCTGCGACGTTGGCGTTGAGACGCGCGAGAACGTTGTCCTTGTCTCCCCGGGCGCGGTTCTCGGCGATGAGTTCGTCGATGGCGCCATACATCGTCTTGAGTGCGCCGCGGGCTTGTCGGTTTCGCTTCGTGGGAAACCAAAGCGGCGGAGCCAACGGGTTGGTTGAGACGTAGCCCGTGTACTGGCTTGATGCCCAGAGCGCTTCGTGAAGCGCTTGGGCGCGGTCAAGGATGTCGCTGCCGAAGAAAGCACGACACGCAACATCCATTGCGACTTTCGCCGTGTCGGGCGCGATATTGAAAGCAGACTCGCCGATGCGCTTCTCCATGCGTTCGACAAATGCGTTCGCACCGTTGGTCATGTGAGGAATGAGATCGACGAGCGCGCTGCGACGAAATGAGGGCATCATCATTCGTCGTTGCGTCTTCCAAAGCTCCCCCTCGCTGAAGAAGAGCCCCTCGCCACCGATGTCCTTGCGGCGCGCGAACGTGATCCCCTTCGGATAGCGCTCGATCTCATTGATCAAGACGTGTCTAAAGTGCCGAGGATGGGCGACAACCACCTGGCAACGCGGCCACATCTTGACGCACGCGATGTCACCGTACTCTTCGATTAAGCCGCGGTAAAACTCGAGCGGACCGGCCTTCAACTCTTTGAAGTAATGAAAGGGCGTCGGGTAACTAGGCCCGGGCGGCAAGCTCAACTCAGCAGATCTTTGTTCGGCATGTGGACTTGCGTTGCCCATTCTACGTCTCCGTGTTCAACTCGCAGTAGAGCCAGCCCGGTGCATCCGATAGATAAAGAGCATCGGAGCCATAACCCAAGGACCATTCACCTGGAGTAGCGCGACCTTCATGAAGGTCGTCACATCGGGATGAACGAACTGGGTTGCAAACACCAGAAGCGATGTCGTCATCGTCGCGGTCGCAACAACAATCATCGCGGTGCGAAACCAGGGGGTGTCTTGACGATTCGTCAAAAACATGAACAACGCGAGCGACCAGAACGGGTTGTAGATCAGGTCTTGGGCGTTCATGATGTTCGCGTACCAGTCGGGCATCACGCCCCAGTACGGATCAATGTCGTAGTAGCCCTGCCAGGCCGCTTTGGCCGCGTCGGCCGAGGCCCCGTTGCAGCCTTCAAGATTTTCCCATCCGCCGCACGGCACAACGAGAAACAACTCGAATGCGAAGACGAATAAGAACAGGACCAAGATGCCGATGATCAACTGATCGATCGTCGTGAGTTCGGTAATTTTCGCGAGTCGAGGCATCCGCTCTACCCAGTCTCCCTATCGCCCTTAAAACAGGGCACGTCGAAGTACGCCCAACGTGATGTAGAGCACGGTTGGACCTACGATGAGCAAGATGGCCTTTGGCATTACACGTGCTCCAATGGCGGGGAACAATTTGATGCGGAATGATGCCGAATCGTAGCCTCCCAGGGCGGGTTCGAGAAGGGAATGCGTACTTCACAACCACGCGACCTACGAATCAACCGCCGTGGCGTTATTGACCCGAGAGCAAACGATACACCGGGGTCTTGCGCCAATTGGCAAGATGGAAGCTGTACCCGCCTTGACCACGAAGCAGCGAGCTGACTTCACCCACTCCAAAGCCAGCCGAGCAATCACAACAGCGCCGGCAGCGGTACGTCAGAACCGTTTGAGTCGTGTTCGGATCGGAAACGAAACGTTCGAAAACGCTACGCGTTGAGCCAGACACTCAAGTCGCGATCGATAAGGTCTTGGGTGAGTTCGATGTCTTCGGGAAAGAAGGCGATCGCGGCTTGACGCACTTGAGGCGGCATGTGTCGCGTGGGTTTGAGAGTATTCTCCCGAATCCTGTCGACCCGCTTGCGCATCCCCCCACGCAATGCAGCCGGTACGATCTTCTTTGCGAATCTGCGTACCATCGATTCGTGATGCAGTAGATCGTGCACCGTACGATGATCGGGGTGCCGGGTGACATTGAGGACCTGACTGCGATTCGTTTCGAAGTCCGGCGAGACTCCAAGAAAGTTGCGACAACGTGCAAGCATCGCTTTCGGATTGTTCGCTAAGTCCTCGTACAAGTGGACTTGAATTCGATCCGCACCGATGGCGTCGTAGTAGCGCTGTAAGTGCACGCTGTACAACCCCATGCGGATGAGGCGACGCGCGCTGTCCCACGGGTCGCTACTTGCAATGGGTTCTGATTCGAGTGCCTCGATGAAGATCGTGTTCTAGTCCTCTTCGCCTAAAATTAAAGCCTTGCTGTAGGAACTCCACGCGCGTTCCACTGGATCGCGCAGCACCGCGATCGCCTTTGCCCCCGGTAACACGCGATCAATTCCAGTGAGTACATCCGGGTCACAGAGATACCTGGGGGACGCCTCCCCAATGACCCTCTGGTTTTCAGCGCCCTCGAACAAAGCACGGTACTCCTTGAACGAAGTGATCGAACCCGGGCCCACATCGTGCGCCGTAACGTCTTGTCAGTTGTAGATCAAAAAATGAGTTTCTTTTTGATCACCCATGAAGATGTCGGGGTGCTGACGCAACCACGACCAAAGCGTTGAAGTCCCAGCCTTGGCCGCTCCGACGATCAAAACCTTGCAACACGCTGCTACCCATCGTTTAGAAACCTGACACAAGTTCATTGTGAGGGGCGAGTTTAATCGATGCTCCTGGGACCTGCAGAATTTAGACGCCAACGACCCACACATGTCCCGACATTCGGTACCTTCTTTCGAGAATATCCACGAGTGGGGAGGCGGTTGATGAAACATCTTCTTTTGGTGATGGTCCTTCTTGGATTGACTCCAACGTTGGCGTCGGCGCGTTGTCTGAAGTTTGAACCCGTCTCGGTTTTGTTAAAGGGCATTTTCGTGTCGAAATCGCTTCCTGGACCGCCGGGCTACTCAAGTATTGCCAAAGGCGACTTCGCAGAGCGGGTTCTTTTTTTGCAGCTCGACGAGCCCATCTGTGTGAGGGGCAAACCCGAGAGCACATTCAACTCGCGGACCCAGACAGGAGTGAAGGAGCTTCAACTCGTCGTGCCGTTGGGACAGTCCATGGCACTCGTCGGCAAACGGGTCCGGGCAACCGGCACGCTGTTCAGCCCGGTTATGAAGGGTCACCGGACAAAGGTTCTTATGACGGTCAAGAGGCTGAGCGAAGACCTCACCAAACAGTAGATGCGATTAATCTAAGCATCGTCTTTCGACGCGACGTCGTCCGCTTACATCGTAATCCGACTGCTGCGACAGACTCGCCCGCTTCTCGGCAAGCCCATGCCGCCAAGCGTCTTCGGCATTTCATTTCTTGGGTCACCGCGTGACGGCAACGATCGCAAGATCAGCGTTGAGGTTGGGATTTTCGATTACCTCTGCGCCGGTAGCAGAGTCGACGAACATTGATTCGACAATATGAATCCCCAGCTTGTTGCACAGTTCTTGAAAGTCGAGGACCGAAGGAAAACGTCGATTCGGCGTATCGTGCCATTCATATGCGTAGCGGCCTTCTTCTTTGGGAAGACGGCCCTCGGCCATGAACATCTCACGCATGGGTCGATGCGCAAAATTGGGGAAACTCACAATGCCACGCTCCGCAACCCGTACAATTTCGTTCAGGACCCCAGCGACATCAACGATCGACTGAAGGGTCTGTGAAAGCAGCGCAACCTCAAAACTCTGGTCGGGGATTGTTGCGATCCCTTCGTCGAGATTGCCGTGGATGACATCGAGCCCGCGCGCAACGCATTCGACGACTGCGTGTTGGTCCCTTTCGACACCTAGCAATCGGTTGTAACCGCGGTCGCGAAGAATTTCGAGAAGATCACCGTTGCCACACCCGAGGTCTACGACGCTCGCGCGTTCCGGCATCATGCGCAGGATCATTTCGTAGTCGAGACGGCGGGCAAAGAAGATCCCCGTCGGTTCGTCGGTTTGCGGTTCTTCAGGAACTCGCATCGGCGACTCGACGCCCGACCTCCCCTTGAGCATCGCGGCGACCATCTTGCCACCTTCACGCATGCTGTCTTCGAGGAGGAAAGAATCGTGGCCCGCGGAGCTCTCGATTTCGCAGTAACTCACGGACCGCGATTGTGCGACGAGAGCATCCACTAGAACTCGCGATGCCGACGGCGGATACAGCCAGTCACTCGAGAAGCTGATGAACAACCAGCGGCATTCCGACCGTGCCAGGGTATCGCGCAAGACCTCTGGGTTATCGCCAAGATCGAACAAGTTCATCGCGGTCGAAAGAGTCACGTAGCTGTTGGCATCAAATCGTTCGACGAAGCGCTCCCCTTGGTGTGCCAAATAGGAACCGACGGAGAACGTGCTTTCAAACCCGCTGCCGGTCTTGCGAGGCTGCAGACGCGTGGAATCAAACTTGGAACGCATCGACTCATCCGAGAGATAAGTGATGTGTGCCAGCATCCGGGCCAGCGCGAGGCCAGATTCAGGGGGCGGTCCATCGTAGTACTGACCGTCCTTGAAATTCGGATCGTGTCGGATTGCGTTTCGCCCCACAACGTCGAACGCAATCCCCTGACTGCTGAGCCGCGGCGCTGCAGAGAGCACCACGCTTGCGCCGACGCGATCTGGATATTCAACTGCCCACGAAATAACTTGGAGACCACCAAGGGAGCCCCCCACCGTTGCACAAGTGCGCTCCACACCGACGAAGTCCAACAAGCGCCGTTGAACTTCTACCATGTCGCGCACGGTCACCATCGGGAAGTCGGCGCCAAAGGGGCGAGCGGTTTCTGGGTTCACGATGTTGGGTCCAGACGTTCCTCGACAGCCTCCGAGTACGTTGGAGCAGATTACAAAGAAACGATCGGTGTCGATCGGCTTTCCCGGCCCGACCATGATCTCCCACCACCCCGGTTCATCTTCAGGGTCGTGCCGCGCGACATGAGAATCTCCGCTGAGCGCATGGCAGATCAAAACGGCATTGCGAGCGTAGGGGTCGAGCGTTCCGTAGGTCTCGTAACAAACCGTGACGTTGGCGAGCCGCCCGCCACTCTCTAGCACGAGCGGCTCTTCCGATATCCAAGTCTGCGCATGCCGCAGCGGAGCCGCGGTCCTCACAACATCGTTACTCGATGGCTTGCTCGCCCCAGCGTCTCGCTTCACAACACCGCGACCTACTGGCTCGCGCTAAGGGCTTGCTCTAGGTCCGCGATAATGTCGACGACATCTTCGATTCCGACGGAGATCCTCACATACTCGTCGGTCACCCCCGTCGAAGCTTGCTCTTCAGGGGTCAACTGAGAGTGCGTGGTGGAGGCGGGGTGAATAACGAGAGTTTTGGCGTCTCCAATGTTCGCAAGATGACTTGCAAGTTTCACGTTCTCAATGAATTTCTTTCCCGCCTCTGCACCGCCGCGAATACCGAAGCCGAGGATCGCGCCGGCTCCGTTCGTCAGGTATTTTTTCGCGGAGGCGTGGTGCGCATGGCTTTCGAGGCCGGGATAGTTCACCCATTCTACGAATTCGTGCGCCTCCAAATATTCGGCAACCTTCTGTGTATTGCCACAGTGCTGCGTCATCCGTAGGTGCAACGTCTCAAGGCCGATCAAAGTAAGAAACGAAGCGAACGGACTCATCGCCGCACCGGTGTCCCGGAGCCAATGCGTCCGCAAATGCATGATGTACGCGATATTCCCAAGTGGTCTCAGCGCCTCTTCAAATACCGCACCGTGATAGGAGGGAGAGGGCCCACAAAATTCAGGCCAACGCTCTGGATCTTCCGCCCACATGAACTTTCCACTGTCGATGACCATGCCGCCAATATGGACGCCGTGTCCAGCGATAAACTTGGTGGTCGAATAGATCACGATGTCCACACCGTGCTCGATCGGGCGCAGCAGCACGGGGGTCATCACGGTGTTGTCGCAAAGTGTTGGAAGCTTGTGCTCATGGGCGATATCGGTGATCGCCTTAAAATCGGGGACATCGTTCTTGGGATTGCCGATGCTTTCGAAATAGACGCAGCGCGTTTTCTCGTCCACGAGTTCATGGATCGCTTCGGGTGTATTCGGGTCGAAGAAGCGAACCTCGATTCCAAGGTTCTTGAAGGTTTGACTGAACAGCGTCCACGTCCCACCGTACAGGCTCGTCGACGCCACAAAGTTTTGGCCGGCGTGGCAGATCGTCAGAATTGCGGCGGTGATCGCCGCCTGCCCCGATGCGAAGCTGAGTCCGGCGGCGCCCCCATCCATCGCCGCCAAGCGCTTTTCGAGCACGTCATTCGTTGGATTCATCAACCGGCTGTAAATATTGCCGAGCTCAGAAAGCGAAAACAGATTGGCCGCGTGCTCTGTGTCGTTGAAGACATACGACGTTGTGGCATAAATCGGGACGGCGCGGGCGTTCGTCGTCGGGTCAGGCTCTTGCCCAGCGTGTACCGCCATAGTTCCAAGTCCCTGGGGCTTCTCTTCATCACTCATCGCTCACACTCCTTCATCAACAAATCAAATGCGCCCAACACTCTTTCGCGGTGGCGTCATCACTAAATTTAGTGGAATCGAAATCTAGTGAATCCCACCGAAGGACGCCTTCTGTTTGGGCTCGCGGGTCATCAATCCAAAAATAATCTCAACGACAATCTCAACGACAAACAGGTTCTGGGTGCTGTGCAGGTCGGCAAAGGCGAGCAAAGCGAACTGATCGAAAACTTCATAGTTGGGCCCAAGTGAGGCGGGTTGATCACCATAAGACCGAAAGATTCGGGAACGAGCCTTTGGAATCTCGGAAAAACCTTCTTGATCTTTGGGGCTTCTCCGTCGCACCACGAACAGCTTGGCATGCAGTGAAGCCACCAAAACTGGTTCATCCTCCCATGCACTATCGCAGTCCGCCCGTGCTCGAGCGCGTAAAGACCCGCTCGACTTCTACGACGAACTCCTCGGTACCCGCGGTGCAAAGGGCTTGTTTGACACGGAGTCGTACAACTTGTGGGGCACCTCGATGGAACACGCTTCGCTCGCCATCATCAAACCCTTCGACGGGGAAACCGCGAGCGCGGGCAACGGGGGCGCACTTCAGGTCGAGTCCCCTGCAGCGGTCAAAGCGGTCTATGACAACGCCAGCGAACTCGCCGGGCAAGACGCAGGGGCCCCGGGGTCGCGCGGTGAGGGTTTCAATGCTGGCGACTTAGGCGATCTAGACGGTCACCAGATCAACCCCTTTTAGATTGGATCGCGCTTGAGACCCATGTCTGCGGCTGCACTTGATCCCGACCGAGCGTGACCCATTTAGATCTTTAGGACATCGCTGGGAAGTTTTTTTAAATAAACCTTGCCGGAAAGCTTTCTGGTGCGCATAATGATTATGGAAGCACGGTGTCGGGTTCCGGACGTTGAACCGGCGAGGAGCGAATCATGAGTTGGCTCGAAGATCTTTCCGCGGCCTGGACGAAAGAGTACGCGGATCTCGACACGACGGTGCTTGCCCCGATGACCCGGCTTGCGCGGCTCAGCGTGCTGATCGACACCTTTCAACAAGAAATCGTCACGCCATTTGGGATTTCGACCGGTGAGTATGCGGTGCTTGCGGCGCTCCGCCGCGCCGGCACGCCGTACCAACTTTCGCCAAGCAAACTCTACAGCGGCCTCCAACGATCTTCGGGCGGGATGACGAAGAGCCTGAAGAAACTTGAACTTCGCGGGCTGGTGCAACGAACCAAGGATCCACACGATGGCCGCGGATCGTTGGCATCGCTAACTCCTGCTGGCCTCGATGTACAGGATCAAATCTTCAAAGCGTATCTTGTCGCGACCCAAGCGTTGTTCAGCCCGCTCTCGCCTAAAGCTCTAGGTGAGGCAGACACCGCCCTCACCCGACTCCTCGACGCTTTTGAAACCGGATCGACAGCGTGAGTTACGACCTCGTGATTCGCGGCGGCATTCTGGTAGACGGAACCGGGCTAGCTCGGCGGCGTGCCGATGTCGCGATTGTGGATGGAATGATCGCCGCGGTCGGTCACATCCCCAACGCAGAAGATGCTTCGCGGGTCATCGATGCCGATGGCCATATTGTCGCCCCCGGAATCATTGACCTTCACACCCACTACGATCCGCAATTGACATTTGATCCGTATGCGACGTCGTCTTGCTACCACGGCGTCACGACCGTGGTCGCTGGCAATTGTGGTTTTTCGATCGCGCCGACGCGCAAAGATGCGCGCGACTACACCCAAGCCCTCTTCGCCAAAGTCGAAGGCATGGCAGAGGTCGCCCTCGACGGCGTGAAGTGGGACTTCGAGACCTTCCCTGAATATCTCGCAGCGCGTAGCGCAAACCTGGGCGTGAACCTCGCATGCTATATCGGCCATTCGAGTTTGCGCCGCTACGTCATGGGGCCCGACGGTTCACAGCGTGAAGCAACCCCTCAAGAGGTTGAAGAGATGTCGGGCCTGGTTCGCGAAGCGATGCGGGCAGGCGCAGCGGGGTTTTCGTCGTCCCATGTCCCGACCCAACTCGACGGCGATGATCGCCCTATTCCAAGTCGCTTCTCATCGCACGAAGAACTTGCGACCCTGGTCGAAGCCGCAGGGCTTGCCGGTGGCGGGAGTATTTCGTACCTGCCCAAAAGTGTGATTGGAGGACTCAATCGTGAAGACGAAGACCTCCTGATCGAACTCGGCATTCGCAGCCGCCTTCCGATCGTGATTCAAGGCGTCGGGGGTCGCGACAAAGTCGATGCGCCCAACGCAGCATGGGGACAAGCCAAAGCGTTCTTCGATCGTGCTGCCTCGCAAGGCGCGGCGATCTTTTCGCTCCTACGCAATCACCCTTTCGATCGCCCCATCGACTTGGACGCGGGTTCGTCTCTGTATGCAGGCGTCTTCCCCTGGCACGAGTTCATGGATTGCTCTCATGAAGAAAAGCTCAAGCGGCTTCGAGACCCAGAGACCCGCGATCGCATGCGCCCCGCGGTAGATCAACCCAATCGCGACCCGAATGCCGGCTCCACCCTGCCCCCACCCCACTGGGACGTGACATTCGTAGACGAGGTCACCCGCCCCGAACACGAACGTTTTCTGCGTCGGTCCATTCTCGACATCGCAAGCGAACTAAACAAACACCCTGCAGACGCGATGCTCGACCTTGCCCTCGCAGAAGATTTGAAGATGAAGTTTCGCTGGGAGAACAAAACCGCGGCGTGGGAAGAGGCGGTCCGCGAAAGCATGAAACACCCTTCCATGTTGATGGGCGTATCGGACGGAGGCGCGCACCTCGACCGAGATGATGGAGCCGATTGGTCGAGTTATTTCTTGCGCTCTTGGGTGCTCGATCGTGGCGAATGGACTTTGGAAGAAGGCATTCGTCAGCTGACCCAAGTTCCCGCGGCACTGGCGGGCTTCGCGGGCCGTGGCGCAATTTTGCCCGGTTATGCTGCGGACATTATGATCTTCGACCCAGAGACCGTTGGCCCTGGAACCAAGCGCATGGTCTACGACTTGCCCGGCGGCGAAGGACGATACAGCGCTCGGCCGCGCGGCTTTATGGCGACGATTGTCAACGGCGAGCCGATCGTGTTGGACGGAAAGTTGCAGTCCGCCCTCCCCGGACAGCTTGTTCGTCCGGTGGGCACGGATCTTTACACCGGAGCGACGTGATGACGATGCACGACGAAGCCCTTGAACTTGCAACCGGTTCCCCAGAAGAAATGTTTGACTTGTTCGAACGACGAGGCTGGGGAGATGGGCTGCCGCTAGTCCCCCCAACCAAAGATCGTGTAGACGCCATGCTTGGCGGCAACGAATCAACCGTCGCGCACCCCGACGATGAAGTCATTGCAACCTTGCCGCCGCGCAACGGAGAAGTGACGCGTCGCGCCCTTGCGGTAAACGCGGTGCTCGCAGGTTGCCGCCCGGGTGTCTTGCCAGTGCTTGTGACTGCCGTGCGCGCGATGGCGGACCCGGACTTCAACTTGCGAGGCATCAACGCGACGACTCATCCCTGCGCTCCTCTCGTCATCGTTCATGGGGACGCGACAAAGAGCCTGGCCTTCAATTCGGGGCTCGGAACGTTCGGCCCCGGCACCCGTGCGAATGCAACGCTTGGCAGAGCGGTTCGACTCGTGTTGATCCACATTGCCGGCGCCCGACCCGGTGATGGCGACGCGTCGACCCAGGGGCAACCCGCGAAGTACGGCTATTGCATTGCTGAGAACGAGGCCGAGAGTCCGTGGCAGAGTTATCCGCGCAGTCTCGGGATGCGCGCAGCGAGTTCGGTCACCGTCACTTGCGGAGAGAATCCTCACAACTTCCACGATATGGAAAGTGACGAACCTGCCCCGATTCTCGACAAAGCGGCGAGCGTCATGGCGACACTGGGTTCGAATAACGCGCCGGTTTCGTCGGCGGAATTCTTCGTGATCCTTGGCCCAGAACACGCGGCCACCATCGCTCAGGCGGGTTGGACAAGACGCGACGTGCAGTCGTATCTCTATGAAACCGCCCGGCTTCCAGTGGGCCTCGTGCGAGACGCGTTCAACGTTGTTCAGTTTCGCCCTTGGATCAAGGCACTGCACGACGACGACTTGATGCCCATCACCGACCATCCCGACAACATCCGCGTGTTGGTCGCGGGCGGTGCGGGAAAACACAGCTGCGTGATCCCGAGTTGGGGAATGACGCGAAGCATTACGAGAGAAATTGAATCGTAACGCTTGCGTCTACTCGCAGGCGACACAAAAGAAAGCAAAGGAAATTGCCCATGCAAATCGAGTCTCCCGAAGGACGCCTAGGACAGCCCATGACCCGCCTGTCTCCATCACCGAACGCATTGGCGGGCATGAGGTTGCTGGCACTCGACAATGGCAAGCCCGGTGCCGATTTTCTTTTGCGTCGCGCAGGCGAGCGTTTGGCAGAACGAACCGGCGCGGTGTTCGTCGGACTTCATCGCAAGAAAACTGCGGCGACCCCATGCGAGGAAGAGCTACTCGATCAAATTATTCAAGACGCCGACATTGTTCTGACTGGGACCGCGGATTGAGGCTCGTGCACGTCGTGGAGTCTCCACGACACGGTACACCTCGAAGGGGCGGGACGACCGACCGTCGTTCTTGCAACTGAAAAATTCGCAGACCTCGCCGCGCAAGCGGGAAAACAATGCGGTCTCGAGAACGCGAGAATCGCAACCCTCGAACACCCGGTCGGCGGCGTCGACAAAGACGAACTACTGCGTCGTGCGGATGCATCGGTGGACCATGTGATCCGCTTACTTACATCAACAGGCTAATGCCGATTTAAAAACGAGCCAAGGAGAAGACATGGGACAGTTCGGTCGTTATGTGATCGACGCAGATGGACACGGTGGCGAACCCTTGGGCTGGCGGCGAAGAATCCCAGCAAAACACAAGGCAATGATGCTCGAATATGTCGCGTCGATTCGAGCCAAGTACAGCGACGTGCCCGGCGGGGGCATGCGGGTTTCGGATGCCGCGTCAGACGTGGCGCCGGCAGAGGACGACCTCGAATTCGGGACGGCCATGCAACCGGGGATGTTCGACCCGGAGAAACGCCTCGTCGACATGGACCTCGAAGGGATTGACGTGGCCGTGTTGTTCCCGCCTGGTTCGGGAGAAGAATGGGCGATGGGGGATCGCGATTTCGCCGCGGCACTCTGCTCCACCATGAACGACGCGCGAGCAGAATACGCGAGCTACGCCCCCGACCGCATCAAGCTCGTTGCGAAGCTCCCGATGATCGAACCCAAGCTGGCGGCCGAAGAGCTCGAACGCTGCGTAACCCAGCACGGGTTCGTTGGGATGGTGACCGCGACGCATGTTCGCGACAAGAACCTCGACGACGAATGCTTCGATGTGGTTTGGGAAACCGCCCAACGTTTGGGGGTCGCAGTGTGCACCCACGGTGGTGGCCAAGCGCCGGGCCAGACGCCTTTTATCATCGATCGCTTCGACACTCGGTTGGGAATACACGCCATGACGCATCCGGTGGGTGCCATGCAGGCAGTGTTCAATTTTACCGTCGGCGGGATCCTTCACCGCTTCCCGGAGCTTCGGGTTGGCTTCCTCGAAGCCGGGGTGGGCTGGCTCCCGTTCTGGCTTGAGCGCCTCGATGAACACTGGGAAATGATGCCCGAGCAGGCGCCGATCATTGACCGCCCGCCCTCGGAGTACTTCTTGGGGCGATGCCACCTAACGACCGAACCCGATGAAAAAATGACGCCCTACGTGTTCAGCAGCGTCGCCGATGACATCATTTGTTACTCGTCCGACTACTGTCACTTCGACTGCGCGTTTCCAGAATCAGTAAAAATCTTAGAAGCACGAAGCGATATCGAGGAAGGCATCAAGGACAACCTCTTCTCGCGCAACGCCGCCAAACTCTACGGGCTGGCGATTCCCGAGTGAAGTATTCGCTTCAGCTCCCAACAGACCGTGTCGAACGCAGCGACGAGTTCTTGCGGCTCGATCGTATCGCCGAAGTCGCGCGGGGGATCGAAGACGCGGGCTTTGACGCGTGTTATGTCACCGAGCATCCGATTCCCGGTGACGAGTGGTTGCGTGGCGGAGGGCATCACAGTCTAGATCCCTTCGTCGCCCTGACCGCGGTCGCAGCCGCCACCAAAACCTTGCGGCTTCACACGAACCTGATCGTGTTGCCGTATCGCAATCCGTTCCTCACGGCGAAATCCATTGCGAGCCTCGACGTAGTTTCCGAAGGTCGCGTCATTATGGGTGTCGGTGCCGGTTACATGGAAGACGAGTATGAAGCCCTTGGCGCAGATTTCGCGAACCGTAACGCGCTAACCGACGAGGCCATCGCAACGATGAAGAAGGCGTGGTCGGGATCGTCGGTCACGGCCAAGGGGATGGCCTTCGAGGCTCTACACAACACAGCCCTCCCCGCCCCGTTTCAACATCCACATCCACCGCTCTGGATCGGAGGCAATAGCCCTCGAGCGATTCGTCGCGCGGCGGAGCTTGGCCAGGGCTGGAGCCCCTTTCCCTTGCCCCGCAGCCACGCGGGCCGGGTGCGAACGTCCGCCATCGAAACCATCGACGACCTCGCGCAGAAAATCAGTCAGTATCGCGAACTTGCGCGCACAGCCGGAAAAGAGGACATCGTCGACGTCAACTTCGTGCCCTTCGGCCACGGCATGAATTCGCAACAGCCCATCATCGCTTCTGAGTTCCGCGAGCAAGTAGTCGCGCTTGAAGCAGCAGGGGTCACATGGCTCAGCCTTGGGCTGCCAGGCCTAGACCCGAAATCGTATCTCGAGAGCATTCTTACATTTGGAAAGGAGATCATCGCATGAATTCCCCGAAGCGAGACAACCCCCAAGTCAAGTTTCGCCACGCCGACGATGAAACGTGGCAAGAAGTGCGTGCACAACAGCATGGCGATCGGCGTGTATCGATTCGAGAAAAGTGGCTCGAGTTTACGGAGGACTTGCTTTGCCTTTATGCAAAGTGGGACCCGGGCATGATGGTCCACAAGCATGGGCACAACAGCGATCACATTCTCTTCGTCCTCGAAGGAGAAATGATGTGCGGCGACGTTCGGTGCACCAAAGGCATGCACATCACCCTTGAACACGGCGCATCGTTCGGTCCGTTTATCGCAGGGCCAGAAGGCGTCGAGCTCTTCGAGATCATGATGGGCGATCCGCGCTCGTGGGCGGCAGACCCAGAAGCCTTCAAGGCATTGCTGAAGGAACGCGGCGCGGTACAACTCCCCAACCCGCCGATCGAACTTCCCGATTGGCTCGAAGACACGCGGACCGATCCGTGATCATCGACACCCACACTCACATCGTGTCGAGCGATCATGACCGGTACCCGCTCAACCCGCGAAACCTTTCTGGCGAGTGGTATAAGAAATCGCCTCACACAGACGTTGAGTTCTTGGCGTGCATGGACGCCACGGGTGTTTCGAAGGCTGTGCTCGTGCAACCCATCGGCGCGTACACCTACGACAATTCATACACTGCGGACAGTGCGGCAAAGACGCCGGAACGCTTTGCCAGTGCGTGTTGCATAGACATGGAAGCCGACGACCCGCTTGGCATGCTCGAGCACTGGGCGATCAAGCGAAAAATGCAGGGGATTCGACTCTTCGCCCTCTCGGCAAGTGGTGGCTCTTGGCTCGACGACGAACGCACCTATCCGGTATGGGAAAGAGCCGCGGAACTCGGTGTGCATGTCATCGTCACAATCTTTGGGCACCAACTCCCCCAACTTCGTCGGGTCTTGGAGCGTTTTCCAACGACGCGGGTCTCTCTCGATCATTGCGGTTTTCCGACTCTCGACGGTCCGCCATTTGACGCGGCGTCCCCCCTCTTTGAGTTGGCAACGCTTGGCAATTTGTACTGCAAGGTCTCTTCAATCGTCATCGATGCGGCTTCTCAAGGTGACGCGGGGCCGAGTCAATTCATCCAAAGACTTGTGTCCGAGTTCGGCGCCGATCACGTGATGTGGGGCTCCGATTTTTGCCAAACCCATGACCGCACATATGACGAGCTCGTGGCGCTCGCAAAAAATGCCTTTTCGTGCTTATCATCCGAAGACCAGGCATGGTGTTTCGCGGGTACGGCAAAGAGCCTTTGGCCTTCTCTTGCGTAAAGCGCAACCGGTTGACTTGAATCCAACACCCGTGTGAATGAGGAAACTTAAAATGACCGACTTTGGCGATCCGCTCGATACCCGCGCAGGGATTCCTTACGAACTGTTCGCGCGACTGCGCGCCGAGGCTCCCGTTTGGCGCACAGGCACCGGGGTGTGGTTCTTTTCGTTGTTCGACGACGTACTCGCGGCCACCAAGGACATCGAGAGTTTTAAATCAAGCTTTCGAGACCCGGGTGTCGTGGTTCCCGAAGAGGAACAGCTCATCAGCGAAATCGAAGAGCCGCGCCACGGCAAGATTCGCCGCATTGTAAACTCGGCCATCGCGGCTCACCGGTTGGGTAACGTCGAATCCTTCGCACTCGAAACCTCCCACACTCTGCTCGAGCGCGTACTCGCAAAAGGCGGAGGCGAGCTCATGAACGAGTTCGTCATGCCGCTCCCCACCTCAGTGATCGCAACGCTTCTGGGAGTTCCGACCGAAGACTTTCATCTTTGGGGCCAGTGGTCCGGAGACGTTGTGCAGGGCGATTACCCGACTAAGAATCGCACCGAACGAGGCGAAGGCTTCGCGGGTGCGCATCCAGAATTTGCGACCTATGTCGATCGACAGATTGCAGAGCGACGAGGCGCCGAAAACCCGCCAAACGATTTCGTGACTCGGCTCCTCAACACAGATGTGGAGGGGCAACGGTTGACCGACACCGAAGTCCGCACCCTCATGGTCTTTCTACTTGTCGCGGGTAACGAAACCACACGCAATCTCATCGGCAATCTGCTGGTCACCATGGGCCAACGCCCGGATATATTCCGACAACTTCAAAATAACCCCGAGCTCATCGAAGTCGCAGTAGAAGAGTCGTTGCGAATTGACCCGCCGACCGCCGTATTACTGCGCGATTGCATCCGAGACACTGAGATCCACGGCATCCCCATACGCGCTGGCGAAAAGGTCGCGTACGGGATCGCGTCAGCAAACCGAGACGAGTCTCACTACGAAGATCCAAACTCCTTCCGTCTCGACCGCCCAAACCCCAAGCATCACGTGGCATTTGGCGGGGGTCCGCACGTCTGTCCCGGCTCAGTTCTGGCCCGGATGGAAGCGAAGATCGCAATCGAAGTATTTCTCGAGAAGGTTGGGGAGATGAAACTTGCCCCCGACTTTGTGCGGGAGAAGGTGCCGGTCTTCTGGGCCAATGGGCCGAATGCGTTGCCGGTTACGCTGACGAGACGCTGAGCCTCGACGACCAATTTCATCACACCCAATCAAAACAACTCACCGCCCGTCACCGACTTGAATCGCACGCAGCCTGGCGATGCGCTTGCGAAGAGCACGTTTCGATTCAGCTCGGGCGACTCGTCCGCGCCACTGCTTCGACCGGAGAGGTGCCATATCACCTTGGCCTATAAAGAGCCTCAGGTTCGTGCGTCACGCGTTATTCATGTTCGCGAACACAACGCATCTCATCGAGGCGCAGCCCAATATTGCAAGCCCATCGATCTCCGAGGTAATCGAGATGGGCGCCTGGCGGAACCTCCACAACTCGACACGAACTTTGATCCTTTTTGTAGCCTCGCTCGCAGCTCCAATCGCGCCCGGTGGTATCGAGATAGCCGTTCATCGGAATCATGACTGATTCGCAGGTGTCATCGGCGACGCGATAGCCGCGCTCACAATTCAACTCTCTACCCGACGAGGACAAATAGCCACCGACTGGGACTTTAATCAGGTTGCATTTCTCGAGTTCCTTTCGAAAGCCCCGAGCACAACGCCAGTGAGCCCCGGAAGAGTCGAGGTAGCCATTCTTCGGGACTGAAACGGCCACGCAAGCTCCCGCCTCTTTTCGATACCCGCGATCGCATTTCCAGTCGCCGCTGCTCGTATATGTAAACCCGTTGTTCGGTGTCACGATCTCGATGCACGCATCACCGGCCTTTCGATAGCGGCGATCGCATTCCCACTCGCGCCCGGACGCACCTAAGAATCCATTGGCGGGAATCTTAACCGCAACGCAAGCCTCTCGATGACGTTCGTACCCGTGATTGCATTCCCAGCGGTCTCCGTACGTTGCCGGATGGGAATTGGTTGGAGGCCCCGGCACTTCGCCCGATGTCGCTGTCCCCATTGGAAAGGCAATGAATGCAATCGCGCACAACACGATCCTCGCCGCGAGACTTCCGTCTCGATTACCGTCATTCATCAGATTTCCTTACATGCGGGTTCGATGTCTGAGCAGGAACGGCGGTCGGTCTGCATTCAGGCCATTGCTTGATGTATCAAGCATGCTATGTATACCACGCATTGGCGATTCGTGCTTGACCTCTCGCGCAGCGGTCGCATCTGAAGCCCAAATGGAACTTGATGCCCAATCCGTCACGAGAAAATACCCCCGACTTTTCGGGCCTACCCAACGAACTCGGCAGCATGCTGTCCGATTTACGCCGCGCCAAAGGGCTGTCGTTGCGGGCGGTCGAACAAGCCACCGGCAAGATGGTCTCAAACGCCTACCTAAGCCAACTTGAGAACGGAAAGATCAAGAAGCCCTCACCCAATGTGCTTCAGAGCTTGGCGGAGGTCTACGTCGTGCCTTACGAAGCGTTGATGGAAAAGGCCGGATACCTGCTTCCACCAAAACGAGGTGGGGGCCGGCGGAAGCGAATTGCGGCGTTCGCGATTGACGATCTCACTGCGGAGGAAGAGGAGGAACTTCTCAAGTATCTGGCCTTTCTTCGCTGGCGTACGCCGAGATGAAGTTCCTGTCAGTGAGTCTCGAAGCAAAGTTTCTGGTTCCACAAGGGATGTTCCTGGAGCGCCTCCGATGAGCGATGTCCACGTTTTTGTCAGTTACGACCTTGAGCACGACGGAGAACTCTATGCGTTGATTGTCGCGCAATCTAAGACGCAGAGTTCCGGCTTCGTAATCGTAGGCAGCTCGGAGCGTCCACCTGCACACTTGCTGTGTAGCGAAAAGACAATGACTTCGATCGGCGAAGCCAACCAAGTGATCGTCATTTGCGGCGAGCACTCCGAGTCGTCAGCAGGCATGAGCGCTGAACTGCAAGTTGCCCACCAAGAGGGCAAACCCTACTTCTTACTATGGGGCCGTCGCGAGATGATGTGCTCCAAGCCAACTGGAGCTAAGTCTTCGGATGGCATGTACAGCTGGACGCTGCCAATATTGCAAGAGCAGTTGGAACTCATGAAGCGCAGTGCCAAGTGGAAGACGCCTACCGATGAGTTCAAGAGCGCGGCAAAAAACAAGCGCCCTGCTAAAGATCCGCCGAATGCGTGAGGTTCGAATGATTCGGTGACCCGAATCATTCGAGCAAGCGTACTTTTGTTTGAGTACTTCGAGTACATGCAGGGCCCGCGTCATCCGGCCGCTACGTACGCGGTCCGCCGGTGTGTCCACAAACATTGCACCCGCTGCCGAGCAGCCCCGAATCTCGAATCAGCCGCAGCGACGAATAAAATAAATTTGCACCCCGAACGTCACCTCTATGGACAAGTATGACCACACACGCTGAAGACCAACATGCGTTACCTCCGACAATCCTCTCCTATGTGAGAGACCTTCCCAATCTCTGTTCACTTGCAGGATTGGGCTGCACGGTTTCGGCCATCTACTTTTGCGTGCTGGGCAATTACTCCGCAGCGATGATCGGCATGATCTGGGCGGTCGCCTTCGACTGGGCAGATGGCCTAATCGCCCGAAGAATGAAGGGACGGACAGGAAACGACCGGAGCTTCGGCGCACAACTAGACGTCTCAATCGACATCGTCAGCTACGGGGTGACACCCGCCGTTCTCCTGTTGAGCTATGGAAATTTTGAAGCGGCCTTCTTGCCAGGGGCGTTCATTCTGCTCGCCGCGGCTGCGCTACGCCTGAGTTACTTCAGCACGTTCGGCCTTTCTGGCAGTTCGGAATACACGGGATTGGCCCTCGACAACAACAGCATCCTGCTCGTCTTCCTGTTCGCATTTGAAAGCACGTTGGGGACGGAGATCTTTTCGGCCGTTCTCTATGTCAGCTGCCTGGGGCTCGCGGCATTGAACGTGTCGCAGATCAAGACTCCGAAACTCTCCGGCAATCCAATCAATGTCCGCATCCTTGCCCTTTACACGCTCGGAGTCACGGCACTGTATGGCTGGCAACTTCTATGAACACCCGCGCATGAACACCCGCGTGATCCGGACACCCGCAACTTGAAAACTCATCGATACTGGAGTGAAATATTATGAATGTTTATACGGTCGGCACGTTTGACTTGCTGCATGTGGGTCACCTTGCACTGCTGGAATATTGCAGCACTCTGGGTGACGTGGTGGCAGTAGGGGTCGCTTCTGACAGCGTCGTTCACTCCTACAAACCCAACAAACCCGTGATCCCTCTTGATCAACGGATAGAGATGCTGCGAGCACTACGCTGCGTCAATATCGTACGGCCGTATCACGAATTGGAGTACGTATCCGCCTGCAAGGAATTGAACGTCGATATCTTTGTCATCGGAGAGGACTGGGGAAACAAGCCGCATAACATCGCGGTGGAAAACTATCTGAGGGACACCGGCAAAAGCATCGTTCAGACCTGCTACAGCCCGCGAACGTCATCCTCCGGAATAAAACGGTGCACGATTGCGCAGTCTCGCAGGGTAGAGCGGCCAGAGAAACACGACCAAGTATTCGGGCTCAGCGCTTGAGCAGCTTCGAGGTTCTGAAGCGAGGCTGGACTCAGTTTCGCAGGGCCGCCGCGGCATCGGAGTTCGGATCACGCCGTTACGCGCCATTCTAATCCCCCCTACACTGAGTGACATCATGATTCATCCCTACTCGAACGAAACGCAGACACGTTGGGACCACGGCGACTTCAAAGTCCAGCTCATCCAACCAAACAACACACGCCCGATGGGGTTCTGTGATGGATCCGCGGCTGACCTCGCCGAGTTGCAACAGATGGCTGAGAGTGAAGGTGCAGACGAAATGCGAATTGAGAAGAAGTCCCTGAAGACGGGGCGAGAGATCTGGACCTTGCACGGCGGCGGCTGAAGCCAAGCTGGCTTGGCTTCTAGAGCGTACGCCAACGATCCCATTCGCGAGACACAACTTCCTATCCGGGGCACCCCGTGATCCGTGCTCGCAGAGCAGCCGAAGCCTGCGGAGAAACACTGCGCGAAACGCGCATCATTCGCTCAAGTCGCAGTGCTGCTGACGTGGTGTCGGTGTCTCGCGACCTGAAGTTTTTCATAGCTCTCGATGAGCCTTAAGTGCTTGTCGATTCCATCGAGCTTCATGTTTGTCGGCGTGAGTCCAAAGAACCGAGTTCTTCCTGACACACTCGAAGTTGCATTGCGGAGAATTTCCTCACCGTACATTCGGGTGAGATTGGGCATATAGTTTTGAAGCTCAAGGTCTTCTCGGAGCGTGATGTCGAGCACGGTGTCCAAGACTTGGTAGAACCTTCTTCGCGCGGGCACGTTGTCGTTGTACTGCAAGAATAAGCCCACCCATTCTTTCGCTTCTTCATGCTTTCCGAGGGCCAAGCAGATGAGAGCTTTGAGCTCACTAACCGTGCACTTCCCCCACGGAGAATTTTCGTCGAAGGCAACCCCAATGAGTTCTGGCACCAACGTGTATTCATCAAGCTCACTTTCATCGAGCTTTTCAAGCAGGCACAAGAGAGCTTTGTCATCGAGCGAATGAATGTTGAGGATGTCTGACCTGAAGACGAGTCCCTTGTTGGTGTTGCTCCAGACAAGGTCCTCTACTTCATAGATTTCTGAATAGCCGGGAACCAAAATTCTACAGGCATTCGCCCCGAGATCTTCGTAGTCCGCGATGTAAACCTCTTTGTCCAAACCCCTCAGAATGCCCATTAAGTATTGATATTCTTGCTCCGTCGAGCCTGCGAAATCCCAATCGGAAAATTCATAGTCGGCGGCTTGGCCAAAGAACTTCCAGGAAACCACGCCAGTCGAGTCGATGAAGTGCTCAACCATGTTGTTTGGCTCGCGGATGGCAAACTGGTTGAAAGTTGGCGGCGGAACATCGTTCAAGCCCTCAAAGCTTCTGCCTTGCATCAATTCGGTGAGGCTTCTTTCAAGCGCCACCTCGAACTTGGGATGTCCCCCAAATGAAGCGAACGCCCCACCCGTTCTTGGGTTCATGATCGCGACACACATCACCGGGAATTCCCCTCCGAGCGACGCGTCTTTCACAAAGACGGGGAAACCCTGTGCTTCTAGTTTCGCGATGCCGGCAACGATTGTTGGGAATCGTTCGATTACAGCCTTGGGCACATCAGGGAGCGTGAGTTCATCGAGAATGATCTGCTTTTTTACCGCGCGTTCGAGAATTTCAGACAGACATTGAACGCGTGCTTCGTAGAGTGTGTTGCCGGCGCTCATGCCGTTGCTGACGAAAATGTTCCCAATGAGATTGGCGGGAACATGAACCGTCTTCTGGTCGGACTGCCGCGTAAACGGAAGAGCGCAAATCCCACGTTCGATCGCTCCAGAATTTGCGTCCACAAGATGTGAAGCCTTGAGCTCATTGTCGCAATCAAAGACCTCCATGAATCGTTCGTCCATCAAACCTTCGGGAATCGAACCATTGGCGCCGGGTTTGAACCATTTTTCATTGGGGTAATGAACGAATCCGGCCTTTGCCCGTTCTTCGCCGAGGTAGTAGTCGTTATAAAAATAGTTGTTGCTCATTCGCTCGAGGTACTCCCCGAGTGCCGAGCACAGGGCTGCGTCTTTGGTCGCACCTTTTCCGTTCGTGTAACACATGGGCGACTCGGCATCGCGGACATGGACGGACCACACGTGGGGAACGATGTTTCTCCATGCCGCGATTTCAACCTTGATCCCAAGTGAATCGATGAGGCCGCTCATCTTGGTGATCGTTTCTTCGAGCGAGCAATCTTTTCCCGGAATCATGGTCTTGGCACCGTCTTTAGAGTCATTCTCGTAAAGAAGGCCAGAGTCTTTTCCCAAAACACTGACGGAATCGACTTTGAAACCCAGATCGTTTTGAATCACTCGTTTTACAGTGCAGCGGTCCATCGCACTGATGATTCCATCCCGGTCCTTCTCGGATATCCCTTCGGGAAGCTCCGCACGAATTTTGAACGTCTGTTGATACCTGTTATCGGGGTCAACGATGTTGTCCTGAACGATGCTGATGTCTTCGGTGGGGATGTCTCTGGCGAGGCAGTAAGCCTTCGCAAAATAGGCAGCGCAAAGTGCGGACGAGGCCAAAAAATAATCAAAGGGGCCCGGAGCCGTTCCATCGCCCTTATATCGGATGGGCTGATCACTGATGACCGTGAAATCATCAAAGCTGGCCTCCAGCCTAAGATTGTCCAGAAACCTGACTTTTACCTGCATGTTGTATCCCGGGGGTGGCTCATGGGTTGTGGCTGTTGCTCACCGAGGAAGAACTTCCCCTCGCGTGCCTCAGCCGCGCTCGGTCGCCAGAGCTGCTTCGAGATCGCTGCGTGTGATTGATCCGATATGCCGCGAGTCGATCGAGCCGTCCGGCCCGACGATGACCAGCAAGGGGACGCCACCGGGGCGCCCGTCGGCCACGTACGCCTGTAAGAGATCCATGCTGCCCATCAACACTGGGTAACGAACGCCCTTATCGTGGACCCAGTCGCCGACGACTTGCGCTCCCAGAGTGTCGATCGAGATCCCCAGGACTTCGACGTCGTTCGCCTCTTTGTGCGAATCATAGACGGCATTGAGTTCGGCGACTTGGGCCTCGCAGGGTACGCACCACGTGGCCCAAAAGTCGATCACGACGGTCTTGCCGCGCAGCGCAACGAGGTCAATCGCCCCCCCGTCGAGCCGCTCCAGGCGAAAGGCGGGGGCCAACTCGAAGGGAGCGTCCGATTCTGCGCGTTCGGGGCGGATACTAGCCGGGTCAGGTGTGCTCCCCGGATCCACGGGCTCTGGGCAGCCGAGCAACAAGAGCCCCAAGAGCGCGAGGGCCTGCGGTTGTGAATAGAAGGACTGCGATCGATCGGCCATCTCGGGAGGGTAGCTCTTCGTCATGTCGGTGCTCGGGCTTAGCCCGCAGCGATTGTCGGGTTGATTCCTGCTCGCGGTTCTGGTTTTGGCCAATTCTGAACGCCGCCGGTAAGGCTTTGAGAAGCCGTTGTCATTCTCTAAGACGAGATCAGTCTGAGCCAACCGATCGTGGACGCGTCCAAAGAAAGCGAACAGACAAGGCGAGCAGGGCTGGGGCTGGGGCTTTGTACCTAGTGACTACTCAGGTCAAGTCATAAGATTCAATTTTCATTGATTTTCGAGGGGCGAACAGAATTAACCCTTGATTGTAACTAAAACACCACGTATGCTTATAGCCACACCATGAGATGAAATTCAAATTACTAGACTGAGAATGCCATACATTCGGGTCTGAAAGACTACATTATTGTGAATTTTACCCACCAGATTTGCGAAACGTCTCCCAGGAACTTCGTCCAGCAAGGCGTAAGGACGGCGCTTACCGCCGCGCTCGCCTCCCTGCTCCTGCTGTCGCCAATATCTGAGGGGGCTCATGCCCACGACTCCATCGCAGCCCAGAATGCAGAAATCGCTCTCGAAGGTCCCGTTCCCGGCATCATCGCAGAAGATCTACCGGCGTTCCTCGTCCCGGAGCGTGCGATGGCGCCCGCCCTCGAAGGCGGAAACACCGGCAGGGAGGAAGACGCCGGCGAGGACCTCAATCTCAACAACATGGTTCTTAACGACAAGATCGACATCCCGACAGGCGCAAAGCCGAGTCCGCTATTCGGTGCCACTGCCTTCGATCAGCAGATGCTTCGCTTTGAGGAGTTCGGTCCAGTTCCGCTCGGCGCGGAGGAGTCAGTCTTGCCTGGCCCAGACTTCCCGTCCCCGCTGGATGCGGAGAGTGGCCCGAGTGCAAGTGACCTCGATGGCTTTCTGAATCAGTTTGTCACGCCAAGCCTCGCCCTCCCCCATCCCTTCCCCACTCGGGAAGCCAACGACCCGGACAACGGGGGTAGTCAAGAAAACCCCTGGAAGCCGCAGATCGAGTCATTCCTGGGACGTCCCCTTGAGACTCCTCCCGCGGAGGGTCGGCCGCCGGGAGAAGACTGGGCCCATCAGCGATTCACGGAGTTCTTCCCTGAGAGCTACATCAACACCTTTCAGGGCCTCGCCCGCGAAAACGGCGGGGCCAGGGACGCACTCCAGTTCCACCAGTATGATGCTGGCGAGTGGGCCCCCGGCAAGCTCTATCACAATACGGCCGGCATTCCAGAGACTGCTGGGACGACGGCCGGCATTCCGGTGCAGTTTCACCGTAACTTCCCCGCCCAGGATCCGCTGGCGCTCTGGACTTGGGATGGGACTTTCCCGCCGAAGCTCATGAGCGTGCGGTACGGCGAGCCCGTCCTCATGCGCCACTACAATGCGCTGCCCATCGATCCGGCCGCGAATTTTGGGTTCGGCCTCCACACCCTCAGCACCCACGAGCACAACGGTCACAATCCGGCGGAGAGCGACGGCTTCACCCAGGCTTTCTTCTTTCCCGGACAGTTCTACGACTACCGTTGGCCGATGGTTCTCGCCGGGCACGACACCTTCCCCGCTGGCGACCCGAGAGCGAGCACGCCCACCGGCAACCCGCGAGCTGGCAGCTCTCCTGACCTCGGCAATCGAAACATCCGGGGCGATTGGCGCGAGACCATGAGCACGCACTGGTTCCACGATCACATGCTCGATTTCACGGCGCAGAACGTCTACAAAGGCAGCGCTGCGATGATGAACTACTACAGTTCCATCGATCGCGGGAACGAGGCCGTCGAGGACGGGGTCAACCTCCGGCTTCCGAGCGGAACTGCACTCAACTGGGGCAACCGCGACTACGACATCAACCTCATGATCGCGGACAAGGCCTGGGACGAGGACGGCCAGCTCTTCTTCAACATCTTCAACCCCGACGGCTTCATGGGGGACCAACTCCTCACAAATTGGGGCTGGAAGCCTTATTTCGATGTCCGGGCGCGCCGCTACCGGTTCCGAATCCTGAACGGCTCTGTCTCCCGCTACCTCCGCATCGCCTTGGTCGAGAAGGTGGACGGCAGCGGCGGCGAGCTCTCTGGACCGCCGGGCTCGAACATTTCCTACAACCGCGTGCCGTTCCACATGGTGGCCAATGATGGCAACATCATGGAGCACGCCGTCGCGTTCGACGGGCAGTCGTCAGTCGCGGGCTTCGAGAACCGCAAGGGCATTCTTCCGAGCCAGGCCATCGCCGAGCGGTATGACATCGTGGTCGACTTCGCTCAATTTGCGCCGGGCACGAAGCTTTACATGGTCAACCTCCTCGAGCACAGAGATGGGAAGCGCCCCAAGGTGGAGGTCCCGCTCGCGGCGGTCCTGAGCGGCTTCTATCACGAGCGTAACTCGCAGCCCGCGGACGTACCGTACATCGGCAGCGCAGGGTATCGCACGGACCCAGCCGTCAGCCGCTTCCTGGAGTTACGGGTGCATGCCTATACGGGCACCGACCAAAGCATGGACCCGGCGAACTTCGTCGCCGGCAAGCAGACAATGATCCCCCTTCCGTCATTCTCCCAGGAGGAAGTCGACAACGCGATCCACCGCAGCTTCGACTTCGGACGCTCGAGCGGCACCGACGAGGAGCCTTTTACGATCAAGACCAGCGGCGGCACTGGCTTAGGCGCGGATCCGCGGCGGCTCTCTGCATCGACGACGAAATCCAGCGCCGAGATCTGGCATCTCACGTCATCGAGCGAAGGCTACAGCCACCCCATCCATATCCACTTCGAAGAGGGGCAGATCCTGCGACGTGGCGGGAAAGCACCTCCCGAGTGGGAGAAGTGGGCGCGCAAGGACGTGTACCGTCTCGGGCGTCTCGACGACTCCGGACTCAGCCTCGACGTGATCCTGCGCTTTCGTGAATTTCTGGGCACCTTCATGGAGCACTGCCATAACACCCAGCACGAAGACCACTCCATGCTGCTGCGCTGGGATATCGAGAAACCCGGCCAGGTACGCGTCATGCCCACACCGCTGCCGACCTGGGACGGCGTCGGCTACGTGCCTTCCTTCGCCCTGCCCACCTTCCGCACCGGCGACCCGGGGGGAGCAGGGATCAACGGCTACACAAGTGCGCCCATCAACATCCCGGATCCATCGGGCCTCCTGATGCTCAGCAACGGCACCCCCTTCCGAACCTTCCTCTCCACCCGGCACGAAGACCACGCCGCGCTGCTTCGCTGGGATATAGAGAACCCTGGCCCGATCCTCATGCCTGACCCGCCGCCGTCGACCGACGATGGTGTCGGCCAGGTTGCCTCCACTGGGGGCTCACCTGCGGTTCCGGAAGGGAGCGTCGAGGTGGCTGTCAACGTCCCGGAACCCTCAACCCTTCTGACGCTCAGCAGCGGCGCGGCCTTGCTGGCCTTCCTGGCAGCCCGCCGACGCCGGGATCGTGGATGAGAACCCTACCTAGAGTTGCGGCTTGCGGCCTCGTGCTATTGCTCGTGGCCAGCTTCGCAGCACCGAGCGCAGCGGGCCGTCGGGGCGGCTCGCGCTGGGGCGCGGACTACTTCCCGAACGTCCCGCTGACCACCCACGAAGGCAAGGAGTTGCGCTTCTTCGACGACGTCATCAAAGACAAGGTCGTCGCGCTTAACTTCATCTACACGACCTGCCCGGATGTCTGCCCCCTCGAGACCGCACGCATGGCCAACGTGCAGCAGGTCCTCGGAGATCGCGTAGGCAAGGACGTATTTCTTTACTCAATCAGCATCGATCCCGAGAACGACACCCTTGAGGTTCTCGCCGACTACGCGAAGCGCTACAAGGCAGGGCCTGGCTGGGTCTTCTTGCGCGGGACGGAGGACGACGTCACGCTCCTACAGCAAAAGCTCGGCCTGATCAGCGAGGAGCTCGAAGACCTCAGCGAGCACAACCTCAGCATGGTGATCGGAAACCAGAAGACCGGGCAGTGGATGAAGCGCTCGCCCTTCGAGAATGCCCACTTCCTGGCCGAGCAGATCGGGGGCTGGCTCCACAACTGGAGTAAGCCAAGCTTCGTCGCGAATAACTACGCCTCGGCCCCTGAGTTACGGAACCTGAGCGACGGGGAAACGCTCTTCCGCACGCGCTGCGCCGCCTGCCACACCATCGGTGGCGGCGACATCGTGGGCACCGATCCGCTCAACTTGGGCCCGGACCTGCTCGGCGTGACCGAGACCCGAGAGCTCCACTGGCTGCAGCGCTGGATCTTGGAACCCGAGAAAATGCTCGCCGAGGGAGATCCCATCGCAACGGATCTTTTGGAGCGTTTCGGGGGCATCACCATGCCGAATACCGGCCTCAGTGCGGTGCAGGTGAACTCCGTGATCGAGTTCCTCCGCGGTGAGCACCAGCGCCTGACCACCGAGAAGCGAACCGTCAAGGCCCCCATGGAGCACAGCGCTCGGCGCTCAGAAAACGGAGAGGGGCACCTGGCCCGTCATTGAGCTTCAGGCCCGGCCCAACTCCCCGAGTCGATATTCGATGAGCGCCGCACCCGTTGCCCTCTCGAAATAACCCGTCAAAACATGAGCATCCAGTTCTTCAGCGTGACGTGGGCTACCCCCTCCTTCATTCCGCTGTTTTCAGCTCGGACCTGCTTGAAGTCGTCGCTTCGCGCACGCGAGTCCTCAGCCAAGGAACAGGAGCTCAATGCGTCAAAGCTCGGAAATATCGGGCCGATTCGTTGAGCAATCAATCGATGCTCCCGAAATCCGACCGGCCGCTCGAACTCGCTTCTACGAGCAAAATCCCAACGACTTGATGGCCATATATTGAGTGGGATTCCGAGTTCGCATCCATTCCAGGACTTGGAATGCCGATAGGCAGAGCGATCCTCACTGCAAACCTCAACGTAGACCGCCGCACGCTTGCGGGTCACGGCACGATCGTGTCGCGCGACGCCATCAAATCAGCGAGGTCGGTTCGCAAGACTTTCCGCACGACGGGCAAGGGATGCGTCTTCACACCAACCATACGAAGGATCAAGAAGCCGCGTTCGTGTGAAAAGGTCTTGATCCAGTTCGGGTAGCCTGGCTCCTCTTTCGAGATGATAAAGCGCACGTTTCCGTTCTCTCGCTTTGTCACTTCGCTCGACGTGAGACTCACGGGGTCGGTGAGGTAGCGATGAGACTCGTGCCAAAAAGTGGCTGACGTGAGGTTCCAATACACGACATCAGGCGGAATGAAGTCGACCACAAGGACCTCGCCCTCGCCGAGTTCGTAGTAGGCCATCTGATAGTAGTTTTCACTGTTCGCCGCGCTCGCTCCGATCGAGGTGCCGGAACGCGCGACAAATTGATTGGGCTGCTTCCGAATCTCGGGCAAGAGAGTTCGGTGCCAGGTGGATACCACGGCGAGATAATCAGATGACTTGCGTAGACGTCGCGCCATCTCATCATCCGAAATTCGTTCCACGTCGGGAAGTGGATCACCCACGGCTTCAATCGCGAAACCCGCCAGCTCGTCGATTTTTCGATTCGCGACGTACTGCCGAATTACGACGCCATCCGCTTCGTCGGGAAGCGGTATCCAGGCCCCCTCCCCTTTGGGTTTTTCTTTTGTGAGCCACAGGATGAAGGTTCCATCTGCGCTGGCATGCTTGCGAATCTCCGTGTCGTTGAGGTACGCAATAGCGCGGCTAAATTTCGAATCCGCTTTGCCGTTTACCGTGATGCTGACATAGGGAACGGTGCCAAGATTCCCCGTCAACTTGTAGTCGTACCGGCCGTCGATGTAGGCCTGGTCGTATTCCGCGTCGGGGTTGTAGGCGCCAATGTCCCGGTTCCGCGGATCTCGCTTCGAGAACAGTGGATTTCTAAAATCGTAGTTGAGGGTGTCCCCCGTTTCGCTGGCGAGGTGCTTCAAGATCATGCGAAGTCCTTCGATGGCCTCCTGCTCCGTAGCCGCGTCGTGAAGCACCATCTGCTTGACTTCCTCGATGGTGCGCTGGAGCATTTCGAAACTCTGCACGGTGGCGAGGTCGTCGTAACGGCTCTCCTCTCCGCCAATTTCGGAGACCCACTTGAGCAGGTTTGAATCGTTCCACATCGCGTCGCTTTCAGTTGACGGTTCCTCCGCATAGAGATGCCCGGGCCAAGCTACGAGCAATGACACCGCCACCCAAAAAAGACGCATGCTTTCTCTGCTCCCATACCTTCCACTCACGGATTGACTCCTTCCCGCGTTTGCAAGCACGCAGTAGTTTCTATTTTCGGTTGCAGAATTCCCGTGCGCAATGCCACGTGACCAAGGCGCTGTGGTAGACGAATGCGACCAGGGTTTCTAGCGCCAGATTCGAACGCACGGAATTTAAGAACAAGATATTCGCAAGAGGCACGCGAGCGGGCGACTCGGATACGGGCGGAGCACGAACGAGAGTAAAAGTCGCGGTGGATCGCAAAGCGATCGATTGCCAAGAAGGTCGGTTGCTCGCCCCGTTGACTGATCGCCGGCACTGCTCGCGGTCGAAAAGAGAAGTCGCCACCGGGTTTCGCCGAGGCGTTATGAGCGAAGAGAAAGTCGGAGTACAAGGCGCTCGAGCGGGCGGTTCGCGAGCTTCGCCGCGCCAACGAGATCCATCCCAAGGCGTCTGCGCATCTCGTCGATCGCAACTTCAGGGCCAGTCTTCCCA
>Ga0115003_10000652_pt1 | contig 30624 bp, 38 predicted proteins | sample ArcticOcean_MG_C_7_FD_88736 | JGI IMG/M metagenome (GOLD analysis project Ga0115003, IMG submission 88736) | Marine microbial communities from western Arctic Ocean - ArcticOcean_MG_CB11_88 | ecosystem: Environmental > Aquatic > Marine > Oceanic | place: Arctic Ocean: Canada Basin | collected...
ACCAACATTCTTATAAAAATTTTCAAAATGATTTATTGCTAATTCACTTTTATTAAGAAAACTTAAAGCTAACCAACCTGAAATCCATTCAGCATCTGCAAATTCAGGTCCATCTTTTAAGTGATGATTACTGGAAACTTCATAAGCTAACGAATATTTTTTTTCATAAATCAAATCTCTTGTAATATTTTCTCTTAGCTTCCACCAAAACTCAGGGTAAACTAAAGTTTCTTCACCATGAAATTTACGTAAAATTTCTAAAGAACCTTCTAGACGATTTCTTCTAGTTCTCCATTTAAGTCTGTTATACTGTAGTCCCAAGTCATTAATTAACTCTTTTGGTACGTCTGAGATTGCTTTATCAACGCCGTATGAGTTAGTCATAAGTATAAACCTTGCGTTATACAAAAGCTTTTCTTTTTTTGGTAGATAGGGAAGCATTCTTTTCAAATCCCAATACTGATTATCCCATGCTAAATAATCAGCTCTTTTTAAATGATCCTGAGTTACTAATATTTTTTTAAATTTTTTTCTATAATATCTCACGTCTCTCTTAGATAAATCTGCTTTTATCCAGCCAGATTTTATAAGATTGGTTCCTAGTTGAACTTCTCCTATTTCCAAGTAAGCTTCACCAAGTTTAATTTTTCCCGTACCACTCAATGGGTCGTTACCATCAAACCAATTTATGACAGTTTTAGGTGTAGTATTTTCTAATATAATTTTATGCTCTGCCATATATCTTAAGCGTCCAATTCTTGGGTAGTTAGAATTCTTATCGATAAAATTTTTATAATCACTAAATGTAGCTTGATTGCCACTCTGTTTAAGATAAAGCCAAGTTACTAAGTTTTTAAATTCTTTATCTGTAACTTTTTCTGTTTGTGCTATGGCCGCGTTCCATTTACTTTTTTTAATGAGGTTAAAAATATTTTTTGCTAATGTATAATCTTTTTCTTTAAGTATTTTAGATTTAGATTGTGTTTTAGTTGATACATTTGAATAAACTAATGGTTTTTTTGATGGGTATAAAAAAACATTGTTAGATTTTATAATTTGCTGTGTTGTTTTTAAGTTAACCCTCTCTTTAATTTGATTAATTTTAGCCTGTGTTTCAATTTCTAAAAAAGGCTTAACTTTGTTTAGATTTTTTATTTTTTTTTGTGAGACATGTTTTTTTTTAGAAAGACCTGTAGTAGTTTTGTTATTTGAGATTTTTTTTTTTTCAACTACTTCATAAATTTTCTCACTATTTTCCTTTTTTTTTAATTGAGCAGAATTTTGTCTTAACGGGTTTTTTTTAGGTAAAGTAATTGATATAAATTTTTTGCTTATTTCAACATTATCTAGTTTTTTTTCATCAGATGTTATTGTAATAATCTTTTTTTTTGGAAAAATAAAACTACTATCATCTGCCGATGTAAAAGTTAAAAAAAACAAGGAAAAGAATATAATTGTTAAATTTACTAGACTATTTTTTAGATAAAGCATAAAGTTTAAATTTTAAAAGGTTAAAAATTAATTATATTATTTATATATATGTTTAAAGGATCAATTGTTGCTTTAATAACACCTTTCAAAGATGATAAATTAGATGAAAGCAATTATATAAAATTAATCAATTATCATTTAGAAAATGGTACTCACGGGTTAGTACCCGGTGGAACGACAGGTGAATCGCCAACCCTTTCTCACGAGGAGCATAAAAAAATAATAAACTTATCCGTTAAAGAGTGCAAAAATAAAATACCAGTTATAGCTGGCACTGGTTCAAACTCAACGACCGAGGCTGTAGAACTTTCATTGTTTGCAGATAAAGCTGGAGCTGATGGATTGTTAATAGTAACACCTTACTACAACAAGCCAACACAAGAAGGCCTTTATCAACACTATAAAAAGATAAATGACAACGTAGGTATACCGATTATTATTTACAACATACCATCAAGATCTGTAATTGACATGTCCGTCGAAACAATGACTCGTTTATTTGAACTAAAAAATATTGTTGGCGTAAAAGATGCAACTGGTGATCTTAATAGAGCCGAGCAACAGTATAAAGCAATGGGAGATAAATTTATTATGCTAACAGGAGAAGATGGTAATGCTTTAGAGTTTAATAAAAAAGGAGGCACAGGATGTATTAGTGTTACTGCTAATGTTGCGGCAAGACTTTGCTCTGAAATGCAAAACGCATCTTTGGAAAAAAATAATATTGATCTTCAAAAAAGAGCAGTAGAGATAAATAAACTACTTACTCCTTTGAATAATTCTCTTTTTATTGAGAGCAATCCATCACCTGTGAAATATGCTGCCTCTCTATTAAAGCTTTCATCCGACGATGTAAGACTTCCATTGGTTAAAATTACTGAACCCACTAAGTCGGCAGTTAAGAAAGCTTTAGAGCACGCAGTTTTAATTTAATGAAACCTAAAGAATTTGTTGGACAGAAAATAATTTGTCTTAACCGTAAAGCAAGTTTTAATTATTTTTTTATAGAATTACTTGAAGCTGGTATAGCGCTCAAAGGATCAGAAGTTAAATCTATACGAGATGGCAAGGTTAGTATCGCAGATTCATACGCGATTGATAAAGATGGAGAAATATTTTTAATTAATTCACACATACCCTTATACAAACAATCTAGTTATAATAATCATGACCCTAAAGGTGACCGAAAGTTACTGTTAAAAAGAAAAGAAATAAATAAATTGATAGGTATGATTCATCAAGAAGGATTAACATTAGTCCCAACAAGGTTATATTTACAGAAAGGAAAAATTAAAATTCAAATTGCAGTAGGCAAAGGAAAAAAACTTTACGATAAAAGACAGGTAAAGAAAAAAAGAGACTGGACAAGGGAAAAAGCTAGAATTTTTAGTAATTCTAAAAAATGATTCTTTTAAACATAGGCTCAAATTTAGCCTCAAAGAAAGGCGATAGGCTTTTTAATTTAAATAAAACTTTACAATTAATTAAATTAGAAGGTATTAAAATAAAAAAAATATCTAGTATTTATGAAACACCTTCTTATCCAAATGAAAAAAATCAAAAATTTTTAAACATAGGATTAGAAATTGAATGCAATTACTCACCAAAAGACTTAATCAAAAGATGCAATAAAATAGAAAAAAAATTAGAAAGGATTAGAGGTAAAAAAAATCAACCACGGACATGCGATATAGATATAATAGACTATGACGGACAAATATTAAATTCTACAAAACTTACGATACCACATCAAAAAGCTCATTTAAGAAATTTCGTACTTTTTCCAATAAAGGAAATATTACCAAGGTGGATTCACCCAACACTTAATAAAAGAGTAGATTTTTTAATTAAAAAACTTAGTTTTAAATTAAGGAATGAGATTACAAGAATCAAAGAACATGTTACAATGGATTAATGATTAATAGTGAACAACTACTAACAAAAATTAAATCTTATAATAAATTTTCATCTACAGGACCATTAAGCAAAGCTTTTAATTTTGCTATAGAGGCGCATAAAAATCAAAAAAGAATTTCAGGCGTTCCTTATGTTGTGCACCCTGTTGCAGTAGCGGATATTCTAGCAGAATTAAAATTAGATAGTGCCACAATAATAACTGGATTATTACACGATACAATAGAAGACACAAAAACTACTTACAATATTGTCTTAAAAGAATTTGGCAAAGAAGTTGCCGATCTAGTTGATGGTGTCACTAAGATATCTGCTTTAGAGGAAAAAGCAGCCGATAATTCACAAGCAGAAAATTTTAGAAAATTAATTTTGGCAACCTCCAAAGATATACGTGTTTTATTGGTAAAATTAGCAGATCGTTTACACAATATGAGAACTATTGATGCGTTTAAATCTGAAGATAAAAAAAAACGTATAGCAAAAGAAACAATGGAAATCTACGCACCCTTAGCTGAAAGAATGGGTATGAATTTAATACGGGATGAACTTGAAGATCTTTCCTTTTCAGTTCTTAACAAAGAAGCAAGAGATTTAATAACAGAAAGATTAAGACTTATTAAAAATAATAGGATAGACAATTTTCATGATATTGCATCTGGTTTGATTAATGTTCTGAAAGAAAATGGCGTTATAGCAAAATTTGCAGGCAGGGAAAAAACACCGTTCTCAATTTGGCGAAAAATTCAAAAAAAAAAAATTTCTCTCGAACACCTAAGTGACATTATTGGATTTAGAGTGATAGTAGGAAATATATCTGATTGTTATAAAGCACTTGGAATTTTTCATAGTAAATATTCAGCAATACCATTTAAGTTTAAAGATTATATTTCTACACCTAAAATTAATAAATATCAGTCAATTCATACAGCTATCATAGGCCCCAAAGATCAAAGGGTAGAAATACAAATTAGAACATCGCAGATGCACGATTTTGCTGAAAGAGGAATAGCTTCCCATTGGAAATACAAATCATCTGAAAAGTTTTCCGACTTATCCTGGAAAGAATATGACTGGCTCAGAGATTTAGTAGAGATAATGGAAATAGGAAATAATCCTGAGCATTACTATGAGTTTACTAAACTGCAGATGTTTCAAGAAAATGTTTTTTGTTTTTCTCCTAAAGGAGCTGTTATCAAACTTCCCAAAGGCGCAACACCAATTGATTTTGCATATGCGGTCCATACTAATATTGGAAATACTGCAATTGGATGCAGAATAAATGGTCGTGACTCAGCTTTACAGTCTATTATCTACAATGGTGACACCATTGAAATAATTAATTCTAAAGATGTTTCGCCATCTTTACATTGGGTTTCTTCTTCAAAAACAGGAAAAGCAAGAGCAGCTATTAGAAGATATTGGCAAGACAAAATAGGAGACAATAAACCCAAAAAAATTAAACAATACAAAAGCACATTAGTAATGGATTTGCCAGATCAACCAGGTGTATTAGGAGAGATCAGCACCTTAATAGGGTTAAATGGTTGCAATATTCTAAATGTGGAGTTATTAGGAAAAAAAGATAATTTTATTCATTTTTCGTTTGATATACAAATAAATGATTTAAAAAACTTCACAAACTTGATAAGTCAAATTAAGCAAAAAAACTTAAATTTTAGAATTGTTAGACATAAAGAAAAAAAAAATGCTTTCATACGAAGAATCCTTGAAAATTTTAAAAGAAAGTAATGCATTGCTCGATGGTCACTTTATACTTTCTTCGGGTTTGCACAGTGCTCAATATGTTCAATGTGCTCAACTTTTAAGTAAGCCCTATAAATCAGCTATTTTTTGTAAATCACTTGCTGAAAAAATTTCAAACGAATTTAAAGAAATTGACTTAATTCTTTCTCCAGCGATGGGTGGCGTTGTTATAGGATATGAAATCGGTAGACTTCTTAACATAGAAACCATTTTTTCAGAACGTGTTGAAGGCCGATTTAACTTGAGAAGAGATTTTAAAATTTTAAAAGACGCTAAGGTTTTAATTGTGGAGGATGTAATCACTACGGGTAAATCAAGCATTGAATGCTCTAAATTAGTAGAGATCGCTGATGCAGAAGTTATTGGTTTTGCATGTTTAATCGATAGATCCAATGGAAATTCTACAGTAAGCAAAAAAATAGTATCGCAGATAGAAATAAACATATCTACTTATAAAGAAAATGACTTACCGGAAAACTTGATCTCTCTACCATCGACAAAACCAGGTAGCAGAAAGCTAAAATGAGAAGAATAAGACTTGGTGTTAATATAGATCACGTAGCAACAGTAAGAAACGCAAGGGGAGAAATTTATCCCAGCCCTTTACGTGCAGCTGTTTTGGCAGAAAGTTGTGGTGCTCATTCTGTAACAATACATTTGAGAGAAGACAGAAGGCACATAAAAGATTCAGACTTAAAAGAGATTAAATCTAAATTAAAGATACCACTTAATTTAGAAATAGCAGCAACAAGTGAGATGTTAAAAATTGCCATAAAACATAAGCCAGATTTTGTTTGTATAGTCCCAGAAAAAAGAAAAGAAGTTACAACTGAGGGTGGCTTAAACCTGAATTATAAGCAAGCTTTTTTAAAAAAAATTATAACTAAATTAAAAAAAAATAATTCTAGAGTTAGTTTGTTTATAGAACCAAACATAAAAGATATTAAAACATCAAAATATCTTGGAGTTGATGGAATTGAATTTCACACAGGTAAAATTTGTAATTTAATAAATCAAAATAAGACATATAAATCTGAGCTATCTAAAATAAACGAAGCTGTAAATTACGCGACAGAACTTAGACTTGATATTCACGCCGGACACGGTTTAACTTATAAATCAGCAAAAATAATTTCTAAAATTAAAAAAATTAAAGAGTTTAATATTGGGCATTTTTTAATAGGTGAAGCTATATTTATTGGTCTCCCAGCAGCAATAAAAAAATTTAAAAAAATTTTAAAATAGTATGAATTGCATTTTTGGGATAGGAACAGACATAGTTGACATCTCTAGAATAAAAAAAATTTTTAACAGAAATAACAAATTTAAAAAAAGAATTTTTTCTGCAGAAGAAATTAAGTATTGTGAAACTAAATCTAATAAAATTTCTTCATATTCTAAAAGATTTGCCGCTAAAGAAGCTTTTGTTAAAGCTTTAGGTACAGGTATTTCCCAAGGTATTTCTTTTAATGAAATATCAGTAAAGAATAATAAATATGGTGCTCCATTCATCGTGTTATTAGGAAAAACTAAAACAATAGCTAAAAATTTAACTAAAAAAAAAAATAAGATTTACCTTTCTTTATCTGATGAAAAAAAATATGCATTGGCTATGGTGGTAATCAGTACTTGATGAAAAATAATTTACTCCCTTCAATAATTGATAATTTAAAAACTATTATTTATGCTTTAATTATTGCAGTAATTATTCGTTCATTTTTTTTTCAACCTTTTTACATTCCGTCATCTTCGATGGAACCAACTCTTTTAATAGGTGATCGAATATTTGTTTCAAAATATGCTTATGGCTATAGCAAACATTCACTTCCTTTTAGCCCACCTTTATTTAAAAAAAGAATTTTTGAAAAAAAACCAAATTACGGAGATCTTGTTGTTTTTAAAACCCCTGCAGACAATAGAACGGATTATATTAAAAGATTAATTGGCAAACCTGGGGACACGATCCAATTTAAAGACGGAGATCTTTTATTAAACAATACTCCTATAACTAGAGTTAAAATAGAAAAAAAATACAACATTAGATGTGGAGCTTTTTTGCCTGATGTAAACGCATACAAAGAGACATTGCCTAACGGAAAAGATTATATTGCTGTCTACAACAAAAAAGGCACTATGCAAAATACTGATATATACAAAGTTCCAACTGACCATTTTTTCTTTTTAGGCGATAACCGTGACTGCTCCAAAGATAGCAGATATTTATCTAGCGTTGGATATGTTTCAAATGAAAATTTAGTGGGTAACGCCAAGATAATTTTTTTTTCAAATGATACAATATCTGGAAGTATATTAAAATTTTGGAACTGGGGACAATCACTAAGAGTAAAAAGGTTTTTTAATTTATTAAAATGACAGAACAAACAACAAAATTAGAGCAAAAAATTAATGTTAAATTTAAAGATCAAGAATTACTTAAAAAAAGCTTAATTCACAAAAGTTTTAATAATGAAATTAATAATGAAAAATTAGAGTTCCTAGGCGACAGAGTTCTTGGCTTGGTTCTAGCTAAAACATTACTTAAGATTTACCCAGAGGAAAAAGAAGGAGTTATAGACAAGAAGTTTGCTAATTTAGTTAACAAGAAAACCTGCCTACTAATAGCAAAGAAAATTGAATTAAAAAAATACATAACAACAGGAAATTCATACAAGGGCATGAGCAGATCTGATGATAAAATTGTTGGGGATGGCTTAGAAGCGTTGCTAGGTGCAATCTACTTAGATCAAGGCATAGTAGTTGCTGAAAGATTTATATTAAATTTTTGGGATGATTTTTTAGACAAGTCTTCAATAACTAAAATTGACTCAAAAACACAACTGCAAGAGTATAGTTTAAAAAAATATAAAATATTACCTGTCTATAAAATTAATAAACAGTCGGGTCCACAACATAGTCCAGTTTTTAAAGTTGAGGTTCAGATAAAAGGTTCCAAGAAGTTTTTTGCTTCGGGGACCTCAAAAAAAGATGCACAACAAAATGCTGCAAAAAAATTATTAACTGATTTAAAAATTTAAAAATGAATTGGCAAGATGAAGGTTTTTTACTTTCAAAAATTAAATTTAGAGAAAATGCTAATATAGTTAATGTTTTTACAAATATGCACGGTAAAGTTAGCGGCATAGTTTATGGAGGTAACTCAAGAAAAATTAGAAACTTTCTACAAATATCAAACAAAATTTTTATCTTCCATACATCTAAAGGAGACAATAGAATTGGTTATTTTAAGACTGAGTTGGTAGAGGCAATATCACCAAAATATTTTAACGATAAAAGAAAAACTACATCTTTATTATCACTATCTTCTATTTTGAATTTATTACTGCCTGATTCACAGCCATATAAAAATTTATTTATCTTTGTGGAAAAGTTTCTTAAAAATTTAGATGAAGAAAATTGGGCTATAAAATATGTTTACTTAGAATTATACTTGATAAAAGAACTTGGTTTTGACCCTTTTTTGAAACAATTTACCAAAGATATTGATACGTCTTCAAATCACAAAATAATCGAAATAGATAACGTAAAATATCAAGTGCCTATTTTTTTATTAACAGAAAAAAATAATGATATTGTAGATAATAAATCTCTTTCAATTGCATTAAGCTTTACAAGGAATCTTTTAAGTAATAAATTTTTTATACCAAATAACTTAACATTTCCTAAAGCAAGAATTCTTTTAGAAAATTATTTTAATTGATTTGCAACATCCATGGAAAAATAGCTAACTATAGCATTAGAGCCAGCTCTTTTGAGTGAAATTAAGCTCTCTAAAACTGCTTCTTGACTTATAATACCTTTGCTAATCCCATTTTTGATTAAAGAATATTCACCTGATACTTGATAGGAGAATATAGGAATTTTAAAATTTTCTTTTACAGTTTTGATAATATCGAGGTATGGCATACCGGGTTTAATCATAACTATATCCGCACCTTCCTTGACATCAAGTGCTACTTCTCGCAAAGCTTCTGTTGAATTTTTAAAATCCATTTGATAAGATTTTTTATTACCTTTCAAAATTGTTTTAGATCCAACCGCATTTCTGAAAGGTCCATAAAAATTAGAAGCATACTTAACAGCATAGGATACAATTTGAGTATTGATTAAACCTTTTCTATCTAATGCTTTTCTAATTTTTCCTATTCTTCCATCCATCATATCTGACGGGGCAACAATATCACAACCTACTTCTGCTTGTAATATCGATTGCTTGATTAAAATTTCTATAGTTGAATCGTTATCAATATTATTATTTTTTAGAATACCATCGTGCCCGTGGCTAGTGTAAGGATCAAGAGCCACATCGCACATTACGCCTATTTCATTTTTAAATTCTTTTTTAATAGCCATTACAGCTTTACAAATTAAATTATTTTCATTTAACGCTTCAGTTCCGTATTCATTTTTTTTATTTAAGCTTGTGTAGGGAAAGAGTGCAATAAGAGGAATTTTTAATTTACATGCTTTTTCTACTATTTTTACCAGATCCTTAATTGAATATCTGTAAACATCTGGCATTAATTTTATTGATTCTTTTTTTTTATTACCATCTTTAACAAACAAAGGAAGAATCAGATCGCTAGCTGAAAGATTGTGTTCTGAAACAAGCCTTCTTATCCACTCTGCTTTTCGATTTCTTCTCATTCTTAAAGCAGGATATGTACCAATTATTTTCATTTTATATAAAATTTACTCTGTGACAAATATAATATTATAAGTATATATATATGTGTTTTAAAGCATATATAACTAATTAAAGTGAAAAAATTATTTACAAAAATCTGTATTGCCTCTGACCACGCTGGCTATGAATTAAAAGATAAAATCAAGGATTACTTAATAAATAAAAGTATTTCTATAATCGATCTCGGGCCATTTAGTGAAGATTCTGTTGACTACCCTGATTATGCAAAAAAAGTAGCAAAACGCATTAATTTGCAAAAAAGCGACGCTGGTATTTTAATATGCGGATCCGGCACTGGGATGGCAATTACTGCTAATAAATTCAAAGGAATTAGAGCAGCACAATGTTACAATAAATCTAGTACTATTCTTTCAAGGGAACATAATAATTCTAACATAATATGTTTGGGTGCAAGAATGTTAAAATGTAAAGATGCATTTAGATATGTTAAGTATTTTTTGAATACTAAATTTAATAGTGGCCGCCATCAAAAAAGAGTTAATAAAATCTAAACAATGAACAAAGAAAATTTATATAATTTTTTTAATAAAGATTTAAAAAGTAGTGATACAGATCTTTATAATTCTATTACTCAAGAATTTAACAGACAAACCCAACATATAGAGTTGATTGCATCTGAAAATATGGTTTCTAGAGCGGTTCTTGACGCACAAGGATCTGTTTTGACAAATAAATATGCAGAAGGTTATTCGGGCAAAAGATATTACGGTGGTTGTGAATTCGTTGATGTTTCGGAAAATCTTGCCATACAAAGAGTCACTAAACTTTTTAACTGTAAGTTTGCAAATGTTCAACCTCACTCTGGAGCGCAAGCTAATGGTGCTGTTTATTTAGCATTGATTAAACCAGGTGATACAATTCTAGGTATGAGTTTAAACTCAGGAGGTCATTTAACACATGGTGCAAAACCAGCTCAATCAGGAAAATGGTTTAATGCAATTCATTATGATGTAAGACCTGAAACAGGATTAATTGATTATGAGAGTATAGAAAAACTTGCTATAGAACATAATCCTAAGATTATAATTGCCGGTGGAAGTGCTTATTCAAGAATTATTAACTTTAAAAAATTTAGAGAAATTGCAGATAAAGTAAATGCTTATTTACTAGTGGACATGGCTCATTTTTCTGGATTAGTAGCAGGTGGTGAATACCCCAATCCTTTAGATTATGCAGATGTTGTCACTTCGACTACTCACAAAGTATTAAGAGGACCAAGAGGTGGCATAATTTTAACAAACAAAGAAGAATTAATAAAAAAATTTAATTCAGCAATTTTTCCAGGTCTACAAGGTGGGCCACTAATGCACGTTATCGCAGCTAAAGCTGTCTGTTTTAAAGAAGCTTTAGATCCTAGTTTTAAAACTTACACCAAACAAGTAATAGAGAATGCAAAAATACTATCCGAAACACTAGTTAAAAATGATTTTAAAATATTCTCCGGAGGAACAGATACACATCTAATGCTTTTGGATTTAAGAGCTTTTAAGTTAACGGGTAAATTAGCAGAAAGTAGTTTGGGCAAAGCAAATATCACTTGTAACAAAAATTCGATACCATTTGACACGCAAAGTCCCATGGTTACATCTGGCGTAAGACTTGGAACGCCCGCTTCAACAACCAGAGGATTTGGTCAAAAAGAGTTTATTTTAGTCGGTCAATTGATTTCTAAACTGCTAAAGGAACTTGTTAAAAACCCTGAAAATAATACTAGAGCTGAAAATGAGGTCAAAAAAGAGGTAATTGATCTTTGTAGTTCTTTTCCTATATATAGTAGTCAGTAATTAAAAAAAAACTATGCTTTGTCCATTTTGTAAAGAAAAAGATACCTCCGTTGTTGATTCCAGGCCCACTGAAGATGGGACTGCTATTAGAAGAAGAAGACTTTGCGGATGTGAACGAAAAGAAAGATTTACAACATTCGAAAGAGTACAATTTCAAGAACTCACAGTTATAAAGGGAAGTGGAAAAAGAGCACCATTTGATAGAGATAAAATTTCAAAATCAATCAGAATATCATTACGAAAAAGACCCGTGGACAGCGATAGCACAGAAAAATTTATTTCAAAGATTGTTAGAAATTTAGAAGGTTTAGGAGAAAGTGAAATCCCAACTGCCACTATTGGAAAATTTATAATGGAAGGTCTTTCAAATCTAGATCAAGTTGCCTACGTTCGTTTTGCTTCAGTATATAAAAATTTTAAAGAAGCAAAAGATTTTGAACAATTCGTTGGTAACTTAAATGTATACAAGTCAGAATAAAAATTCTTTTTTTTTAAAATTAGCATTTCAACAAGCTGAAATTAATCTTGGCTCAACATCTCTAAATCCTTCAGTCGGATGTATTATTGTAAAAAATAATTCAGTTATATCCTCAGGAAAAACTTCTTTTAATGGCAGGCCACATGCCGAAGCTGATGCATTACAAAAAAAAAAAAATGTTAAAGGCGCAAGTATGTATATTACTTTAGAACCATGTTCACATTATGGAAAAACACCACCATGTGTTAACAAAATTATTAGTCAAAAATTACATAAAGTTATATTTTCAATTAACGATATAGATGAAAGATCAAAAAATTTAGCCTATACAAAATTAAAAAAAGCAAAAATAAATATTAAAAGATTTATACTTACTGATTACGCAAAATTTTTTTATAAAAGTTATTTATTACAATTCTCAAAACAAGCTCCTCTTATAGATGCAAAACTTGCAGTTTCAGAAGATTACTTAACTATCAATAAAAAGCAAAAGTGGATTACTAACAACATGTCTAGAAAAACTGGTAATTTTTTGAGATCAAAATATGATTGTATAGTATCAACCGCAAAAACCATTAATTACGACAACTCCTCTCTTGACTGTAGAATCGAAGGTCTGGAGCACAAGTCTCCAGCTGTTATTATTATAGATCGTTCTTTCAAAATTAAAAAAAAATTAAAAGTATTTAGAAATAAATCTAGAAAAATTTTTATTTTCACACATACAAATAATAAAGTTAAAGAAAAATTTTTTAAAAAAATTGGTGTAAAAATTATTAAATTTAACAAAACAAACAATTTAAAAAAAGACTTGTCTGAAGTTTATTTTTGTTTAAAAAAACTTGGTTTTAATAGAATTTTAATAGAAAGTGGAGCGGAATATACCAATGAAGTTTTGAAACACAAACTGATAGAAAATTTTTATTTATTTAAATCACCTCTTAAACTTAAAAATCGTGGTAAAAATAATATAAATCCTTATTTGATAAGAAAACTTAAAACAACGATTAAAAATAAAGTTAAAATTAATCTTAATGGTGATAGTTTATATAAAATACAATTATAATGTTTAATGGAATAATATATAAAACTGGTACGATCATAAAAATTATTAAAAGTAGGAAATACTCAGAAGTAGTCATAAAAACTAATTTAATTTTTAAAAAATCTGAAGTAGGTAGTTCTTTGTCTTGCAATGGAACATGTTTGACCATAACAAAAATTCAAACTAATCTTATTTCTTTTTACCTCTCTAAAGAAACATTACAAAGGACAAATTTTAACTCATCAAAAGTAGGCGATGTTATAAATGTTGAAAAATCTTTAAGTTATGGCAATAAAATATCTGGTCATTATGTTCAGGGCCATATTGATACAACAGCTACCGTTTCAAGTATTAAAATTGTAGACAAAACTTGGAATATCACTTTTAAAATTCTAGAAAATTTTAAAAAATTTCTTATCTCAAAAGGATCAATTTCCATTAACGGCGTCTCTCTAACAATATCCAAAATAAGAAAAAATACTTTTCAAATAAGCATAATTCCACACACACTTAAACTTACAAATTTAATAAAATTAAAAAAAAACCATTTAGTTAATATTGAGTTTGATATTTTTGGAAAATATTTACTTAATTTAAAAAATTAAATATGAAAAAAGTTTCTCTATCGTCAATAAAAATAATTATAAAAGAAGCAAAGCGTGGTAAAATTTTTATTTTAGTTGATAATAAAAATAGAGAAAATGAAGGCGATCTTATCGTTCCAGCTTCAAAAGCAAATTCTAAGAGTATTAATTTTATGGCTAAACATGGCAGAGGGTTAATTTGTTTAGCTTTAGAAAAAAAACAGGTTGAAAAACTTTCTCTACCTTTAATGTCCGCAGTAAATAAAGCTAGAATGCAGACAGCTTTTACTGTTTCAATTGAAGCAAGAAAAGGAATAACAACCGGTATATCAGCATTTGATAGAGCAAAAACAATTAAAGTTGCAATAAACAGTAAATCAAAAAAAAAAGATATTGTATCTCCTGGACATGTTTTTCCTTTAGTAGCACGTAGCGGTGGCGTCTTAGAGCGAGCAGGACACACTGAGGCCTCTGTAGACATATCAAAACTAGCTAAGATGAATCCTAGCTCTGTTATTTGTGAGGTTATGAACGAAGATGGAAGAATGGCAAGATTTGATGATCTCTTAAAGTTTGCACGTAAACACAGTTTAAAAATAGCAAGTATTGAAGATTTAATATCTTATAGACTAAAAAATGAAAAATTAATTTCAAAAATTAAAAGTAAAAAAATAAAAATTAATAAATTTGGTATATTCAATCTTAATATTTTTAAGAATAAATTAGATAATTTAAATCATTTAGCAATAACAAGAGGGAAATTTAATTTACATAAATCTTCTAGAGTTCGAGTAATTTCTATTAAAAAATTTAACAAATTAGAGAATTTAAAAAATACCATTTTTATAAAATCTTTAAAATATCTTTCACAATTTAGTAATTTTGCATTAATTGTAATAAAAAATGAAACATCCAAAGTAATCAAAGATGAAACTATAAAAAGTACTAATATTTTAAGATATTATGGTATCGGTGCTCAAATAATTAAAGATTTAAAAATTAGAAATATGGTATTAGTGTCTAGATCTAAAAAAAAAATTATTGGTTTAGATGGGTATGATATTAAGATTACAAAACAGGAAATAATTAAATGAAAAAAAAAATAAAAATTTGTATTGTCAGGTCTCAGTATAATGATACCTCAAAACTATTACAAAGTGCTATTGATGAGATTAAAAAAAGAAAAATTTCTTATAGAGTAATTAATGTCCCAGGAGCATTTGAAATACCGGTTGTTATGTCTAAAAACATAAAAAAATTTGACGGATTCATTGCAATAGGATTAATAATAAAAGGCGAAACTCCAAATTTCAATTTTATTTCTTCAGCTATCACAAATGGTCTTATGCAAATCTCGATTTTATACAAAAAACCTATTGGTAACGCGATATTAACTTGTTTAAATCAGAGACAGGCTAGAGCAAGAACAATAAAAGGTTTTGAAGCAGCCGTAGCAGTATTTGATGTGTTAAATGTCGATTAATAAAAAAAATGTAACCCCAAGAGTTAGAGTTATCCAAAAACTTTACGGAAATTCTTTAAATTCTGATGCTGATATTGAATATCCTAAAAGTCAGTATAAAAAATTTATTAAAGATGTAGTTCAAGGAACTATTGAGCGTAATGACCTGATACTAGATACTATCAAAAAATACATCCCAGACGATTTAGATCTAAAAAGAACAGATAAATTGCTTAAAATTATAATATTTGCAGCTATTTTTGAGCTAATGTACAAACACAACAATCCCACGAAAGTTATAATTAATGAATACGTAAAAACATCAGAATTCTTCCTTGAAAAAGCCCAAATTAAATTTTTAAATGCAATTTTAGATAAAATATCTAAAAGCATTAGAAAACAGCCTCTAATTTAAATTTTTTTAAATTAACAATAATTTGAAAGTATTTCTTGCGTTTAACCATTTTTTTTGGCATTTATGCAAAATCTTATGAATTCAGTTAATGAATTACTTTACGTAATAATTTTTACAGGGTTGATTGCTGTTTTCTATAGCTATTTACTTTCTAAACAGATTTTAAAAGCAAGTCCTGGTAATGCAAAAATGCAAGAAATTGCTGAAGCAATCCAAATTGGTGCGAAGGCTTACCTAAAAAGACAATATATCACTATAGCCATTGTTGGTGTTGTTGTTTTAGCTATTGTAAGTTATTTTTTTAGCCCTTTAGTTGGCTTGGGATATTTTATTGGAGCCACACTATCAGGTCTAGCTGGCTATGTTGGAATGTTAATTTCCGTGAAAGCAAATGTAAGAACAGCTGAAGCATCAAGAAAAAGTTTACAGTCAGGTTTAACAATGGCATTTAGATCGGGAGCAATAACTGGTTTGCTTGTTGCTGGTTTAGCTCTTTTAGCGATTTCAATATATTATTTAATCTTAATAGATTTAAATGTTGATAGCAGAGAAATAATTAATGCATTAGTAGCTTTAGGTTTTGGTGCTTCGCTAATTTCTATTTTTGCAAGGTTAGGTGGCGGTATTTTTACAAAAGGAGCTGATGTTGGTGCAGACTTAGTAGGCAAAGTTGAAGCTGGTATTCCAGAAGACGATCCAAGAAACCCTGCGGTAATAGCAGACAATGTTGGAGACAACGTTGGCGATTGCGCAGGTATGGCGGCAGACTTATTTGAAACTTATGCGGTAACAATAGTTGCCACAATGGTTTTAGCCTCAATTTTTTTTACAAGTAATGACAACATGATGGTCTATCCGTTAGCAATTGGTGGATCTTGCATTCTTACATCTATAGCTGGAACTTTTTTTGTTAGACTTGGCAAAACTAAAAATATCATGAATGCTCTTTACAAAGGTTTTATTGTAACAGCATTTTTATCACTTATTATTTTATATCCAGTTACCGATTCTGTACTAGGGTTGGAAACCGTATTTAGCGTTTCAGACAAAAGTTTTACTGGTTTAGATTTATATATTTGTGGAGTTTCTGGACTAGTTATAACTGGCTTGCTGATATGGATTACGGAGTACTATACTGGTACAAATTACAGACCTGTAAGATCAATTGCTCAGTCATCAACAACAGGACACGGAACAAATGTGATTCAAGGTTTAGCAGTTTCTATGGAAGCTACGGCTATTCCTGCTTTGATTATAGTGATTGGAATTTTGTACACTAATAGTATTGCAGGTCTTTTTGGTATTGCAATAGCTGTAACTTCAATGCTTGCTCTGACAGGTATGGTTGTGGCGTTAGATGCATATGGACCAGTTACTGACAATGCAGGCGGTATTGCAGAAATGGCAAAGCTTCCAAAATCTGTTAGAAAAACAACTGACGCTTTAGATGCAGTAGGAAATACTACAAAAGCCGTTACAAAAGGTTATGCCATAGGGTCAGCTGGACTAGGTGCGTTAGTTTTGTTTGCCGCTTACACCGAAGATATTAAGTTTTTTTCGGGAGTTAAAGGCTCACCTTTAGAAGGCATAGTAGTAAGTTTTGATTTATCAAACCCCTTTGTTGTAGTTGGTTTACTCGTCGGTGGTATGTTGCCTTATCTTTTTGGATCAATGGGAATGCAGGCAGTAGGTAGAGCAGGTGGGGCAGTAGTTGTTGAGGTAAGAAGACAGTTCAAAAAAATTCCTGGTATAATGAAAGGGACTAGAAAACCCGATTACGGGAGATTGGTCGACCTATTAACTAAAGCAGCAATTAAGGAAATGATTATACCTTCTTTACTTCCAGTTTTATCACCAGTTCTTTTATATTTTATTATCTTGCCAATTGGAGGAATGAGTGCAGCTCTCTCAACACTAGGTGCAATGTTGCTCGGAGTTATTATAACAGGTTTGTTTTTAGCTATTTCTATGACAGCCGGTGGCGGAGCATGGGACAATGCAAAAAAATATATTGAAGACGGAAACTTTGGTGGAAAAGGTTCCGAGGCGCATAAAGCAGCCGTAACAGGAGACACAGTTGGAGATCCTTACAAAGATACAGCTGGTCCAGCTATCAACCCAATGATTAAGATTACAAATATAGTAGCTTTACTTTTATTAGCAGTTATAGCTCACTAAAACTGTCTTTTCCCGTACATTTTTTGCTTAATACTTGCTAAGAATTTTTCAAGTGATGTTTTTTGTTTAATGTTGTTCTGTGTTTTTTTGGAAGTGTAGGTAACTTTCTTCATATCTTCTTTTTTATATAATTTTTTTGATCTTAAGACTCCGTACTTATCGAACTTTAATTCCAATATATTATTTTTTTTCAAAACATTCTGACCTAGTCTTATTAGTTTACCTCTTGAAATAGTTCTCTCAAAGTATATCCAGCTGTTTTCACCTTTAATAGAAGTTAAGTGGGGATTTCCAATTAACTTAATGACATCATTTTTATTTGTTTTCGCTAACACCAGTACTTTTTCTCTATTTTCTAAAAAATTTATTCCATGAGATTTTTTTGGTTCATTTAATTGACAGTTATTTAAAAAAAAGGAAAAAAATATGATATAAAAGATTATTTTATGTTTACTGTATATAATACTCATCACAATTCTCTTTATAACAAATTAGTTGATTTATCACGTAATATTTTTTTTTACAAAAAAATCCTCTTAAAAGATAACTTTGAGACAAGAATAAACCTTATCTTCCTACACTTGTCTTTGATTTTAATTGTATTTAAAGAAAAAAATAAAAAAGAATTTCCCCAAAATATTTTTGACAATATTTTTATAAGTATAGAGTACCACATAAGAGAACTAGGCTATGGAGATGTAGCCGTAAATAAAAAGATGAAATCATTATTACGTATTTTTTATGACATTCTTTTGAAGGTAAAGACAACTAGTTCAAAAAAAAAAACAATAAATATAAATATTTTGAAAATCTATTTAGAACCACAAACCAAAGAAACAGATAAAATAATCAATGATTTAGCTAATTATTTTGAAAAATTTCACTATTTTTGCTTTGAATTAAATAACAATAGTATGATACAAGGACAAATTAATTTTAAATATTGACATACAAATGGCTGTACCAAAACGAAAAACAACTCCATCAAAAAGAAACATGCGTAGATCTCACCATGGAGTTAAATCTATAAATATTGTTGAAGATAAAAAAAGTGGCGAATATAGGCTTTCACACCATGTTGATTTAAAAACTGGCTTTTACAACGGCAAAAAAATCTTAGACATATAATCCTACATCAACCTAAATCATGAATAATAAAATAATAATTGCAATTGATGCAATGGGTGGTGAAAACTCCCCAGGAAAAAATATAGAAGGCATCTCAATTTTTTTAAATAAAAATAAAAATAAAAATGATTTTTTTTTTAATATATACGGTAACGAAAATTTAATCAAAAAAGAAATAGATAAATTTAAAATTTCTATTAGTTTTTATAAAATTTTTCACTCATCTACAATTGTATCTGACGAAGAAACACCCCTTACTGCAATAAAAAATTCAAAAGATAGCAGCATGTGGAATGCAATAAATTCACAAATAGAACTCAACTCAAATATAACTTTATCTGCAGGAAACACAGGTGTTCTATTTGTAGTTTCTAGAATGTTACTCAAAACAATTGAATCAGTTAGTAAACCAGCCTTGGCAGGCTTGTGGCCAAATAAAAAAAATATGAATGTAGTTTTAGATCTTGGTGCAAATATAGAATGTGATGATATTAATCTAGTTGACTTTGCAGAAATGGGAGCTGCTCTTTACAAGGCCCTTTTTCCTGAAGATTTAGCTAAAGTTGCGCTACTAAACATAGGTTCTGAAGAAATTAAAGGCACAGAAAATTTAAAAAAAGCTTACACTAAATTAAAAGAAGTTAGTAAATATGGAGATTTTCAATTTGATGGTTTTATTGAGGGTAATAAAATTACTAACGGAGACTCAAATGTTATTGTAACAGACGGATTTACTGGTAACGTAGCATTAAAAACCGCAGAAGGTACTGTAAAATTTATTACCGATTCTTTAAAAGAGTCTCTTAGAGAAACTTTATTAGCTAAATTTTCAATTTTATTTTCTTTTTTTGCTCTAAAGAAATTTAAAGAAAAACTTGATCCTAGAAAGTTTAATGGAGCAATTTTTTTGGGCCTTAAAGGTCCGGTAGTAAAAAGCCATGGAGCAACAGATGCAATTGGCTTTTATCATTCGATAGATTTGTGTTATCGTATTATTAAAGGTGATTTAATGAATAAAATTAAAAACAATTTAAGCCATGACAACGGTAACAAATAGTCAAACTAATACTAATAAAAAAGATATTGCTAAAAATATTTTTCTAAACGTAGGCATTCCTTTTTCTTTTTCTGAAAAAATTATCAATGATTTAATTGAAACATTAATACAGAATTTGAAAGAATCTAAAATACTTAAAATTAATAAATTTGGTAGCTTTAAAGTGCAAAAAAAAGATAAAAGGGAAGGTAGAAATCCAAAAAATATGAAAAAATATGACATTTCAGAAAGGTTAGTAGTTACTTTTAAATCATCTAAATATTTGAAAGCAAGAATTAATAAAAATGTTAAATAAAAAAGATAAGCTTATGAATATTTCAGAATTAGCTTTTAAAATTGGCTTGGTGAATCCTAGGACAAAAAAACCTTCAACACATACCTTAAGATTTTGGGAAACTAAATTTAAACAATTAAAACCAACTATTTTAGCTGGTGGTAGAAGATATTATTCATCTAAAGATATTAAAGTAGTCAAAGTCATTTTTTTTCTTTTAAAAGAACAGTGTATGACGATAAAAGGTGCTAAAAAAACATTAAATGAAAACTTAAAACAACTTGACGAGACAAAGACATCAAGTATAAAAGCAGATTATTATAAAAATAATATTAAAAAAAAATCACAAGAAATTTTAAACAAAATTAAAAAACTAAATGGCAAAAAAAACACACATTAAAGTAAGATTAGTGCCAGAAGCAAAACCAAATAGCGCTTTTTTTTATTATGCAAAAAAACCTACAAAAGGTGAAAAAGCTAAAGATAAGCTAAAAGTTAATAAATATAATCCGGTTACCAGAAAGCATGAAGTTTTCGTAGAAAAAAAACTTCCTCCCCACAGTAAGTAGCTGCTTATTTTTTAAATTTTTTATATTCGTATTCAATAAAGGAATTAATCATTCCTTTCCAAATACCACTTGTTATTGCCGGGTCTATCTTAAGCTGGATAGATTTTTTTTTTATTTTCTTTAAGATGTAATTTATTCTTATTTTATCAACTACTTCACTTTTTTTTTTTTTAAATTTGACAACCTGATTAACTAAAATCGTACGCTTTTTAATAAGTAACAGAAGCTTTAAGTCTAAATTATCTAATTTTTTTCTAATTATTTTTATTTGGGAGTTAACCATAGCGACATTTATATTATGTTTAATTAATTAATAGAATATATATTAATTTTTTTAATGTTAAAAAATAAAAATTATAATACCTTTTTTCATATTTGGTTAATAACTCTTGCTATTTTAGTTGCCACAATCATTATTGTTGGCGGTTTGACTAGATTAACTGATTCTGGACTTTCAATTACAGAATGGGAACTTTTCAACGGAATCTTACCACCTTTAAACAGTGAAGATTGGGAGAAATATTTTGAGTCCTATAAAAAAATTCCTCAATATTTTCTTATGAATAAAACTATGACACTTGAAGAATTTAAGGTTATTTTTCTCTGGGAGTACGCTCATAGATTGCTCGCTCGTTTTATTGGCCTCTTTTTCTTAATCCCTTTTTTATTTTTTTGGTATGTTTCTATTCTTGAAAGACAATTAATTAAAAAGTTAATTTATATTTTCATTTTAATTGTGTTACAGGGAACTATAGGATGGTACATGGTAAAAAGTGGTTTAATAGAAAATACTACTGTAAGTCATTACCGACTTTCCATACATTTATTTATAGCATTTCTGATATTATCATCTTTGGTATGGTTAATTCTAAATCAATCCAACAAATTAAAAAAAAAATTTTTTCAATTTAATTCTAATTATGTCTCACTAAAATTTTTATTAGTTCTTTTATTTGCACAAATAATTTTAGGTGCATTTGTTTCTGGTCTTGATGCAGGAAAAATTTACCAAACATGGCCACTTATGAATGGTGATTTTTTTCCTAATGATATATTATATGGTAGTTTTTTTAAATTTAGTGAACCAAGTTTTGTTCAATTTTTACATAGAAATGTTGCTTATTTAATATTTTTTCTATCTATTTATATTGGTTATCAGATTTTTCAGAACAAATTGATAAATTTATATAATAATTTTTTATTATATTTTTTAGTTATTTTTTTACAAATAGTCTTGGGAATTCTTGTCTTGGTGTCAGGCGCAAACATTTATTTTGCTTCTATGCATCAAATTTCAAGTATTATCTTGATTGTTACGGCCATTAATCTTTATTACCTGTCAATTAGAACGTAATACATCACTATACTTACAAAATCAGTTTGTATAATAAGTAAATTCAATTGACATTATTAAACTTTATTAGTACTTATCGCCATAATTTACATGACACCATTTATTAAAAAAAAAGAAATTAAAAACGATTGGTACATCATCAATGCTGAAAATGCTGTAGTTGGCAGACTTGCAGCGTACATATCGAAAGTATTAAGAGGTAAAAATAAAGCTACATTTAATCCACATATGGATAACGGAGATTTCATTGTTGTTACAAATATCGAAAAAATAAAATTTACTGGGAAAAAATTTAAAAATAAGATTTACTACAGACACACTGGACACCCAGGCGGTATCAAAGAAAATACTCCTGCAAGATTAACAGAGAAAGATAAAACACAAGATATTTTGAAATTAGCTGTTAAAAGGATGTTACCAGGAGGCCCATTAGCTAAAAAACAACTCACAAAACTTAAATTGTACAAAGGAGATAAGCATCCACACGAAGTGCAAAACCCAACTGTAGTAAACTTTAAAGAATTAAATAAAAAAAACACTATAAGAAATTAATGGAAACTCAAATTGCAACAAAACCAATTGTTACTAAAAAAATTAAGTTAGATTTTAAAGACAGTAAATATGCAACAGGAAGAAGAAAAAGATCCATTGCAAAAGTTTGGGTTAAAAAAGGCACTGGAAATATTCATGTAAATGGTAAAAAAATGCATAATTATTTTAAAAGACCAGTACATCAAATTCTTGTTATGCGTCCTTTGGAAATATCAGAAATTGCAACATCCTATGATGTAAGAGCTTCTGTGAAAGGTGGCGGTCTGTCGGGTCAAGCTGGTGCTATTATCCATGGAATATCGAGAGCACTAGTTCTTCACGATGAAAATTTAAAAAGTACACTTAAAAAAGAAAAATTAACAACACGAGACTCAAGAGTTGTTGAAAGAAAAAAATACGGACATAAAAAAGCACGTAGAAGCTTTCAGTTTTCTAAAAGATAAATCATTTAAATTTATTATTTATTCCATCGGTGTTATAATTATTTTATGTCACAGAAGAAACTTAACGTTGTTATAGCAGGAGCTACAGGTTACGTTGGATTAGATTTAGTTTACTATCTTTCTAAACATTCTAAAATTAAAATTCTGCATTTATGTGCTCAAAAAAATATTGGAAGTAGTATTAATAGTTTTGACAAAAAAATTAAAAAAAAACTCCCTAAAATATCTCTTTTAAAAAAAGTTGATTGGAGTGAAGTTGACCTACTTTATCTTTCATTGCCAAATGGAGAAGCACAGAAAATAATTAAAAAACTTTTTCAATTTAATCATCTAAAATTTATTGATTTATCAGCAGATTTTAGAATAGAAGATTCAAAATTATACAAGAAATGGTATTTTTTAAATCATAATGCAAAAAATTTAGTAAAAAAATCTATTTATTCAATTCCTGAATTTACTAAAAATAGAATTAAAAATTATAGAATTATATCTAACCCAGGTTGTTACCCAACTTCTATACAGCTCGCTCTTATTCCGCTTTTAAAAAAATCACTAATAGAAGCAAATAATATTATAATTGATTCTAAGTCTGGCTATTCTGGCGCTGGAAAAAATTATAAATCTAAATTTACACATCAAAATATAGAGAGTTCAATATTTGCTTATGGTATTGGATCACACAGGCACATGGCAGAAATGGACCAAGAATTTAAAAAAATTTTAAAATCTAATATTGAATATAATTTTACACCTCATTTGCTACCAACATTTAGGGGTATTCTCTCAACTATATATTTAAAAGTAAAAAAGAATGTTAAAATTACCAAAGTTCACAGTGAATTAAAAAAGATTTATAAAAAAAGTATTTTCATTAAGGTTCTTAAAATTAACACACCAATGGGTAGTGGCAATGTTTTAAATACGAATAATTGTGAAATATCAGTTTGTAAAACTAGATATAACAATAAAATAATAATATTTTCATCAATAGACAACTTAGTCAAAGGCGCTTCAGGTCAAGCAATACAAAATATGAATCTTGCTTACGGGTACAAAGAGAATTTGGGTTTAAAGTGAAATATTTATTTGTTTTTATGATTTTAGTTTCTTGTGGCACTGTCAAAAAAACTTATATGTGCGGTGACGAACAGTGTATTGACAGGAAAGAATTTAGAGAATATTTTGCAAATAATTTAGCTGTTGAAATATTAACCAAAAAAAATAAGAAAAAATCTTCTATTGATTTAGTTAAATTAAATACATCAAATTCAAAATCAAATAATGCAACTATTGTTTCAACAAAAGAGATTAATAATTTAAAGAAAAAAGAAAAAAAAGATATTTTAAAAGCTAATAAACGTAGGTTAAAAGAGAAAAGAAAAGCTAAAAAAATCGAAGAAAGAAACTTACTCGTTAAGAAAAAAAAAATTGAAAAACAAAAGAAAAACAATGAAAAAGGAATTACTTTAAATAAGATTTTAACTAAAAACGAAGTATTAGATAGTAAGAAATCAATTAAAAAACCAAATGAAAATCAACCAAGCACAGTTAACGCAGTCAAAGAAGTGATAGTGTTAAATAACATTAAAACAGAAAAACAAGTAAACTTGTGCGCTGTGGTAAATAACTGTGATATTGATAAAATTACAGAGCTGTTACTCAAAAAAGGCAAGGAAAAAGAATTTCCAAATATTGCAGTAAGATAACTTAAATGAAAAAAAAAATGAACATTGTGATTGTGGGTCTAGGAAATATTGGATCTTATTTTTATAGATATCTAAGAAAAAATAAAAACATTATATTCAGTAAAACTAACGTATTACCCAATATTCTTTTTGTATCAGCTAAATCATTTACAAAAAATAGAAATTTTACTATACAAAAAAAAATATGGTTAAAAAATTATTTATCAGCCACTAAAATAAAGAATGTTGATATTATAGTCGAATTGATTGGTGGAGCGGAAGGACCGGCAAAGAAATTAGTTTTTGAAGCTTTAAAAAATAAAAAACATGTTATTACGGCAAATAAAGCTTTAGTTGCAAAATATGGAGACCAGTTGTCTAAAATTGCTGAAAAGAATAAAGTAAATTTTGAATTTGAAGCTGCTGTATGTGGGGGAATTCCAATTATTCGTACTATTAAAGAAGGACTCATCGCAAATAAGATCAGTAAAATTTATGGAGTACTAAATGGTACGTCTAATTATATTTTATCTTCTATGGACAAGCATGGGCTTGAATATAAAGATTCGTTATTAAAGGCACAAAAGTTAGGTTATGCAGAATCCAAACCAGCTTCAGATGTCAACGGAGATGATGTTGCTTCTAAATTAAAAATCTTAACTGCTTTAGCTTTTAATTCTTACGTAAATAATAAATCTATATTAATTGAAGGTATTGAAAATATTGACCAAACAGATATCAATAATGCTAATCATTTGGGATATAAAATAAAGTTAGTTGCTGTAGCAGAAAAGAAAAAAAATAAAATCACTCAAAGAGTTCATCCTTCTTTGATAGAAAAAAGTTTCTATATTGCAAAAATTGACGGTGTACTTAATGCTGTTATTATAGAATCTAATCCTGTAGGAAAAACTGTTTTACAAGGTGAAGGAGCAGGACCTGGTCCAACTACATCATCTTTGGTTTCAGATCTATGTTCTGTTTTAAGGGGCAATGTTAAATTCCCTTTTGTTTTATCCGATAAAAAAAGAAAGTTTGCAACATTTGAAAATACAGATAACAAAAAATTTTCAGTTTATCTTAGGTTAGATGTAAAAGATAAACATGGCATTCTATCCAATATAACTAAAGTCATGGCAAAAAATAAAGTTTCTGTAAAAAGATTAATTCAAAACCCAACTTTTAATAAAAATAATGCATCAATAGTAATAATTACCCATGAGGCAAAAAGTGCATCTTTTGCAAGTGTTTTATCTGAATTGAAAAAGAAAACGTATATCGTAAATATTCCAAAGATCATTAGAATAGAAAAAATTTAATGTCTATAGATAAACTTTTTTTAGATAAATTTATTAGAGCTACAGAATTTGCTGCTTATGGAGCATCTCCATTTATAGGTAAAGAAAATAAAATTGCGGCCGATCAAGGGGCTGTAGACAAGATGCGTGATATATTAAATAAAATTGATATGAAAGGTACTATAGTAATTGGAGAAGGTGAAATGGATGAGGCTCCTATGCTACATATAGGAGAAAAAGTCGGTAATAATAGTGGGCCAGAACTCGATATTGCTGTTGACCCCCTAGAAGGAACAACGTTTACATCTAAAGGTCAGCCTAACGCTTTTTCAGTTTTAGCTGTAGCAGAAAAAGGTAATCTCTTATCAGCGCCTGACACTTATATGGAAAAAATTATAATTGGATCAAATTTACCCAAAAATTTATTAGACCTAGATAATAGTGTAGAAAAAAATGTTACTTTGTTGGCAGATGCAAAAAACATTAAACCATCTGAATTAAAAGCGTGTGTAATGAAAAGAAAAAGGCATGATCCAATTGTAAAAATACTTGATCAAATGAATGTTAAAACAAACTATATAACTGACGGGGATATCGCAGGTGGCTTAACTGTAATAGGGAATAATCCCAAAAATGATATTTATCTGGGGACAGGAGGCGGACCAGAGGGAGTTATTGTAGCGGCAGCTCTTTCATGTTTCGGTGGTCAAATACAAGGACGTTTAGTTTTAAACGAAGATGAAATAATTAGGGCAAAAAAACTCGGTATTACTGATTTTGAAAAAAAATATAATATAGACGAGATAGTAAAAGGTGACGTAATATTTTGTGCTAGCGGTGTAACAGATGGTGAGCTAGCTAAGGGTATAAAAATTTTAGATAATAAATTTGAAGTCACAACTTTAGCTTTACATAAAAGTCAAAAAATTAATAAGACAATTACCAATACATATAAAAAATGAATTCACTTTCTGTAAGTGGAAAAAGTTGGATTTCAAAGAAATTCAATTCAGAGGAAATTAATTTTTTTAAAACTAATTTTTTTTTAGATGAAATTATTGCTAAACTCTTATCTATAAGAAAAATCAAAAAAGAAGAGGTTAGTTTTTTTCTAGAACCTTTAATTAAAAATATTTTACCAAATCCTTACATTTTGAAAGATATGGATATAGCTATTGAAAGAACAGAAAAAGCAATTATTAGAAAGGAAACTGTTGGTATATTTGGAGATTATGACGTAGATGGAGCGACGTCCACAGCAGTGTTGGGAAAATATTTCGAATTGTTAAAAATTTCATTTCAAATTTATATTCCTGATAGAAAAAATGAAGGATTTGGGCCAAACGAAAAAGGTTTCTCAGAATTTATCGACAAAGGTGTAAAGCTAATTTTTACTGTTGACTGTGGCACACTTTCATATGAGCCTATGGAATTTGCTAAAGAAAAAAAAGTTGATGTTATTATACTTGATCATCACCAATCAGAAACTAAATTACCATCGGCACATTCAATTGTTAATCCTAATAGATTTGATGATAATTCTGAATTAAATTATTTATGTGCAGCTGGAGTCTGCTTTATGTTTTTGGTGGCATTGAACAAAAGACTACGCGATCAAAGTTGGTTTATAAATAATTCAATTAAAGAGCCAGATTTAATGGATATATTAGACTTAGTATCATTAGGTACTGTTTGTGATGTTGTTCCTTTGGTAGGTCTAAATCGTGCAATAGTAAGTCAGGGACTTAAGATTATAAAAAAAAAAAATAACCTAGGATTAAAGACATTAATTGAAGTTTGTAATATTGAAAGTAGTATTACAACTCATGATTTAGGTTATGTATTGGGTCCTCGAATTAACGCAGGTGGAAGAGTTGGAAAATCAACTCATGGAGCAAATTTATTGTTAAATCAAATTCCAAAAAAAACGTTTCAACTAGCTGTAGATTTAAATAGTTACAACAAAGAAAGACAAATTTTAGAATCTGAATTGTTAAGCAAAATTTTAAACACAAACTATAAAAATAGCTTGGACCCAGTGATTATTCTTCATGGAAGCAATTGGCACGAAGGTATTATCGGAATTATAGCCGCTAGAGTAAAAGAAAAATACAATAAGCCGTGTATTATTATTTCTGTTGATGGTGACATCGGCAAAGGATCAGGCAGGTCTATACATGGTTTTGATCTTGGTTCTACAATTATTGGTGCGGTACAAAGTGGTTTACTTACAAAAGGTGGTGGACATAAAATGGCTGCTGGATTTACAATTAACATGAACAAAATTAAAGAATTTAAAGAGTTTGTGTTTAGAAAATTCACTTCTATAAATGTTAATTTGGGAGAAAAGAACAATTATTACTTTGATGCCGAAATAGCACCATCTGCAGTTAATGTTGATTTTTTTGAAAAAATTAATATATTAGCGCCCTTTGGTTCTGGAAATCCTGAGCCAAGATTCGTCATTAAAGATGTAAAATTAGTTAATTCAAAAATTGTTGGTGAAAAACACATAAAAAGTATCTTTGTGGGCTCAGATACGACCACGTTAAAAGCTATTAGTTTCAACACAGTCGAAACAGAATTAGGGTCTTACTTGCTCAAGAAAAATATTAAACCATTTAACATTGCCGGGAAATTAAGTCTTAATGAATGGCGTGGACAGAAAAATGTAGAGTTTATTATTGATGATATTTCTGTTATTAAATAACAAAAAATTAGGTCCCATCGTCTATCGGTTAGGACAGCTGGTTTTCATCCTGCAAAGAGGGGTTCGATTCCCCTTGGGACCGCCAACCTAATTTAAAACTCTGTGAAATACGATCTATAGATCATAATATTTACGTCTTACTATGTTGCGTGTATGTCGAAAGTAAATCTTGATTAGTAAAATTATTATTATATTAATAATATTATGAAAAACTTACTTATTACTTTATTTTTATTTATTTTTTTACCAGCAAATGCCGTTGAGAAAATAACTAATTTTTCTACTGATATTTTTGAAGAAGCAAAAGCATCAGGAAAGACGATAGTTATTAATTCTTATGAAGTTTGGTGCGGTACTTGCGGTAAACAAACTAAAATTTTAGATCAAGCTGAAAAAGAGTTTAAAAATATTATTTTTTTAAGTTATGAGCAAAGTAAGAATAAGAATATAGCTAAAAAACTTGATATTAAATTCTGGACAACTATTGTTGTTTACAAAGGCAACAATGAAGTTGCTCGTATAGTTGGTCAAACAAATAAAAAAATTATTTATTCTACAATTCAAAAAGGTGTGTAATTTATAAAAGTAAGAGACGTTCTGTCCTAGCAAAAACTATGTATAAAATTGGAATTATTCAAAAAATTCACGACAAAGGACTTGAGCTTTTAGATGCTAATAAAAATTTTGAATATGAAATTATAGATGATGTTTCCGAAGAAAATTTATTAAAAAAAATTCATCTCTATGACGGCGTTACACTAAGAGTCTCTAAACTATCAAATAATCTATTATCTAAAGCAACAAAGTTAAAAGTTATTTCTAGACATGGAGTTGGTTATGACAACGTAGATACAACATATTTAAAAAAAAATAATGTAACTCTTTTAATCACCGCAACTGCAAATGCTATAGCAGTTTCGGAACATGTTTTTTACTTAATGTTAACTATATCAAAAAATTTTTTAAATTTAGACAACGAAATCAGAGCAGGTAACTTTAAAACCAATATAAATAAGTTTGAGACTTTTGAACTACATAATAAAGAAATTCTTATTGCTGGATTTGGGAGAATAGGAAAAAATCTAATAAAAAAATGTATAGGTTTTGACATGAATGTTAAAGTTTTTGATCCATTTGTTGATGAAAAAATAATAAACAATATGGGAGGTAAAAAAGTTGACAATTTTGATGGTGCTCTAAAAACCTTAGATTTTTTATCTGTTCACATGCCTCTTAATGAAAAAACTAAAGATTTAATAAATTTAAAAAAAATGAAAACTATGAAAAAATCTTCAGTAATTATTAATACAGCAAGAGGCGGGATTGTTAATGAAACTGATTTAAATCAAGCTCTAAATGAAAAAACCATTCTTGCTGCTGGTCTTGATGTTTTTTCTAATGAACCAATTAATTTAGACAATCCTCTTTTAAAAAATAAAAGTATTATACTTTCACCTCATACAGCCGCATTAACTAATGAATGCAAAATAAGAATGGGCAAAGAAACAGCTCAAAATATTATTGATTTCTTTGAAAAAAAGGTAAACAAAAATATGTTAGTAAACTTATGATTAATTTAAGAAAAAAATTTAAAAGTTTTGGTCCGTTAGAAATTCTTGTTATTACATCAGTTATTTACGTGTTAGTTATGTTGATTTGGACCGCAACGACAAGGAAGGGTGTCTTAGAAAAAGTTAATGACATTAAATCTAA
>Ga0115003_10000656_pt1 | contig 30546 bp, 32 predicted proteins | sample ArcticOcean_MG_C_7_FD_88736 | JGI IMG/M metagenome (GOLD analysis project Ga0115003, IMG submission 88736) | Marine microbial communities from western Arctic Ocean - ArcticOcean_MG_CB11_88 | ecosystem: Environmental > Aquatic > Marine > Oceanic | place: Arctic Ocean: Canada Basin | collected...
ATCTGGTCATTCGGACCAGATCAGCTGATCTGCGAGAACGACATTTCGATTGACGGCACGGGGGTCCGAGTCCGCGCGTCCGGTTCGATCGTGGTCAAGAACGTCATCGACGGCGGAGACACCGCGACGAGCGACGGCATTGTGGTCCTCGCCTCGTCAGACGTTCTGGTTTCAAACAACACCGTGACGGGTTACCAGCATGCGAGTTCATCTGGCATTAAAATAGATTCGGAGACTTCGCTTCAGACCGGAATTCGCATTGTCGGCAATTCGGTCGATGCCACCGCGACCGGAATCGAACTCAGTGGCAATAGCGGTGGCCTCGATCAAGTCACCGTCGCTGGCAACACGGTCAACCTCGAAGGCTTCGGTCCCGGTCAGGCAGTCTTGATTCACAACGCGACCGACGTACAAGTGCTCTCGAATGACCTGCGCGGCCTGGGCGGCACAAACGTCGACGGCCTGCTCAGCACGGGCACGACGGACTTCATCAACGTCCGGAACAACACCGCTACCGGGGGTGGAACCCTTAAATTTGGAACCGCAGGTGGGGACACGAGCTGCGACCCCATTGGGGGGAGCGGAAGCAACTCCACCTGCTTGGACAACACCATTCAGTAGTGCGCAGTAGTGCGCAGTAGTGCGCAGTAGTACGCAGCAGCCCGCAGGAGCGCGGAAAACCGGCAGAAACCTCGAGAACGCCACGGCGGAGCCTTGGATGAACTCTGCCAGTGGGGCGTTTGGGTTTTCGAGGCGTATGCCGTCTAGCGTGATAACACAGCCTCCGTCGCCAGGCGTCTTCTCGTTCGTGGATCGGGCACGGGCACACGACGAACATGACCCACAACGCTACGACGCCCTTTCATCTTTCATGCTGCTCGCGATGGTTTCGCACTGCGGCTGTTGATCGGACGAGATGTGGAACTCGGGCGGATGGCGGCGACCGTGCTGTTGTTCAAGAAAACGCGAAAGTTTGCGGTCGCCGCGGCAATCGCTGTGATCGTAAGCATCGAACTCGGCGCCAGAGAGTTGATCTTTGGATGCTTGTTCGGCGCACTACTCGCCGTCTTCTATCCACGCAAGAACGGCTCACCATCTGGCCAGTGCTCGCAGGCGTCCAGTTGATGGCGATGTTTGCGTTTCATCTGTTTCCGCAGCTGAGGCTCAATTGACGCCACGCATTCGTCACAATGTCGTCGGACTTCTGCTCGCCGTCTTCATCATATGGCCTCTGGTTCAGCAACAACTTGTGCTTCGCTACCGCGTGAGCCCGTGGAGACTCGCAGGCTCGGCGATGTGCACTTCGGTTATGCCCCGTGGCAACATGGCACCCATTCGAATCGACGCCTCCGGCCGGCACGTGCCTCTCGACCCTAGATCCAGCGCCGATCTCCTTGCAACGCGAAGCAATTTCATGTTCGCGCGCCTCATGCTCGGACTGTTCGCCGACCCCTTGCCGGTCGCACGCGCGATGGCAGGGGCTCACCCCGCCTATCAAAAATGGGAGATCACCGTAAACGAGGTTGGCCTGAGTCGAAGAGGTTGGCTCGAAACGATTCACCAAACGGTCTACAGCTTTAAAATGACTTCGACTGGTGTCGAGCAGCAGAATGTTTCTTATCCCGCATCAGCGCTCACCCGCAAGCGTGCCGAAGGTTAAACACCAAGCGAAAACGATGGACTGGTTGTGCATGATTGATCGTGACGATAAAAGCTTCGTTTTCGAAGAGGTCGACACATCCACGCTCCAGCGATTTTTGACACATCGAAGTTTCACGCCTCCCGGAAATCCCTCGGCTTGAGCGGTGACTCCCTCAATCACGAGATGATCGACTTCAAGTAATCGGGGTCGCCGAGATCGTCACTCGGGGTCATTTCGTAAAAACCACGTGAGCCGCTGATCAGTGGCGGGCTCGCACTCCTTTCAACAAAGGGGTGAGACACTCAGTGTCAGCGATGTCGTCGTCCTGGACGCCATTTTTGGACTCTTTTTGCTTTCGATACGGCGCTGCACCGATCAAAGTCTAGCCACAGAATATGCGCTGAAGGCGGTCTTCCGCTCACTCATCATGTTGGGGATGGGTGAGGAAGAAGCGTCACGTCTCTTCTAAAGAACCAGAACCTTCGGGGAGCCCGATGACTCCGCCGACGATAGACTAGAGTTCTGCAAAGCAAATTTACGCATACGCGGACCACACGCGTACGCGTTGTAACCGGGGTGATATCAAACATGGATCGTCGAACTCGAGGCGTGATCGCGGCCGCGTTCGTCGCCCAAGCGCTGGGCATCGGCGCGACGATCGGCGCCTTCAGTTTATTCGTGCGCCCGATTGCCGACGGCTTCTCGGCGACGACCTTCGAAGCCAGTGCCGGGCTTTCGCTTATCACCATGATGCTGGCGATGTGCGGCGTACCCATCGGCGGCTGGTTAGATCGCGGATCCCCTCGTCATGTGATGTTTACCGGATGTACGATTTTAGGTGCGACACTGCTATTTGCGTCTCAAGCGCAAAGCCTTTTGCAGCTTGCACTTGCTTGCCTGGTGGCGGGTGTAGCCGTTCCAATGTTGGGCCCTTTAACTACCGCTGCGGTGGTTTCCAAGGCCACGACTGGCGAACGCGGCCGGGCACTTGGAATGGCCAACCTTGGCGTTCCAATCGGCGGCGTGTTCTTTGCGATCCTGGGCGGCACACTCATCGACGGATCGGGTTGGCGCACCGCGCTGCAAACGTTCGCGATCGTCGTTTGCGCCGTCGGGTACACCGCCATCTATTTTGGGATCCCAAAGGATCTTGGCGCGCAATCAAGCGATGAAGCGATCCAATCTTCGACCGACGACTCCTGGCCACCCGGTCGCCTGGTGAAGTCTCCAATTTTTCTTCTTATTGCGGCGGCAATAGGAATGGGGATGGGGACCAACGCCGGCTGGATATCCCAGGCGGCATCATTTCTGCACGATCAAGGGGCTACTTCTCAGATCGCGGGCGTGGTTATCGGTGCAACCCAGGGATCGATGCTCATTGGAACCCTCTACCTTGGAGCACTCGTCGATCGACGCGATGGGGTCATGATCTTGATTTGCGTGTTTGCAGTCCAGGCCGTGTGCTTCGCGATTATGATGACGGGGCCGGGGCTATCCGTTTTGACCGCAGCTCTGATCGTCTTCGGAATTGCCGCCGGAGGCTATCTACCGGTATTCGGCCATCTCCTCGCGGGACAATTCGGGGCCGCCAACACGGGGCGCACGATGGGGCTCGCAAACTTGGCCATGCTCCCGTTCGGCTTTGGCTTGCCAATGATCACGGGCGGTATGCGTGACTCAGGCGGTGACTACCAGGGCGCCATACTTCTCTGCATCGGCATCCTCTCGTGCGGTATTGCCGTGCTCGTGGCCCTTTCGCGAAAGCTAAAGGAGTCAGCGCTAGAGGTTGAGCAACCCAAGGCTGCGTAGTTCGCCAATCGTCAAGCGGCGGGAGGCGGACCCTTTTCAGCGCGTTCGCGTAGATTGCGAAGCGTGAAGTACGGCAGATCTTTGCCTGCCTGCCGGATCAACCAAGTAGGCAAGCTTCCGCCCGGATCGGAATCAACGGTGTAAATCACGTGGGTTCCGCCTTCGACGGGAGTCAAATCGTAGGACCCTGCGAGGTGCGCCATGCGAACCGCACCCCTGGGAACCGGCACCTCAACATCATTTGTACTTAGGAACTGAATCCGAATCGTGCCGTCGGGTTTGTCATTGCGAACGGAGCGCAGTACGACGTCCCGATCCGAAACCGGCCAAGGTGATGCGATGCGATTGTATCCGAAGACCTCGCCGCCTTTCCCCGTCACAACCCGAGCCTCTTCGCAATTGTACATCCAATCGACATAGGTGTGAGTGGCACCGATCCACGCGGCGATCTGCTCAGGCGGAGCCGACATCGTGGTTGTTCCAGTCAAGATCGGCAACGTCCGACCCGGTGTGGACTCTTCTTCTACGACGATGCCACTTTCTTCTCGGACCACTTCGCGATCGGCGAAGGCGTGGGGTGCTGCGAAAACCGTTACAAATGCGATTAACCAAATAAAACGTTTCATCGTTATTGCTCCTAGGGCGCAGATGCTTGGAATTAAGGTAATCCAACGTCACGAATACAATTTGCCCGACCGCGGGGGGCGAGGGGCGAGGGGCGAAAGTCCTACTTTATGGCCAGTATGGGCGGAAGCCGGAAGTCTTTGTCGAGCACATACAAGAACATGACAGCCATTGAGTCCTGATCCTCGCCCGTGGTGTTTTCGTAAATACTTTTCAGTTCGTACTCGTGTCCTTGAAAAATCGGGACCCCAGTCTCGCTGATGAACGATTCGACACTCGTCAGCCCAATTTGGTTATCTGGGCCCCGAGCACGGCTATGAAAGACATTGGTCTCCAACGTCAAGTCAGTCAACGTTGCCGACTCTGCGAATGGGTGCAGATGCACCGCGATGAAATGGACGGTCGTATCAAAGGGAACCTTCATCCAGTTCGTGACCAGAGTACGGTTTACGTCGCGTCCGGGTTTGACCACCCAATGCGCGACGAACTTGTTGCCCTCCGAATCAAGCATGCTTCGCTTGCCCGCGGCCTGGCCCACACTACATCCAGGGCCGTGCTCTTCGGGGTTGGCTTCGCTCAGCCCGTAGTGCAGCGCGCTGGCATCCGTTGCCACCATGCCCTGAGCGCTGAGCACGCGCAGCGGTTTCATCGGGGTCTTCAAATCGGCCTGCCGCACATACTCCACCGTCAACCTGTGACGAACCTCAAGATCTTCCGGTTGCTCGTTCAGGTTTAGAACCTGGGTCTGGAGTTCCATGGGTTGTTGTGACATCACCGGGATGGCGAAGCCCTCTGGAAAGCGAACATCCATCTGTCCCTGTGAAAGGGTGAAGAGTCGAACTCCAGGTTGGCTCTTGAATATCTTCTCGTGCCGCTTGCTACGGATCATTTCGATGTTGCTGTGACACATGAATTCTGGAGACGTTGCGGTGACAGGATTTCCGCTGACGATTTCGGTGTACTGTGCGGTGATCCAAAGTAATTGATTCCCTTTTTGAGCGCTGTCTGCCAAAGCGATCAAGTCATACGCATTCGGCCCCTTCATCGAGCGATAAATTCCGTCGATCTTATACAGCGGCGACACGAACGTCTTCCGGTAAACCGGCGCGCCAAAAATGGTCTGCGAAGTCTTTTGCTCAGGTTCACGGGAATGGCGCTCGGTCAAGGTGGGGGCATCATCGCCCGGGTTCATCGCACCGGCGGGCTGCGTCATGAATGCGCAGACCACCCCGACGAGAAAGAAATTGACAGCCCAGTGAACGTCACGAGTGAGCATTTCGCTGTTACTCCAGATGTGTTTAGAGCGGCGGCATTTCGTCACCGGCCTAAGAACGAAATGTAGACGCCGCGAAACGTGGTGTCGACCGAACCACGGATCACTACGGCCAGGGACCTTCCTTCTGCATCGAGTGAGTGCGCGATCGGCAACTGCACACCGAGATCTGCGGATACATCGATCAATGCGATCTTCACAAGGGGCGCCGAATCGTCATCGTGAGAACGAGCAATCTCCTTACGCTCTCGCTGCTTAGGAGCCCTAGAGTCTTTGAACTTCGACAACGGAGACCACAAGAAATGATCATCCAATTTTTCGTTTTAAAGAGAGGTCGCAGATGAAGGTCGGTGTACTTCAGTTCTTCGGCTGGCGTGATCGCAGCGTTGCGGTGGAAGACGTCTACAAGCGTTCCCTCGAACGCATTCGAGTGATGGATCAAACGGGATACGACGCGGTCTGGCTCGCCGAACATCACTTCAGCGGCTACAGCGTTTGTCCTTCGGTCCACTTGATGGCGATGCACATCGCGTCGATGACCGAGAACTTGCGAATCGGAACCGCAGTCACGCTCGCCGCATTCTATCACCCGCTTCGCATCGCGGAAGAAGTCGCGTTGTTGGACGTCCTTTCGGGCGGACGCATTAACTGGGGCGCGGGCCGGGGCTTTGATTCGCGCGAGCTCTCGATCTTTGATGTGCCCGTCGAAGAAAGCACAGCGCGGTTTCGGGAAGCGGTTGAGATCGTCCACGCGTCATGGTCGGACGAGCGCCTCACCTATAAGGGGCAGTTCCACAGTTTCGAAAACGTCGACGTCCTGCCAAAGCCGGTTCAAAAACCGCACCCGCCCATCTGGGTCGCCGCGAGTTCGCTCGGCGCCGTCGAGTGGGCGGCAAGCAAGGGCTACTCCATCTTGATGGACCCGCACTCGGCCAACAGCCGCATCGCTGAAAAGCTCGCCCACTACAATGACCACCTCGCAACCGCGGGACATTCGGAAGTCAAACGTGACATTCCCATCGCACGACTCGTCGCCCTTGCCGAAACCGACAGCAAGGCAGAAGCCGTGGCGCGCCGCGGGGCCGAATGGACATCGAAGTACATTCCAAAGCAGGCGCTCGCGCACTTTCGCGGCGATGGCAAAGTCGTCGAGCCCGTCGATCACTATATGGACGACGTGATCTTGCACGGAAGCCCCGAACGGGTCATCGACGAAATCCAACGCCTCAAGGAATCGATTCCTCTCGAGTATCTGCTGCTCTCTTCGTTGAGTGAACGGACGTTCGAGATCTTTACCGAGAAAGTCCTCCCCCACATCCTAGATTGAGAAGCCGCGTGGAGCTCGCAAATCCACACATCGATGTCGCCGTGAGGACCGAACGTCTCGATCAAATACTGGCCTTCTGGCAAGGGGCCCGTTGGACTGACCTTCGAAGAACTCCAGCCCACCGGACGTGGCAGCCATCAACATCGAAACGGGATTCAACTCAGAGAGAATGACTCACCAAAAAGCGAGTTGTTCGAGACAAGTCGCGAAACATATATTCTAAATGCGAGTCCGATATGACCAGAAAAGGGAATGCCTCGTGACGAACAACACCTCGATCGCCGACTTCGACCTTATCACCACGAAACGCTACGCCGAGCAGGGCTATCCCCACGAAGAGTGGAAGCTGATGCGCGAGACCAAGCCAATTCACTATTTCGGCGATTCCGAAATTCCGTACTGGGCCATCACGAAGCACGCGCACATCACCGAAATCGGTCGCCAACCCGACTTGTTCTTGAACGCACCGCGCCTTGTCGTAAACCCCGTCATGGCCGAGGCCGAAGAAAACATGGCCGCCACCGGCTTTACCCGGCCGAAGACGTTGATTGAGCTCGACAATCCCATGCACCGCGTGAACCGCAAGTTGATCAGCAGCTACTTCACACCCCGCGCACTCAAGAAGATGCATGGCGACTTCGACCGCATCTCGCGCAAGGTCGTGGATGACTTTTTGCTCGAGGATGGCGAAGTCGATTTTGTCGAGAAAGTCTCCGCCCCCCTCCCGATCGCCGTGATCGCCTACATCCTTGGCGTTCCAGAAAGTGATTGGAATTCGATCTTCGAATGGACCAATCAGATGATCGGTGTCGAAGATCCCGAATATCAGAATGAGGAAGGTTCGGACAAAGCGATGACCGATCTTTTCGGTTACTTCGCCGAGATGATCGAAGACCGAAAGAAAAACCCCAAAGACGACTTGGTTTCGATCCTCGTGCAGTCCGAAATCGACGGCAAGAAAATTGAATTGCTCGACTTGCTCGCGTGGTGCCAGATCATCGTTGTCGCGGGCAATGAGACAACACGCAACGCGACCAGCGGCGGAATGCTGGCACTCATTCAGCATCCTCACGAGCTGCAGCGTTTGCGCGAGAACCCGGAGCTTTTGCCAAGTGCGATCGAGGAGTTCGTTCGCTGGTCAAGCCCGATTATTCATTTTGCGCGAACCGCAGCACGTGACGTTGATTTCCACGGGGCCAAGATCCGCGAAGGCGACACGCTTTCGCTCTTCTATCCATCAGCCAATCGCGACGCGGATGTGTTCGATGATCCGGACACGTTTCGCATCGATCGCTCGCCGAACCCCCACGTGGGCTATGGCGTCGGCGAACACTTCTGCGCCGGTGCGCACGTTGCACGCCTCGAGCTAAAGCTGGCGTTCGAGTACCTGATCCCACGTCTTGAAGAAATCGAAGTCACCGGGCCGATCTCACGTCTCCATTCGAACTTGGTCGGCGGCATCAAGCACTTGCCTGTGCGCTTCAAGACCCGCAAGGCCTAGAACTGCCCGTATCCGGTGCGCCCTAGCGAAACTGCTTGAAGTCAGGCTTGCGCTTCTGCATGAACGCGGTGACGGCTTCGATGTTCTCGGGTGAACCGGCGAGCTTCATCATGATGTCGTCTTCAACTTTTCGTGCGGCCTCAATCCCGGCCTGATGGGCAACCTGCAAAGTTTGTTTGATCCCGCGGAGCGCCGAGACCGGCCACTGCGCGATCTCGCGTGCCTTTGCGAGCGTAGCGGCCAAGACTTCGGCGGCCGGATAGCTTCGTGCGGCCATGCCCATTTCGACTGCGCGAGCGGCGTCAATCCATTCGGCGGTGAACATCAACTCGTTTGCGCGCTGTCGCCCGATGTTGGCCTGAAGCATGTAGCTGCTGGCGATTTCGGGGACCAGGCCGAGGTTCGCGAAGGGCAACCGCATGCGAATGTCGTCCCCGACGTAGGTGATGTCGCACGCGACCGCGATCGTGCAGCCTCCACCGACTGCCACGCCGTTTACCGCCGCAAGAATCGGTTTGTCGAACTCAAACAGCGCGTCGACGCACGCGAAAAACGCGCTCGCCTTTCCGTCGGTTCGCGGCGGAGGGGGCTCACCTCCAAACGACCCCAAGTCTACGCCCGATGAAAAATTGCCTCCGGCCCCGGTCAGCACAACGACGGCGACCGCCGGGTTTTCCCTGGCCTCGTTGAGGGTGTCCGCCAGCGCGTCCCACTGCAGTTCGTGAAAGGCGTTCTTCTTCTCAGGGCGGTTCATGGTGACAAGCAGGACGCCTTCGTCGTCGAGCTCGCTCAAGATAAACGGAGAGTCGGTCATGATTTCCTTTCGCAGCGCAGCCGTACGTCGATTGCTGCAGCCGTCGTGTACCCAGGCCCGCTAGAATGCGCGGCTATGGAACTCTTTAGCGTAGCGGAGAAACACGTCGTCGTGACCGGAGCATCATCTGGTTTTGGACATCACTTTGCGGGGCTACTCGCGGGACACGGTGCAAAGGTGTCACTTGGCGCCCGGCGCGTCGAAAAAATCGAAACGCGAGTCGCTGAGATACAAGCCGCCGGCGGTCACGCCATGGGGGCGGTCCTCGACGTGACCATCCGCGCAAGCATGGAGGCGTTCTTCACCAGCGCCGAAGCCGCGTTTGGCCCAATAGATGTCCTCATCAACAACGCGGGCATCGAAGCCGGTGCGAAGACCTACACGATGATCGACGAAGACGATTGGGACGCCGTCATCAACACCAACCTGAAGAGCGCATGGTTGATGAGCAAGCTCTATACCGAACGGGTCGTCGCAAACAAACAGACCCAAGGCAATATCATCAACATTTCCTCCATCACCGACACACGTACCATTAAGGGGCAGTTCCCGTACGCGGTGTCGAAGGGCGGCATCACTCGAATGACCGAAGTGCTTGCGCTCGAAGCGCCGCGCTACGGGATCCGGGTGAACGCACTTGCCCCGGGCTACATCTTGACCGACGTGAGTCGCCTGCTGCTCGAAAGCGAACAGTCGCCCGAGTTCGTAAAGGGGATCCCGCTTCGACGGTACGGTGAGTTCGAAGATCTCGATGGCCCGCTCATGCTGCTCGCGTCGGATGCGTCGCGGTACATGAATGGTTCTGTGGTCGTCGTCGATGGCGGACATATCTGCGCATCGCTTTAGACACAACGGCTGACACACCGCGAGACATCAACCCCGGGTGTACCCGGTTGGAACGACACGATCAACTGCTCGGCGTTTCGTTCACCGAAGCCGCGTTGCCCTGCCGGGGTGCAATCCAGATCGGGGACGACCAAGCGCGTTCCTGGATCGTCTTTGCGAGATCGGCGCGGGGTTCGACACCTTCGCGTATCGCGTCCCAGGTCGACCACCGACACGTCGGGTTTTCGAGAACCCGGGCGTAGTAGAAGGCACGCTGGTCGGGATCGTAGTCTCGGTCTCGCCACTGCTTGCGGAGCTGGGCGACGCCGGTGCCGGGTGTCGTCGAGCAGTCTTCGATATTTACGCGCGCACCGTTGTCGGGACAACGATTCGTCGAGCGGTTGACCTTCGCCCCACCCGCGCATGCGACGTCGTAGACTTCTTCGAACGTTTCTCCAGCGCTGTTCGACCAACCCTTAATGATCTGAACTCGCTGCAACGGGGCACCTTGCGGATCGGCGAGCGCCCAGACCAAAAATTCGGGACGTGTGCCGCTCTGCGCGTCGAGTTCGCTTCCCATAGCGACGCCTGTCTCATACGCGCGTGCAACCGAGTCGGGTGCGTCAATCAAGCCGCCGTCGAATTCAAAACTCGCAAAGAAGCGCAATTGAATGCGCGGCCCAGAAGTCGCGAAGGTCTCCTTGCGTCGAAATGCTTCGTAGATCGATTCGCGGGTGTTCTCCGCGGCCCAGACGCCGGTAATTCCCGAGGCACCGAAGGCCGACGAAGGACTCGATATATACGCTTCATCGCCGACCTCGTTGTAGAGGTCCGGTGCGAACATGCGAAGCCCTAGCCCCGCGAAGAAACCAAGCGGCACGGAACCGCGCAGTTCGGGAATTCGATCGAGCACGCCAAGCTTTCCGAAGTAATTCGATTCGTCGAGAGACGCGGCACCGGTATGCGTGTCACTTGCGCCGACGAAGCCGAGTGAATATGGATTTCCAACGCCCTGGTTTTCAAGCGCCAGGCCCCGGCGCAACGCATCGCGCACGTAACTGCCGGGCGGGGCACTCGGGAGCGTGGTCGCGACGCGGAACGGCGCGATTTCGAAGTTTGCCCATTCGTCTCGGGTCGAAAGACTCGGGTGCGTTTCGGAGGTTCCCTTGACTTGGGTGATCTCAACCAACGGTTCATTTCGAATACGTCGATCGACGTAGGCGTCGTCGATGGGATTCCCAGCCCAATCCACGAGCTTGAACATTTGGCCGTTAGAGCCGTTGGAGTTGTGAGGGATCGCAAGACTCTCGACACCCTTCGCGCGTAACGCGTCCATCCACTTCCAAAGATCTTCGGGATTCTGCGAATGAAACCGCGAAAAAGGGACCGCCGGGACGTTGTCACTGTTCTTGAAGATCACGTTGCGATGCAAGTTGCCGCGATCATCTGAAGACGTCGTGTATTCGTAGGCGACGAAAGTCGTAAAGTGTCCGGGGTCGTAGAACTGGTCGGCGGCCTCAATCGTGTCGAGCCATGCCGTGCGCGTGATGTCGAGCAATTGATTCGCGTCAATCGAACCGTCGCGAACAGCGGCAACGAGGTCGGGCAGAAAGCTCGCGAAGGACTTCAACCGGGTTGTGCTACTCAAAAGGCCCATGTTGTCCGGGTTATTGAGGCCGTTCAGGGGTGCCGATGCCGCGAGCTTCGAAAATTCGGTTTCGACGTCGCCTGCCTCGGACGCGAGCCCAAGAAACATCGCGTGATCCGTTACCGCGTAGAAGTCGAGCGGTTGTTTGAGCTGAACATCAAACCCACCTGGGTGTCGAATCGCTTCGCCCTTGGCGTAGCGATAGGCGTCGTAGGGCGTGGCCAAAGTGCCAAACGCGAAAGCATCGAACGAGTACGTCGTGTGGACATGCAAGTCGCCAAACAGCGCCCTGGTTTCCGGAGCACGTTCGTGACGAGGCGGCAAAAGCTCCGTCGTCGTTTCGAACACCGGAACGCCGCCGAACCGCTTCATCAGATCGGTTTTGTCGTCATCTTCGTCCGGCCCCGAACATCCGAATCCTGTGAAAGCCAACATCGAAAACGCTGTCATCAAAACAAAGGCAAAGCGTCCAACTCTCGTCATCGTGTACTCCTGTAAATGCGACCGGTTCCAACTCGACGAAGTCCTAGGCGCTTTGACATGGGGGCCTCGGCGTGCGGCGCTCGGACGTTACCTGACCTTTTAAGTCTCGTAACACCCTACTTTGCCCGCGCTGAGACCGACCGAATTGGAACTACTCGCTCCCGAGGCCGAACGCGGTGGTGGACTCGATGAGTCTTGAGTCTTCGAGTCCAGCGGTGCGATGCGGCTTCGCGGCTTGGTATTCGGCGCTCAGAATCATGTCTAGGAAACGTCTGCGCGACGGATACTGAACCAAGACCGCGTCGTCCCACGCTTCACCCTGAGGTGCGATCAAGGCGTCGGTGACCTTGCCCATCCAAATCGGTCGCCCACCGTAATTTCGGATCAGGGGCATCACGAGTGCCCCATACCGGCCATAGGCTTCGCCACCCGTGCACGCGGCCGCTTCGAAATCGACCGGATACTCCGCTTGCTCGCGATACCGCAGCAGGTTGATCATGACGATCGGCGTATCGCTCTGGGCATCACGTGCGAGTGCTTCCAACTCATTCGGAGCGATATCCACAGACTGCATTTGGCGTCCTTTCTGGTACCAATCCATTCACTTCGGGCCGTAACCCGCGAAGCAGAGCCTAGCGACTGCCACGACGCAAAGATGCTCGCCTCGATCTGCGGCGGTCCGGTCAGCGGTAGACGAAAGTCCGAGGGTGCCCCACACTTTGCGCGGGAGAAACGATGGCCGACGATATCGCCGACGTAGTCATAATCGGAGCTGGGGCGGCAGGCGCCGCTGTCGCGTGGAGTCTCGCCGAGACGCGCATTCGCATCGTGTGTCTCGAGCAGGGCGGCTGGATGGATCCCGCCCAGTACCCGACCACGCGACCCGACTGGGAACTGCACGGCCTAGGTCCATTCGGGTTCAGTCCAAACACGCGTGGCCGTCGCGAAGACTATCCAATTAACGACGACGACTCTCCGATCAAGGTTTCAAACTTCAACGCAGTCGGGGGAAGCACGATTCTCTACGCCGCGCACTTTCCGCGCTTGCATCCTTCGGACTTTCGCGTGAAGACGCTCGACGGTGTCGCGGACGACTGGCCCGTCGACTACGCGACCCTCGAACCCTATTACGATCGCAACGCCGAGATGATGGGCGTCGCTGGGCTCGCCGGCGATCCGGCTTACCCACCCAAAGACCCCACCCTCCCCCCGGTGCCACTGGGGAAGCTGGGGGAGACATTGGCCGGGGGCTTCGATTCCCTCGGCTGGCACTGGTGGCCGAGCGACAGCGCGATCGCAACCGCTGAACATTCGGGACGCGCGCCGTGTATCAACTTGGGCCCATGCATCACGGGATGCGCCCAAGGTGCAAAGGGCAGTACCGACGTCACGTACTGGCCAATCGCGGAACGCGAAGGCGTTGAACTCCGCACCCACTGTCGCGTGCGCGAAATCACCATCGATGAAAACGGCATGGCGGACGGCGTCATTTACTATGACCGCGACGGCAACGAATGTCGGCAGCGCGCCGAAATGGTCATCGTCGCGTGCAATGGCGTCGGGACCCCGCGCTTGCTCCTCAATTCGAAGTCCAGCCAATTTCCGGACGGGCTCGCCAACCGCAACGGCCTTGTGGGCAAGAACTTGATGTTCCACCCGTATGCGCTCGTCACCGGTTTGTTTGAAGAGGCACTCGAAGGGTACAAAGGCCCGGCGGGGTGCAGCCTGATCTGTCAGGAGTTCTACGAAACCGATCCCGCGCGCGACTTCTTGCGCGGGTATTCGTTCGAGATGTTGCGCGGCCAGGGGCCCGTTCAAACCGCGATGCAGGCGGTCGGCGCGGGGATGCCTTGGGGCGCTGACCATCACGCTTTCTACGATGGGATGTGGGACAAGAGTGCAGGCATGGTGATCATCTGCGAAGACCTCCCCGAAGAACACAACACCGTCACGCTCGACCCCGCGCTAGTAGATGCGGACGGCATCCCTGCACCCAAGATCACATATCGACTCAGCGAGAACAGCAATCGCATGCTTGAGCACGCGGTCGCCCGTGGCAAAGAGGCACTCGAAGCTGCGGGAGCAAAACAGACCTTTGGCATTGCGCCGCTACCACCGGCGGGCTGGCACTTAATGGGTACGGCGCGCATGGGAACCGATCCGGCGCGTTCCGTCGTAGATGCAAACGGACGGAGCCACGACGTCAAGAACTTGTTCGTGGTCGACGGCAGCATCTTCGTAACTTCTGGCGGCGTAAACCCGACGAACACGATTCAAGCACTCGCGCTGTACATCGCCGACTACATCAAGCAGAACCTTGCGACTCTGTTCGATTAACCCGCACTTCGAAACCATGGACTTCGACATGACCCAATTGCTCGACGCCATCCTCGACACGCTGATCCCCCCATCGGAAGACGGCCGCATGCCCGGCGCGGGTTCGCTCGGCATCGCCAAAGCACTGCGCGCCCAAATCGCGAATTACGACGAGGTCGTCAACACTGGCTTAGAAGCACTTCGCAGCGCGCGATTTATCGAACTCGACATCGAGGGCCGAAGCGAAGTTTTGCGCGGCCTCGAAGTCAGCCAGCCCCAGTTCATTGCGAGCCTCTATCCCCCCGCGTGCACGATCTACTATCAGCATCCAGACGTTTGGGTTGGACTCGGGCTTGAACCGCGTCCACCACACCCAAAGGGCTATGAACTCGAAGCCGGCGATCTGAGTGCGCTGGACCGCGTGCGTGCGCGCGGCAAGTTGTATCGCGACGCATAACAACGACCTGGAGAAACCATGACTGCAGCAGAAGACACCGACGAAGTGATCGATCCGTTTCTGACAGACGCTTTTTTTCATAATCCGGAGGGCGTACTCGCCGAATTGCGAGAGAGCGACCCGGTGCACTACATCGCCCCAATCGATGCATGGATGGTCACGCGCTACGACGACATTCGGGACCTGTTCATCGATCCGCGTGTCAACAACGACCGTCGCTACTTCAAGGGTTACCAACCCGCCCCGGAAGGCAGCCGTTTGCGCTGGATGTCCGAGCACAATTTCTTTTCAGCGCCGGAAGACGAACACCAGCGCATGCGTAATCTCGTTTCGAAAACGATGACGCCGCGGGGCGTCAAGCGGATGTCGCAACAGATTCATGACGTCGTCGAACAGTTTGCCGCAAAGCTCCGGGGGCGAACCGGCATCGTCGACATGGTGAGCGAGTTTTGCGCACCCATCCCCAATACGGTCATTAGCCGTATCACCGGAATCCCCGCAAAAGAACAGGACGAAGTTCGCTTTCGCGAGTTGGCTCGGGAAGTCATCAGCGGCATTAGCCCATTGCTCGACGACGAAGGCCGGCGCATCGCCGAAAACGCAACCATCGAGTTGTCCGAATGGGTCCGCGTGCTCGCGAACGAAAGGAGTGACAAGCCGCAAGAAGACTTGATCTCCGACTTGCTTGCCAAGCACGGCGATCTCGGCGCCGCGACTGTCGACGAAATTATCTTGGTCATTACGGGCCTTGTCGCGGCCGGTTCAGAGACCACGTCGCTCGGTGCCACCATGGCGCTAAAGACCCTCTACGAAAATCCGGAACAAATGGCCGAACTACGCGCAGACCGGTCACTGATGCCCAACGCCGTGCGAGAATTGCTGCGGTACGAATTCGGTTCCGCGGGGCTTCCTCGTTACGCAATGGAAGACTTCGAACTACGCGGCCAGAAGATCCAAAAGGGCCAGCCACTCTTCCTGAGCTTCAAGGGAGCACATCGCGACCCTGCTGTTTTCGAAGACCCCGACCGCTTCGACATCCATCGCGACACGCGAAACCTCACAATCTTCGGCCGGGGCGCGCATTACTGCATCGGCGCGAACCTCGCACAACTCGAAATGGGCATCATGCTCAACGCGGCCCTCGACGTACTCCCCGAAGAGTCCAAACTCGTAGAAGACGAAATCAAATGGATGAGGTTCAGCATCTTCGCGCGCGCAGAAAGCATGCCGATCGACTTTGGCGCGTGATCGACATGGCGCCCTCGCTCTCGGCCCGAAGCTGCTCGAAGCGAACCGGTAGCAGCTAGGTGCGAAGCAAAGCCGTAACTCAGCGTCTCACTGCGCGAAAAAATTTGAATGCCAACGGTAGGGTCCGAGCCATCACACGTCCGATTATTGCATGAACCCCATTGAGCTTCGGAGTGTTAACCGCCGAGGGAAACTGATCCGTTCCGATTTCTTTCTGCATGTCGGCCGTAATCATCGCGAGCGGCGCATCGAGGGGAATGCCGGTGCCGTCTGCAATGCGAACCATTCTCTCGAAATTCGCGATTACGCTGGCCGCATCGACCGTTGCTGCGTCGCCCAGCCTAGACCGCAAGGTTTCACGCGCAGCCGCCACGTCACTTTCACTTCCCGTCATCACCGCTTCGGCAAACCCAACGAGGACGCCACCCGCCTCAACACCGCTATCAACCTGCCCTCCCTTGGTCACTGCGGTGAGGTCGACGTCTTCGCCATTGATCTGGGTGCTCGCACGGAGCATCAGGGAATGCGCGTTCGTTCAGTAGAAACATTCGTTCATTGCGGAGACTCTGCCCGCGACGAGTTCCATTTGCGCGCGACTCATTGCCTTGTCAATCGGAGCAGTCACGTCGGGGACTTGATGCATCGGCAAATACATTGTCGTCGACAACTTCTTTAACTGGCGCACGCAGTCTGGCACCAAACTCATCGCTCGGATGACATTGGCACTCTTCGCTCCGTCCCACAGATCGGCCTCTTCGCCCGTGGCTTTGTCGGCCGGGATCATCGGCACCCATGCCACATCGCACTTCGCCGAAGCGGGTCGGTAGCCCGAAGGTTCTCCGGCTGTTGGCGAAGGCAACGGTTCTACTGGAAGTCCCATCGCCCAGTGAAAGCGGTCGATCGAATAGACGCAAACCGTGACCCCGAGAAGCTCGATGTATAGCTCGTTGCTCAGTCCATCCGCATTCGACTTCTCGAGCCACCCCTTTGACAATCGCGTGGCATCCGTGACGAGTCGGTGAACCGCGTCAACCGCAACCGCGGGAAGCTCACTTCCGACGCGATCGTGTTCGCCTTGAACCATCGAGGGACTCAACGCTTCTTTTCGTTCTTTACACAACGAGCATGACGTGGCATTTCGAACTTCTGCTGCGATCTCAACACGCTGATCGGCACGCCACCAATTGCCAGGCTGTGCAACCCACGCCCACGTGTCACGAAACGACGCTTGCAAATTGGCCCGCACTTCGACGGGACTCGCTTCGAACGAAAATGCGGTCATGCGAAACCTCCAGCACGGGGCAAGAACGGGCGAATGATAGAACGTACAGGCCTCAGCACAACGCGCTGCGATCTCGCCGACGCGTGGCGCCACGCGGTGCTCCCTTTCCTCTTGTGCAACCATTGCGCGACTATGCTGATACTCCGCATCCTTGGTGGCGTCGTTTTGCTTCTCGTCGTCCTGGCGTTGGGCTACATCGTCTATGCGACGAACGTCACCAACCCCCGTGTTGAACGCGAACTCATCGAAAACCCACAAGGTGAGCGCGCGGGTCGGGTCATGATGCTCACGCTTCCGTCAGGGCGACGCATCCCCGTCAACTACTACCAAGAAGAGGGCATGGTCTTCGCGGGCGCCGACGGTCCGTGGTGGAAAGAAATGGTTGGGGATGGCGGACGCGTAAGCGTGTTGATCCGCGGTGAAGCGCGACACGGACACGGCCGTGCGATCGAAGACGACCGCGCCTACACCGAACGAGTCTTCGCAAAGCTCCGTCCTAATGCAGTCAAAGGCTTCGGAATCCTTATCGAGATCAAGATTGACGAAGCAAGTCGCTAACGGACTGCGGAACAACCCGCTGCCTGCCCTCAATCCCCGTTTTTGACGCACGGCTCGCTACGAAAACTTTGGGACGCTACGCGTCTAAACCGAAGCCTGGTGCGCCGAGAAACCCGCCGTCGCACGGGATCGCAGTCGCTGTGATGAAGGCTGCAGCGGGAGAGCAAAGATATGCCACGAGCGATGCGATCTCCGCAGGCTCACCCACACGACCTACGGGCGTCTGCGATGTGATGCTGTTGCGAATGGCTTCGGGCATTGAATGCACGAGCGGCGTGCCAATCAAGCCGGGCAGGATCGCGTTGGCAGTCACACCCTGGCGACCAAATTCCTGGGCGATCGATTGGGTAAATGCGATTACCCCCGCTTTACTTGCTGCGTAAGCGGGCTGTCCCAAGCTCGGCGTCCGCGCGGCGATCGATGCAATGTTGACGACGCGGCCCCATCCGCGCTCCGCCATCTTGGGAGCCGCCGCCTGAGCGCAATGAAACGCACCGCTCAGGTTGACACGAAGTTCATGATCCCAGGCTTCCGGGTCCATGTTGGAAATCGTCGCGATGTTGTTCACGATCCCCGCGTTGTTGACCAAGATATCGACTGCCCCTAGCTGCGCTTCGCACTCACTGACGGCTTCGCGCACCGCAGTGGCGTCGGAAACGTCGAGTACAAGCTCAGCACTGCGACGGCCCAACGCCGAGACGGCATCCGCAGTTCTTGTGTCTTCTTCGCGACCCGACACGCGCTTCTTCATTCGGAAATAGCGTTCGCCTTCGAACGGAGCGGGGTGTAAGTCGGCGACGGCAACGTCCGCACCGGATTCAGCCAAGGCCAATGCAATCGCACGTCCGATGCCTCTTGCCGCACCGGTTACGAACGCGACTTTGCCTTCAAGGGATTGCACGATCACTTCCCACCTCCGACATCGTTTCGAAGCTCGCTCCCAAGCAACATTTAACCAACAACAACCAGCTCGTCGCCGACTGAAATTTCCCCGGGCTCACTTACTTCCGCGTAGAGACCAAGGTTGCCTTCGGCGTTCTTCACCAACGCGCGCATGATACGCGGGTCCTTCGGCAAGTCTTCGAAACCGTGCGTCGTCATGACGCAGCGGGGACATGCGATCGTCGTTTGCAACACGACGCCACCGACGCGCAACTGTTTCCCTTCAAGTACGGCTTCGGGAAACGGCGCATCGACTTCCGGCAGATCCACCACAATGTTCGGGCGAAAGCGACGCACATCGAACAAAGAGCCTTCTGCGCGACGGGACATTTCGTCGAGGGACTGTTGGCTCACTACAAGCAGTGGATACGCGTCGAAGTAGGTACCCGGCGGCGACTCGTACTGAAACAACTCCGGGGGAAACTTGCCCAGGTCAGGAAGTGGCTCATCGGGGTTGCGCCCGAACATCTCGCGCAGTTCTTGCTCCATGTCTTCGTGGTCCGGCGCGCCTCGCGCATAGTGTTCCCGGGCATCTTCCGGGAGCAGCGGCCAAAGCGAAACTTCGTGGCTCACCGCCGCTGAGATGCGTTCATTGATGTCTGCGTCACTCGTTGCGATTTGCGTTCCATCGGGCAGCTGAATTTCTGCTGTGCTCGACCCCGTGTCCCCAGGCGTCTTCGCATAGCGCGCACTGCACGTCATCAGCGCAGGGATTTTCTTAGCCCCGCGAATGCCGCCGCGAACTTCGTCGCGCACCGCCCAAGCCCGATCCCCCGGCAAGCCGCCTTGCCCGAGCGTTACGCGCTGAAGGGCTTCTCCACCCATGCTCTTCACGGGGTAGCGGTAGATCGCAGTAATTCGGCCCATCTCAAGTTCCCAACCCGGAGTCATCCCGGAACCAACGGCACGTTTAAAATCAAGTCTAAACGTTTCGGGTTCAAATTGCGCGACGCGCGAGGATGTGTTGTGCTCGCTACGCGCCTCCCAAGCAGGGATCTTGTTGCCCTATGTAAGCAGAACCCACCACCCGCCGGGAGACCTCATGAGCGTTGAACTCAACGGCATTGCCCACATCCAACTCACAGTCCGAGACGCGAAAGCGTGCCTCCCGTTCTGGGAGTCCCTTTGCAATTTCCTTGATATGAAGACACTGATCAAGGGCAACAACATGATCTACTGCATCGGGAGCCGCACGGGAATCCTTGTGCGCACCGCGGCAGAAGAAGACAAGCCCGACGAGCTCGCGTTCAACCAATGGCGCGCGGGTCTGCACCACTTTTGCTTGCGGGCGAGAAGCAAAGAAGACGTCGACGCGGTGCACGAGTTCGCCAAGACCGAGCTCAACGCCAAAATCGTTCACCCGCCACAAAGTGACGGGTTTGCACCCGGATACTACTCGGTGCTGTTCGAGGACCCCGAAGGCATCCGCGTCGAGGTCAACTACGTGCCGGGACGCGGCCACTTCGGCAAAGAAGGACGACTCGGCAACGGAGGCACTGGACCTGCCACCAACATCACCGAAGACGGATTGAACGACTAACCACGAATCCGTCTGCGTTCGCTAACGCGGTCCTTGTCCGTCGTCGACTTTGATCACGCTACCCGTAACGCATTCAGACGAAGGTGCGCAAAGGTAAAGTAGGGTGCTGTCGAGTTGGGCTGGATCGCAAAGTCGCTGCCGAGGCGTGGCTTTGTAGAACTCGCCGATCCGCTCCACCATGCCGTCCATCATCTCAGACGAGAACGCGCCGGGTGCAATACAGTTGACGTTGATATGGAAGCGCGCCCATTCCACGGCCAACACTTCGCTCATGCGGGCGATGCCCGCTTTCGTGATCGAATAAAGCGCCGCGCCGCCGCCGCCGTAGTGGAAGCCGCCGACCGACGAGATATTGACCATGCGTCCTGGAAGTTTGGCGGCAATCAATCTGCGGGCGACCTCGCAGGACAGCACATACGGCCCGCGCAAATTGGTATCGAATACGTCGTCGATCAAGCTCTGCTTCATTTTGTGCGCATGTTGTGCGTCCGGAATGCCAGCGTTGTTGACCAGGATGGAGACCGTGCCCAGCGCTTCTTCGGCTCGTCCGACAACATCAACGATGTTGTCCATGTCCGTCATGTCGAGACGGAAGGGAGCGCATTCTCCGCCGTTGTCCCGGATTACCTTCGCCAACTCTTCGAGCTTCTCGGTGCGCCGCCCGGTCAAAGCCACCTTGGCACCCGCCTTGGCGAGTACAGCGGCGAATCGCCAGCCGAGCCCGGACGTCGTGCCCGTCACGAGCGCGGTTTGGCCCGTCAGATCACATGCGTTGTTGGGGATTGGAAAATCGCTCATCAATCTGCCTCAAATATGTTGGGTGTTCCGGGGGCCAACCTAGGGCGGCCGGATCGCAAAGCGCACCCACAATAGCGCCCATGAAAGCGCTACACAGTACCTCCAGATTTCAGTCGGGAGACCCAATGGAAGACATCCTCGTCGAGCGCAACGCAAGTGGCGTCGTCACCCTCACCCTAAACCGCCCCCATCACAAGAACGCGGTGACGTTCCCCATGTGGAACGAACTGCAACGGATCTTTCAAGAAGTTTCGAACAGCACCACGGATCGAGTTCTTGTCATTACCGGTTCAGCGCCAGCGTTTTGTTCAGGTGCTGATCTCTCGACCGGCGGCGTTCCCGACGGACACCCGCTCCACGGCATGGGCCCCGTCAACGCCGCGGCAAACGCGTTGCACGAAGTCACCAAGCCGACCATCGCCAAAGTGAACGGTGTCGCGGTCGGGGCGGGAATGAATCTCGCGCTGGGTTGCGACCTCATCGTCGCCGGAGAAAGCGCGCGTTTCTCGCAGATTTTCGTGAAGCGCGGCCTGTCTGTTGACTTCGGTGGCACCTGGCTTTTGCCGCGACTCATCGGCGTACACAAGGCAAAAGAGCTCGCTCTCTTTGGCGACGTGATCAGCGCGCAAGATGCGGCAGAGATTGGCATCGTGAATCGTGTCGTGGCGGACAGCGAACTCGACAAATTCGCGGACGACTGGGCCGAAAGGCTCGCCGCCGGCCCTCCCCTTGCAATGCAACAAACGAAAAAGATGCTGTCCAATGCGTTCTCACAGAGTCTGTCGGAAGCCCTCGACGCAGAAGCCTCAGCGCAAACCGTCAACCTTGTGAGCGAAGACACGCGCGAGGGCATCAAGGCATTTCTCGAAAAAAGGCCCCCGAAATTCGAAGGCCGCTAGAACCCTTTTGCCGGCTCGCCCACACGAGTCGGTGCACATATCATTCACTTCCGCCGCGGTGCAAAAGCCAACTTCAATCTCGACCTCGCCGCGACGTCATTTCACTTGCTCCCTTCAAAGGAAACCCAATGACCAGTTTTGCAGAAGTCCCCTGGATCGCCGAACACATTGCCCTCTACAAGAGCGACCCCGTAAAAGCGCACGACTGGGATTCGACGCCCCTCGGCGGCCCGGGCATCTTGCCGACTCTGCTGCTCACGACGACCGGACGTACCTCGGGAGAGCCGCGATCGCTTCCGCTCATCTACGGCGAGCACGAAGGAAGCTACGTCATCATCGCATCCAAGGGCGGCATGCCCGATCACCCGCTCTGGTATCGCAATCTCGAAGCCAACCCTGCATGCACGTTGCAGGTTGGCGCAAAGAAGGTTGAAGGCACGGCAAGAGTCCTCGAAGGCGAGGATCGCCAAAAGGTTTGGGACATGATGGTCGGGATCTACTCCCCCTACACCGACTACATGAACGCAACCGAACGCACGATTCCTGTCGTCGTAGTCGACCCGAGCTAAAGGCAACAACATTCGCAAACACGTTCCCTCAGCCCCCCCCGCCCCCGGAGAAGCGCCAATGGCTAAACTCGAAGAAGCTCTTGCCGCGTTCCAGACGCCCGAAGGTGTCGAAGAAATCCGAGAGGACCGCAAGCAACAAGTCGCTCTCGGGTATCGCATCCTCGCCGCACAACGTTGGGGCGACCTCGGCGACGGGCACATCAGCGCGCGGGACCCGAAACGCACCGATTGCTTCTGGATGCTCCGCTATGGGGTCTCCTACCACGAGGCCATGACGAGTGACCTGGTACTGGTCGGACCCAACGGCGAGTTGGTCGAAGGCGAAGGCATCATCAACGTTGCCGGCTACTACATCCATCACCCCATCCTTGCGGCACGCCCCGATCTCGTGAGCGTGACCCACGTCCATACAGGTTGGGGCACACCGTTTTCAGCCGAAGTGCGACCCATCGAACCGATCACGCAAGAGTCATGCGTTTTCTTCGAGGACCACGCAATCTTCGACAACGAAGAAGTTCAAGTTCAAAGCACAGTGGCGGGTGGACTCATCGCGGAAGCCCTGGGAAACAATCGCGCCATTATTCTTCGCAATCACGGTTTGCTCACGACGGGTACACGTGTCGACGAAGCCGTCGGAACTTTTGTGATGATGGAGCGTGTCGCGGAAGCCCACATGAAGGCTCGCGACGCAAAGCCGATCTCCGCGGAAGCCGCCCGCTATGCGAAAAAGGACCTCATTCGCTTCGGTGCGGGACGTCCAGGTTTCTGGTCACTCGTATCGCGACATATTGGTGAGCCGTCGGCCGTCGTTGGATAGGGTCGCGTCCCGAGCAGTATGAAGCCCTGACGCGTGTAATTTGTCGCCAACGAACACGACTAGCGAAACCACCGCGCGCTACGCTCGCCCGCCAATTCAAGCGCCATCACTAAAGCGTGATGCCGGGAGACAGCATGATGTGCGGGATTCAAATCGATGACTAGGCATGGCCGAACACTGGCTGCGAGCGTTTTGCTCATCGCGTTAGCGGCATACGCCCAGAACGCATTCGCCCAAGACATGAGTGAACTAGGCCCTGCCCCTCAAACCGACAACGGCAGGTTCGACAACTGGGCAGGGAAACTTCCACATGGAAAAACTTCGACACGTCTGAGGTTCCTTTGGGAGCACGCACTGGGGCGCTACGCCGAACGTACGGGCGCCCCCGAGCGCATCGCGAACGACGGAAAGTTCCTACGAGAAAACGCAAAGCTAGGCACACCCACCGTTACCTGGGTCGGCCACGCAACCGTGCTCGTGCAAATGGATCACGTGACATTTCTCACGGATCCCACCTGGTCTGACACCGCGAGCCCGGTTTCTTTTGCCGGACCAAAACGCTTCGTCGCACCGGGCATCGCGATCGAGGACTTGCCAGCGATCGACTTCGTAGTGGTTTCCCATAACCACTACGACCACCTCGACTTGTCCACCCTTGTGACGCTCGCCGAACGCAGCCCCGATACCCGCTTCTTCGTTCCCCTCAAAAACGAGCGGCTCCTCAGGAAGAAAGGCATCGAGAACGTGACGGCGCTGGACTGGGGCCAGTTCGCCGAGGTTGGCGACGTGCGGGTTTACTGCCTGCCCGCGCAACACTGGAGCAAGCGCAGCCTCACAGATGACCTCAAAAACCTTTGGTCGTCATGGGCTGTCGTGGGCCCTGAGCGACGCTTCTACTTTGCGGGAGACACCGGCTACTTCGAAGGCTTCGCAAAAATCGCAAAGGCACTGGGCCCTTTCGACCTTGCAGCGCTTCCGGTGGGAGCATACGAACCAGCGGACATGATGAAGCATTCGCACATGAACCCGGAGGAAGCCGTGCAGGCCGCGGTCGACCTCAACACAAAGGTCACACTCGCGGTGCATTACGGGACCTTCGACCTGGCGAACGAACCACTCGACGACCCACCAAAGCGCTTTCTCAAAGCCGCGGACACCCAACTTCCCGTAGGTTCCGCTTGGGTGTTTCGCATCGGAGAGACGCGACCCTTTTAGCTTCGCGGCCTAGCTCGCGGTGATGGGCACCAACGTAATTTCCACACGACGGTTCTGAAGACGCCCCTCAGGCGTTGCGTTGTCGGCGATGGGCTGGCGCTCACCGAACTTCAACACGATAAATCGATCCGCTTCAATCGCCTGCCCTACGAGGAATTTCGCCACGGTCTCTGCGCGACGTCCCGACAACTGGAGGTTGTACGCGTCTTCGCCTGTGCTGTCCGTGTGACCCGCAATTTCAACCAAGGTCTGCTTGTATTCGGCAAGCACCAGAGCGACAGAACTCAGCACCTCGTCGAAACTCGGGTTCAAGGAGTCGCTGCCCGTTGCAAAGGTCACGTTGCCGGGCATGTTGAGCAGGATCTCGTCGCCTTCGCGCGTCACGCTAACGCCGGAATTCTGCAGTCGTTCCCGGAGCGTCGCTTCCTGGCTGTCCATATAAATGCCGACCGAACCGCCACCGAGTGCGCCGATGCCTGCACCAATGAGTGCACGCTTCTTGCGTTCGCGACCGTTGTCGCCGGTGACCGCACCGATGCCTGCTCCGATGCCCGCGCCGAAGAGCGCGCCAAGGGCGCCCTTGCTGATCTTTCGCTCGCCCGTGTACGGGTCGGTGACACACCCCGACAGCGCAAACAGAATCGCTGCACTCGTAAGGGTTGCTGCAAGTTTTTTGAAAGAAACACTTTGCATGACGGTGATCTCCTGTTGATTCGATCGAAAATGCGTCGTTTGCCTTGCGCACCGCTTCGCGCGATTCCGCGGACCCCGACGCGAACAATCCGCGCAGTTCGTAGCACTCCCGTCACGAATTTGAAGTGGCCAAGGCAGAGCCTATTGCCGAACCTGCACCCCTTGTACTACTTGATACTCACGCACCCCGGTCCCCGGGCAATCCTTCCTAGGGACCTTTTGAGGCAATTTGGCGGAATATTGTAATGAGTTCGCGAAAGCAGTTCATCGGTTTCTCTCTTTTTCTTGTGACGGCGATCTCAGTGCTCCCGATCGTGGCGGGTGCGGCTGACGACGCGTTGAGCAAACGAGCATTGGCCATATTCGGAACGCTCCCCACTTCGGCCGACAACCCCGACAATCCTTCTACCGCCGCGCGAGTGGCTCTTGGCGGCGCTCTCTACTCAGACCCGCGACTGTCCAAGAACCACGACATCTCGTGTGCCAGCTGTCACCAGCTCGACCGCTTCGGTGTTGATGGCGAACCCACGTCGCCAGGTCACCAAGGGCAGCGCGGCGGACGAAACTCTCCCACATCCTTTAACGCCGCACTGCACATCGCTCAATTCTGGGACGGCCGCGAACCCGACGTCGAAGCCCAAGCCAAAGGCCCGGTACTGAATTCAATTGAAATGGCGATGCCCGATGCGGCAGCCGTTGAAGCGGTACTGCGTTCGATTCCAGGATACGCGCCCATGTTTGAAGCGGCGTTCGCCGGATCGAATTCGGACGTTTCATTCGACAACATGGCCCTCGCGATCGCCGCTTTCGAGCGCAAACTCATCACTCCAGGCGCTTTTGATGCGTTTATGTCGGGCGACGTGACCGCACTCGACGACGCACAGCGTCGCGGCCTCGAGTTGTTCATGGACACGGGCTGCATCACATGCCACAACGGAGCCGCAGTCGGTGGCGGCACATTCCAAAAACTCGGCCTCGTTGAAGCGTACGTAACGGCAGACCAGGGTCGCTTCGAAGTCACCGGAAATGAAAGTGACCGATATGTCTTCAAAGTTCCATCGCTGAGAAACATCGAAAAGACTGGGCCATATTTCCATGACGGTTCGATCGCAACCCTCGATGAAACCGTGCGTTTGATGGCACGCCATCAACTCGGCAAAGCACTCAGCGATGCGGAAGTTACCGACATGCTGGCGTTCCTCACCAGCCTGACGGGCAGCGTCGACCCGAGCCTTCTCGCTCCGCCGTCACTCCCGAAGAGCGGACCCAATACACCAAAGCCCGACCCGACCTGATCGGACAGCGTCCTAGTGGCGCGGAGCCGGCAACGTGAAAACAAACTTCGAGCCAATGTTCAGTCGGCTCTCGACGTGGATCAATCCGCCTTGCGCACTCACCAAGTGCTTCACGATCGAGAGCCCTAGCCCCGTACTGCCGAGCACGCGAGATCGCGCCGCGTCGACGCGATAAAAGCGCTCGAAGATTCGTTCGAGATCGTCTTCAGGGATCCCGATCCCAGTATCCGCAACGACGACCTCAAGCATGGCCGACTTGGACTCGATCGTGATGTCGACCCGTGATCCTGCGTTGGAATACCGCGCTGCATTGCCGACGAGATTCGTGAGAATTTGTTCGAGCGCCCCGCGATCTGCGACGCAGGTCGTTTTCCCCTTCACTTCGAGTTTCACCGTAATATCCGCTTCTTTGAACCGCGGCTCAAAATCAAGTATGACCGTTTCGGCGATCCGGGCCGCATCGACTTCTCCCAACTCAAGTCTGGAGCTTCCACTTTCGATGCGCGAAAGGATCAGGAGGTCATCAACCAGATCCGACATACGTTTCACGTTGCGAACAATGACGTCGAGATACTTCGCCTGATCTTCTGGGCTCGAATCTCCTTGGACAAGCGTGTCGGCGAACCCCCCGATCGATGTCAAAGGCGTGCGGAGTTCGTGGGATGCATTCGCGATGAAGTCGCGTCGCACATCGTCGACTCGGCGCAATTCGGTGACGTCGTGGAAAACCACCACCGTCCCCGACCGCGGCTCAGTGTCGGGAAAACGCGAAGCATGCATGAGCAACATACGGGTCTTCTCCGCATAGATTTCAACTTCGCGCACCACGACTTCGTTCCGTGAAGCCGCGTCTTGAATCGCAGTATCGACTTCGGCAGAGCGAATAACTTCGGGCACTGTGCGGCCCTCGTAGTCGGCCCACACCGAGAGCATTTCACGACCGCGCGGGTTGATGAGAATCAATTTCCGGTCACGGTCGATCACCAATACACCTTCCACCATGCTCGCAAGCACCGCTTCAAGTTGCGCCTTGCCTCTGACCGCATCATCCATGGTGTTTCGCATTTGCCGGGACATGTGATTAATAGATGCAGCAATATCTCCGCGCTCGTCTCGGGTGTCCCAGCGCAAGCGTCGGTCGAGCTGGCCGGAAGCGACGTCAGACACAACCTCTCTTAGTTCTCGAATGGGACGCAGACTAAAAGCCGAGAGGACCGCGGACAGACCCAATGCGCCCAACAACCCCAATAGCCCAGCGATGATTAACTCTCGTCGCAGTTGCGCAGAAGCCGCGTCGATTTGATCGAGGTTGAGGGCGAGCCGAACGATACCTTTCGCTTTGGTGACGTCTGCGGCGATGCCTCGATTGTTTTCGTCACCTCGCACGGATACCGCGTAGTAGAAAAGCTTGCGTTTGAGGGTGTCGCTGTGGCGAATGCTGATCCCAACACCGCGGGCGACCGCGGCAATGATCTCGGGGCGATCGGCATGATTCGACAGCGCCGCGACTCCCGATTCGGGCACTTCGGAATCCGCAAGGACTCGACCGGCCGGTGTAATGAAGCTGACGCGCGCACCGCTCGATTCAGCGCTTCTGTCTGCGATGGCCTGTAACGCCCGGGCGCTCTCTTCATCGAAGGCTGTTGTCTCGACGAGTTGCACCACCAATCGCGTCTGACGTTCGAGACTAGTCTGGATGCTATCGAGCGCACGCTCGCGCAAACCGCGTTCGGCGAGCACCCCGGTCGCACCGACGACCAAGGCGACCAACAACGCCAACGCGCTCATGATTTTGAGTTGCATTCTCGACATGCACGAACCTTCGCCCTCTTGATGACTTCAGTCGACGAACCGGTAGCCGAGCCCGCGAACGGTATCGATGTAGTCGCCCGCCGTGCCAATTTTCTCTCGCAGGCGTTTCATATGTGTGTCTACAGTGCGCAGAGTCACCATGATGTCGCTGCCCCAACATTCATCGAGCAGTTGCTCTCGAGACTGTACCCGTCCACGACGTCTCATTAGCGATGCAAGCAAGTTGAATTCTTTCGGGGTGAGTTCGACTTCTACGGCTTCCACCGTACAGCGATGCCGGTCCAAATCGAGAACGAGTATGCCGGCTTCGAGTATTTGCTTCTCTGGCCCATGGCTCCCATCGCTTCTGCGAAGTACGGCCTTCACCCTCAAACCGAGCTCGCGAGGACTAAACGGTTTAGTGACATAGTCGTCGGCGCCGAGTTCAAACCCGACCACGCGGTCGGCCTCTTCGGAGCGCGCAGTCAACATCACCACGGGAACGTCGGCTGTTTCGGCCTGACTTCGCAAGAGTCCACAAACTTGGGCGCCGGACATGTCGGGAAGCATCAGGTCGAGCACAACGAGGTCAGGAATACGCTGGGCGATCTTTTCTAGCGCCTCCGACCCGGTCGCGGCAGTTTCCACGGTAAAGCCCTCGCGATCGAGACTAAGCCGTACGAGTTCGAGAACGTCGGGTTCGTCGTCGACGACTAGGATCCGTTTGCTCACCTGTTAATCTTCTCCGCGTGTTTCAGGTTCAAGGACTTGGCGAACAAGGCCGCGTCTCCCACGATTTTCGTTGCGAGGTCATTGTCCCAGTTTAGGGTCAAGCGGCCTCCCACGGTCTGTTCGTCGTACGCGCCCCCGAACGGCAGTCCTTTAGATTTTCCATGCAGACGGATAGCCATCTTTTGTGACAAGATGGTGACAGCCGCGACACAGATCGATACATCCCGATCGAAGCGGAAATTCTAGCTTGGTCACGTGAATCTCACAGGGAGGCAACGTGCGCACACGCAAGCCAGCTGCACCTGAGGGACTTTGATGCATTTGTGTCTAGGCCCCAAGCTACTATTTGCGTCCACAACGGAGGCAGGTTGGTGGATCGCAGGATTCTTCTCATTGGCGCCGGACATAGCCACATCGAAGTCATTCGGCGCTGGTCGGAAGATAAGATTCCCGGCGTATGCCTCACGGTGGTCGACCCCAGTGCAACCCCCGTCTACTCGGGAATGGTGCCTGGATATATCGCCGGGCAATATAAACAACGCGATCTCGAGATCGATCTCTTAGGCCTGTGCTCCAGGTCTGGCGTGGACTTCATCCGCAACGCCGTCGTTGCCACGGACTCCGCCAAGAGCATTGTTCGGTGCGCCGACGGTGATGAGATCGACTACGACGTCGCGTCGATTGACATCGGTTCCGCTGTCGCGGGCACCGATCTTCCAGGCGTCATCGAACATGCGCTTCCCAGCCGTCCCATCGGCGCGTTTTTGCGACACATCGATGCACTCGCGAACGCGGGCACGGCGACTGCCGACCACCCTCTCCTCGTCGTAGGAGCCGGTGCTGGTGGGGTCGAAGTCGCCCTGTGCCTAGATGCGCGCCTTCGCGCATCAGATAACGACCTCTCTCCCAGTCGCATTCAGATTGTGACTCCAAACCAAAGTCTTCTCGAAGGGGGAACCCCGTCGGCACAACACGCGATTGAACGACAGGCACGAGCGCGCAGAATCATCGTACACCGTGGCCGCAGAGTTCAGACCGTATACGCAGACCGAGTCGCATTCGAAGACGGCGAAGCGATCCCGTGTGCGGGCGTGGCCTGGGTGACCGGGCCCGCCGCGATTCCTGTCGCCGCAGGGTTTGACCTCCCCAAGGACGACCGGGGCTTCATTCAAGTCGACAAAACGTTCCGCGTGCGTGGGACCCCCAACTTTTTCGCAGTGGGCGACTGCGCGAGCCTTCAGGGCATGAAGAAGGCAGGTGTCTACGCCGTGCGCGCTGGACCCGTCATCGACGCGAATCTACGAAGCTTTGTCCAAGGGACCCCGCTTCGCGCGTACACACCGCAGAGCGACTTTCTGTCGCTGCTCAACTTGGGAAACGGCGAGGCGATCGGGACCAAGTGGGGTGTCAGTTGGCGCGGAAAGTCGATGATGCGACTCAAAGACCGC
>Ga0115003_10000664_pt1 | contig 30319 bp, 29 predicted proteins | sample ArcticOcean_MG_C_7_FD_88736 | JGI IMG/M metagenome (GOLD analysis project Ga0115003, IMG submission 88736) | Marine microbial communities from western Arctic Ocean - ArcticOcean_MG_CB11_88 | ecosystem: Environmental > Aquatic > Marine > Oceanic | place: Arctic Ocean: Canada Basin | collected...
CAGTCGGCGACCAAATGGTTGTCGAAGTCGCTGCCGCTGAAGGCTATGGACCAGTTCAAGAAGAATTGATTCAAGAAGTACCACGCAGCTCTTTCCAGGGCGTGGAGAGCATCGAAGTGGGCATGCAGTTTGAAGCTCAGACCGGTCAGGGCGGAGCAGTTCCAGTCACAGTTACACTGGTGACTGATGAAACCGTTACTGTCGATGGCAATCACCCACTGGCAGGCAAAGACCTCAACTTCGATGTCACTATTGCCGATGTTCGCGAAGCCACAGCAGAAGAACTTGAGCATGGCCATATTCACGGCCCCGGTGGACACAATCACTAAAAGCTCGTAAAGAAAGCTCGTAAAGAAAGGTTGGTAACAGAAAGCCCGTAAGGAAAAGCTTTTAAAGAAAAGCCATCCCAAAAAAAAGGCCACCTAAAGGTGGCCTAAATGGGAGGGGATATGAGAACTATCGCCGTGTAAATCCGTTCAGAGACTTACACAGAGAGGTGAGACCTTATTAATCAAACATCGGGGAGATTTCGCTGACCGCTACACAGGCGGCGAGTGCACAGCCTATTCCAGTGCTGGTCCAAAAATCTGAGCCGTAGGCAAATATGCCGATCGAGACACCCAGAAGAGCGCCGCAGGTAATTATCAATAAGCTAGTAAAACTGTAGCCATTCATTCATATATCCTCTTTACAATCCAACGGGGTCAGTCCGACTCGGACGGCGGTCGTTGGGTGCTTTCGCTATCAGGAAAGCCATTTGAAACGCTTTTGCAGTTTATTTCCCACGAAGGGTTCGCAGATTCAATGTTGCCCTGTTCACAGTTGACCCGCTGATGCAGAATACTGTGCGCTGTGTCGACAAAGTACAGACTGTGTATTGGCTGATTGACGTTTGCGGGTACAACTTACCAAGAGAGATCTCAGATTCATGACAATAAAAATAGGTATCAACGGCTTTGGCCGTATCGGCCGCCTGGCCTTACGTGCTGCATGGGATCGCCATGACTATGAGATTGTGCAGATCAATGAAGTGGCCGGTGATGCCAGTGCTGCGGCCCATCTACTGAAATACGATTCGGTGCATGGCACCTGGCAGAAAGAGATCTCTGGGACCTCGGGAGCCGATGCCAGACTCTGCATCGATGGCCAATGGATAGCCTATACCCAGAACCAAAACATTGCCGACACCGATTGGTCTGCTGTGGATATGGTGGTTGAATGTACTGGCACCTTTAAATCTCAGCAGGCACTGGCGCCCTACTTCGATCAAGGCGTGAAACGTGTGGTAGTCTCGGCACCGGTAAAGGACGGCACACTAAATGTGGTGATGGGGGTTAATGATCACCTCTATAGCAATCAAGCCATAGTGACCGCCGCTTCCTGCACCACCAATTGCCTGGCACCGGTAGTGGATGTACTGCAAAAAACCTTTGGCATTAAGCATGCTGCGATTACCACTATCCACGACATCACCAACACCCAGAGTATTCTCGACGAATATCACAGCGATCTGCGTCGCTCCCGAGCCAGTGGCATGTCACTGATTCCTACCAGCACCGGTTCAGCCACGGCGATTACGGAAATTTTTCCCGAACTTAAGGGCCGTATTAATGGACTGGCGGTGAGAGTGCCTCTGGCCAATGCCTCATTGACCGATTGTGTCTTTGAGCTAGATGGCGAGGTGACTGTTGATCAGGTTAACGACGCACTGCGTGATGCCGCGCAGGGGCGCTTGCAAGGCATCCTTGGATTTTCCGATCTGCCGCTGGTGTCGGTGGACTACACCAACGATAAGCGCTCGGGAATTGTCGATGGCTTATCCACTATGGTGATCAACAAATCTCAGGTTAAGGTACTTATCTGGTATGACAATGAGATTGGTTACGTGAATCGCATGATGGAGCTAGCGGCCAAGGTGGCGAGTTCCATTAGAAGCTAGACTTAAGAATTACCGGTACTCATTTACTACCCTGAGAGCTCAATAAGCAACGATGAATTTCGACCTTAAAGCCCCTGTCACCCAATACAGTTTGGTTACCCTGAGTTACTGGGCTTTTACCCTCAGTGATGGCGCTCTGCGCATGCTCGTGGTGCTGTTCTTTCATCAGCTCGGCTACAGTCCCATTGAAATAGCTGGCCTACTGGTACTCTACGAATTATTCGGAGTGATTACTAACTTATACGCCGGTTGGCTGGCGACTGCCATAGGCTTAACCGTCACCATGCAGATGGGCTTGGTGCTGCAGATTGTGGCGTTGACCATGTTGATGGTGGACAGTTCAGTACTCACGGTAGTCTATGTGATGGTGGCTCAGGCTCTGTCTGGAATTGGCAAAGATCTGAACAAGATGGGTGCCAAGGCAAGCATTAAATCGCTGGTACCAGCAGATGCGCAGGGGCGACTCTACAGCTGGATCGCCCTGCTAACCGGATCCAAGAATGCCCTAAAAGGTGTCGGCTTTTTTCTTGGCGGCTGGCTCTTGGCCACTGTTGGCTTTCAATATGCCGTGGCGGCAATGGCCGTCGCATTGGCTGTTGTACTGGTACTGAGTATTCTGCTGCTGGACCGCAGCACCGGCATTGCGCAAAACCCCAAACCCTTTAAACATCTGTGTTCCACCAGCAGCGCGGTCAATCGCCTGAGCGCGGCACGGTTTTTTCTATTTGGCTCGCGAGATATTTGGTTTGTTGTGGCACTGCCAGTGTTTTTGCAGAGCCAGCTGCAGTGGAGTTATGTCCAGGTAGGCACCATGATGGCGGCCTGGGTCATCGCCTATGGCGTGGTGCAAACAGTGGCTCCCAAAGTCACTATTATTGGCAAGACGGCAAAAGCCAATATAACCCACCCCTCGGGAAGAACGGCATTTAGGTGGGTTGCGGCACTCTGTTTGGTGCCTGCCGCGATCGCTAGCGGTCTCTATGTCGCGGGAGATAACCACAGTATGTTGGCGACACGTCTCGTCTCCGGGCTATTAGTGTTTGGCGCGCTATTTGCGATTAACTCGTCGATCCACTCCTACCTGATTGTCGCCTATGCTCGGGAAGATGGCGCTTCGTTGGATGTGGGCTTTTACTATATGTGCAATGCCGCGGGTAGATTGGTTGGCACCCTGCTATCGGGCTTGGTCTATCAGCAGTTTGGCTTGGCCGCCTGCCTGCTGCTGTCCTCGCTAATGTTGATTGCCACTGCGGTGATCTCAAAGAAATTGCCAAGTTAATCAGCCGGCAAACTTTTACCGCTGACGCTTGTCTGCTAGGCTGGGCCTGTTTTTAACCTACCAAAGAATTCAATATGACTAATGAAAATAACAACACAATGGATCCCAACGGTCTGTTTCGCGAAGAGAGCTTTACCGATCAAAAGATCGGCATAATCCGCAAAATGATTCCAGTGAAAGCGGATGGCAGCGATGACGCCGACCGTCCAGTGACCTTTTTCGGTTCGACCCAGGTGATGACCCAGATGGGTGCCATACCGCTTAACTTTCCCCTGGATGGTGAGACCATTGGCGCAGCGGCAAACGATTTTGCCGGCAAGGCTCAAATCGCCGTTGAAGAAGCCAACCAAAAAATGGAACAGATGCGTCGCGATGAGGCATCAAAGATCGCAATGCCGGGTCAAGGCATGGGCGGTTCCGGCGGCGGGATTATTACTTAAGTAAAAGCCTAGCCTGAATCGGCTGAAAGTGATCGGCGGCATCAATCAGCGATGCTGCCGTGAGTGCTGCGACGCCGTATACACTGGTGGTAATTTTATAACGCTGGCCCACTCGAGCCAACAGCAGATCAAAATCACCGTCCCCTGAGAGCAGCACAATTTCATCCGGCGGATTAGCGCTTCCGGCGCAGTCCATAATGTCGATGGCAATGCCCACATCCCAATCCCCTTTGGCCGAGCCATCACTGCGCTGGATAAAGGGCTTGAGCTTGACCTCAAAACCGATTTCCCGAAGCACCTGTTGAAAGCCCCGCTGCCCGGCGTCATTGCGCTCAATGGCATAGGCACTGGCCTCTAGGATTTGGCCCTGCTCACTGAGCTGGCGCCAGAGTCCGCGGTAGTTAAAGTAACAGCCAAACTGTTTTTTTACCGTGTAATAAATATTTTGCACATCAACAAATACGGCTATTTTTTTCACGATAGACTCTTTTAGGCTGTTTTTTTGACTATTTTTTATTAAGTAACCGCACTTTTCAGCGAAGTTATAGTAAAAGCTCGGCGCCAATCCGGCAATTCGCTCCAGAAGCGATGCAGAGACTAACACTGATCACCCGATCTTGACGCCAACTGCGACGGCTTATCTTGATACAGGGGCTCAATGTCGCCAATCCCAGCGCACCAGTAATCACGGCATCGGCAGTTATCGCCTGAAGCTGATGCTCATGTCGGCTCTGGGTGATCACCCAGTCAATATAGGCCTGGGGACTGACTTTCTGATAGTTTTGTTTGAGATAGGCTGGCACCAGTTCGGGGCTGACAAAACACTCTTCCCACTGCATGGGAACTGAGGAAATCGAGTGCACAACCACCGAATGGTAGATCAGCTCGCCCTCGGTCAAACCCAGCAGAGCCGCGATATCACGCTCAGCGGCAATAGCCTCCAGAGTAATAATACGATTGCTATATTGAGGATTGCTGAAACTAAACTGCTTCTGAAAGTCAGGTAATTCCACAGCTGAGATTGGCGATGGTGGCTGGGTCACAAAGGTACCAGCACCCACTGAGCGCTCCAGCAGACCTTCGTCTGCCAACTCCTTCACCGCTCGGCGCGCAGTCATGCGGCTGACCGAAAAGTCCTCTGATAACTGAGCCTCTGAGGGAATCCGCTCGCCGACCCGCCATAGGCCAGATTCAAGCTGCGCTTTAATATGGCTCTTGATTTGCGCATATCGAGGGGATATATCCCTAGCTTGGCTCATAAAATATCACCCAAATATGTCTATACCAATAAATAGTATAGACCAATAATAACAATCTAATTTTTCTCACTTATCGAATATTCATTGCGCAATATAAGGCAATAAAGAGAACATAACCATGATAATTCATCCTTTTGAGATTAAATTATTTGTATATACAACCTAAAGGTGAGAAAAACTCTAAGAGTTAATCAAATCAAGCTTATGCTGACGGGAAAGTTTTTTGATCTGGGCCTCGCGGATACTGGCACTGCTGCGATTGTGTCCCCCCTCGACAAAGACCACTTCTTGCGGGCTGCGACCGCGAAAATATTTAGCCCCGGCGCGACCGCTCAAATGCTCGCTAAAGCGCCGCTCAACGTCAGTGCTGATGCCAGTATAAAGGGACTGATCAGTTGCCCGAATAAGATAGACAAACCATTCGCTCATGCGCTGGCTGCAATATGGGCGACCAGAAAGCCATGGCAGTACTGGCAGCGATACTGGGCACGTTTGTAGAGAATTTTTTTGTGTCGCAGGCTAGTTAACTGATGGGTTCGGCAGGCGCATTTGTAGGCAAACTTGGTGTATTGCCTGACCGGAATACCGGTCAGATCATAACTGCCGGTGGCTTTGGGCTCGGCGCCGAGCTCCACCATCACAGACTTCCACTCAACACCATGGGGTTTGACCCGCCGCAACCCATAGAGACAGTCGACCACATAGTGGGCGACCTCGTGGGTTACGGTGTCGCTAATACTGTCTTCAAAATATTTTGCAAACAGCCAGGGATTGTAACGGATACGGCGGTTGCGGCCCTTAACCTGATACATGCCGGCACACTTACCTTTGAGGTCAAAATGCACAGTTATCGCGTCAAAACGTCGCCCATAGAGCTGCGATGCTTTTTCAACATAGCGTTCGGTGGCAACCTCAACTTGGCGCATTTGTAAGTCGGTAATTGGTTCAATCATGTCTCTCAGTATACGTGGAGCGAGCCTGTTACAATACTCAAAATTTCGAGCATAGCTAACAGATGAATATTGATTTCCACTGCCACACTACCGCATCCGACGGCACCTTAGATCCAGCGGCGCTGATTGATCTCGCCCGGGAGCGCGAGATCGATATGCTGTCGATTACCGATCACGACACCCTGGCGGCCTATCAGATATTAGCGGGGGTTGAAACTGGACTGCGGATTATTCCCGGCATTGAACTGTCCAGCCAGTGGAACCGCCGCGGCGTGCATATAGTCGGACTCAATGTTGATATCGATAGCAGCTCGATTGGCGAGGCTGTGACCCTGCAATCTCAAGCGCGAGAGGGCAGAGCAGAGATTATTGCCGAACGCCTCGGGCGTCTTGGCTTTGCCGACTGCCTAGAGGGTGCCAAATCCTTTTCCAGTGGACCACAGGTTGGACGACCGCACTTTGCCCAATATCTTGTCGCCATTGGCGCAGTGAGCAATATGCAGCAGGCCTTTAAACGCTATCTCGGGGCTGGCAAAGTCGGCGACGTAAAAGATCAGTGGGCAGATCTGAAGAAGGTGATTGACTGGATTCGCGGTGCCGGAGGTGTTGCAGTGCTGGCCCACCCAACCAAATACAAATTGACTCGCTCTAAATTAATCGAGCTGATCACCGCCTTTAAAGCCGCAGGGGGCGAGGCCATGGAGGTTATCTCCGGTGCTCAGGTGCCCTCGCTGACCCGCGATATGGCGCGGCTTTGCCGAGACAGCGGACTCGAAGCATCCTGTGGGTCTGACTTTCACAGCCCCAATCAGCCCTGGGCATCACTGGGACATGTCGCGAAGCTGCCAGAAGATTGCCTGCCGGTTTGGCAGCGCTGGCAGTAATCGGATCGCGCCTTACTGAAGGGCCGGTTTAAGAGGCCTATTAACTGCGGTGCTGGAGTGTTAGCTCAAGCTGAAAATCCTGTGTATACTGCGCGCCGCAGGGGCTGTTGACCAGAGCGTTCAAGGCTCCAATCAGTAATCAGTTACAAGAAGTCGCCCAAACAATAATTCTACCAATGGAAAATACGACGTGAATATTTTTATATTTGTCAGTGAGCAGTGGCTACTTATTTCATTGTTGCTCGCATTAATCGGTGTGTTCTTTTTCACCGAGCAGAGCAAAAGCGGTAAAACCCTGGGCACAGCTGAACTGGTTCGCCTGATGAACAGCGATCAGGCGGTAGTGGTCGATGTCCGCACTGCGGCGGAGTTTGAAGGTGGCCATATCCACGGCTCGCGCAATATTCCCCACGCCAAGCTCGCCAGCCGTATTGGCGAACTGGAAAAGGTTCGCGGCAAAACTATTGTCGTGGTGGACAAGATCGGTCAGCACTCCGGCGGCGCCGGCAAGTTGCTGACTAAAGATAGCTATGATGCCCGACGCCTCAGCGGCGGCATCAGTGAGTGGCAGGGCGCAAGCTTGCCACTTGTTTCAGGCAAATAATTAATCGTCTGATCTCTCTCGTCGCCACTAAATGGCGCTACCCAAGGAATTTTCATGTCTCAAGTTGTACTCTACGGCACGCGTTTTTGCCCTTTCTGCACTGCTGCCCGAAGGTTACTCACAACCAAAGGGATCGATTACCAAGATATATCTGTTGATAACAATCCTGAATTGCGCGGCAAGGTCATCGCCAAAAGCGGCCGCAATACAGTGCCGCAAGTATGGTTTGGCACTCAGCATATAGGCGGCTTTGATGAGCTCCGCGACCTAGAGCGCCAGGGCACTTTTGACAGCACTCTGCAAGCCGGGGTTGAAAGCGGTGAAACTGTCTCCATATAGGAGATTAACAACATAAAATTATTACTTTTAAAGGCTCAATCATGACTGACGAAACGACTACTGCCCCAGAAGCAGCCAGCGAAGAAAAAGCACCAGCACCTAAATTTGCCGTGCAGCGCATATATGTAAAAGATCTTTCATTCGAAACGCCTCAGGGCGCAGCCGCTTTCCAGAAGCAGTGGACTCCGAAGGTTAATCAAGATCTGAGCACCAAGACCAACAAAATCGCCGATGGCGTTTATGAAGTTGCCCTGCGTATCACCGTGACAGTGAAGCATGAAGAAGAGACCATCTACCTGATTGAAGTAGATCAGGCCGGTCTGTTTACTGTCGAGGGTATCGAAGGTGGTCAGCTGGCACAGGTACTCAATGTAACCTGCCCAAGCATGTTGCTGCCCTATGCTCGCGAAGCGATTGACAGCACTTTGACCAGAGGTTCATACCCTCCACTGATGATTCCGCCCATTAATTTTGAAGCGCTATTTGCCTCTGCAGTTCAGCAGGCAGCTGCGAAGAAAGAAGCGGCAGATGCAGAAGCCGAGAGCAGCACTCACTGATCAGTTGATAATAGCTGGCCAGTAAAAAGACCCCGCCCTGGTTCAGTTCAGAGCGGGGTTTTTTATTGCCTGTATTTAAAGGGCTGTATTTAAGCGGCTACTATTAAGGGCGCAAATTTTAGCACCCCAGTACTACAGCGCCTGGTTCTCCATCTGGTATTCCTGGAGCTTACGAGTCAGGGTATTGCGCCCCCAACCCAACAGTTCAGCGGCATCTTTTTTGCGCCCGCCGGTATGGGCAAGGGCGGTTTCAATCATGGTGCGTTCAAAATCCGGAACTGCCTGAGACAGAATATCGCTGCGCCCAGACTTGAGCTCCCGCTCACTCCAGCGGCGCAACATCTGCTGCCAGTCACCCTGCACTCGCTGCTCGCCACCAGCCTCTTCCGCTTTAAGCTCTGGCGGCAAATCGGTTAACAGCACTTCGCGACCGGCGGCCATCACCGTTAGCCAGCGGCAGATATTTTCCAGCTGTCGAACATTGCCCGGCCACTCCATGCTACAGAAAAAATCTTCCGCTTCCTGGGACAATAATTTCGGCTCCATCTCCAACTCTTTGGCAGCGCGATGGAAGAAGTGTTTCATCAGCTGGGGAATATCTTCGCGACGATCCGAGAGCTTGGGCAGATGCACGCGAATCACATTGATGCGGTGATAGAGATCTTCTCGAAAGCGGTTGCTCTGAACCAGCTCTTCTAAATTTTGATGGGTTGCGGCAATAATCCGCACATCGACCTTGACCGAGGTGTGGCCGCCCACTCGATAGAATTCGCCGTCAGCCAAAACGCGCAGCAGGCGAGTCTGGGCTTCCGGAGGCATATCGCCAATTTCATCGAGAAACAATGTGCCGCCATTGGCCTGCTCAAAGCGTCCTTCACGACGCTGAGCGGCACCGGTAAAGGCACCTTTCTCGTGACCAAACAGCTCCGACTCAATCAGGTCGTGGGGAATGGCAGCCATATTCAGGGCAATAAATGTCGCGTTGCGGCGCGGGCTGTGTTTATGCAGCGCGTGGGCAACCAGCTCTTTGCCGGTGCCGGACTCGCCATTAATCAGCACGGTGATATTGGAATTGGAGAGACGGCCAATGGCGCGGAACACTTCCTGCATGGCTGGGGCTTCGCCAATAATTTCTTGAGCTGGCGCAACTTCCTGAGGCACTTCCTGGGGTTTTTGCTCCCGGGCAAAGGTCACACCACGGCGGGCCACATCAACCAATTCATCCAGATCAAAGGGCTTCGGCAGATATTCAAAGGCACCGCCCTGATAGGCGGCCACAGCACTGTCGAGATCCGAGTGAGCGGTGGTAATAATCACTGGGATATCCGGGCGCGTGGAATGAATCTGCTTGAGCAGTTCAAGACCATCTATGCCGGGCATGCGGATATCAGAAATAATAATTTCTGGCAGGGAGGACCGCAGGGCTACCAGCAGGTCATCGCCATTTTCAAAACTGCGCACTTCAATGCCTTCGCGAGAAATGGCTTTTTCCATAACCCAGCGCAGTGAGCGATCGTCTTCGGCTATCCAAATTTCAGATGTGCTTTTCATACTAAGCCTTTATCGGTAGATAGATAGAGAATCGGGTGCTGCCCGGCTCGGAGTCACATTCAATAATGCCCTGGTGAACATTGATCGCTGACTGGACAATGGTTAAGCCCAGCCCTGTGCCTTCGCTGCGACCACTGATCATTGGAAAGAAAATTCGCTCTTTAATATCGGCGGAAATACCCGGCCCGGTATCGACAATATCCAGCCGACAGAGCGCCTTGTGATGCTGACCTGCAATGGTGAAGTTGCGTTGAATTCTGGATTTAAAGGTCAGTCGGCGCTGCGGTAGATCTGACTCGAGCATAGCCTGCATGGCGTTGCGGGCGACGTTTAACACCGCCTGAATAAGCTGTTCACGGTCACCGGACAAATCTGGAATACTCGGATCGTAATCTCGAACCACAGTCAGTCCGCCCTGAACTTCCACGTCGATCAACGTGGCGACATGCTCGGTGACTTCGTGAATATTGATCGGGGCAAATTTGGGTAGCTGACTTGGACCCAAGAGCCGGTCGACGAGATTTCTCAGGCGATCGGTTTCGGTGGTAATAATCTGACAGAGCTCAGAGGTTTCACTGTCGATCTCGCTGTCGGATATCTCTCGGGCCAGCAACTGGGCCGCCCCGCGAATACCGCCAAGGGGGTTCTTAATCTCATGAGCCAAGCCGCGAATAAGGCTTCTCGAGGTGTCGTGAACTGAGAGCAGTGCTTCCTCACGGTTAATACGCAAAATACGGTCGATGGGCTGCATCTCCATCAATACCCACTGATCAGTGCCGATACTAATCGGTGTCACGGTGTAATCTACCTGGGACGATTCAACGCTTAGACCGCGGAGAAATTCATGGCGCAGGGTCAGGGCACGACCAAATTCCAGGGCTTCACGCAAGGTCTGCCGCGCCGTCTCACCGTCATCAAACAGATCGCTGACCGCTGAGCCTCGCAGGCGCGCACTGCCCGCTTGCAGCAGAGCTTCGGCAGCGGGATTGATATAGTCGATCAATAGACTCTGATCAATCAGCAACACCGCAGTGTTGAGATTATCCAGTAGCAATCTATGTAATTGATCTGAGGTCATAAGGTGCAAGCCGAATCGAGTGTGGGGTCAGTTTTCCGTCGCATTTTTCTAGGCAACGGCATGAGCTCATTAGGCCCTTTTATTGATGTTAGCCATTAACGTCTCTAAACAGTCTTGCAATAAGCAAGCCAAAAGCCGATGGCCGGAGGGACTTAAAAGCTCGCCTAGACAGGGGAGCGGAGAGCCGTTGTGGACCACAGTATAAGCTAAGGCTTCGTTATGCGCACCATTATGGTGCAGGGAGATTTTGATGTAGCCTAATTTCGCTTGAAATGCCGTTGCACATGTACGGTGACGGGCCTGGCAATAACCAGAACAGCGCCCTGAGAAGAGAGTACCCGCGCTGAAATATGATGGGTTCCCCGCTCCAATCCGGTGATGGCAAGAGAGCTGGTGGCGACCGGCGGCCCGTAGCTGGAACTGTCTAAATAGAATTGCACTCGGTGATCGACCCCAAGTTCTGGAGTCAGGGATAACTGGGCCAATACCTGAGACTGATCAAAGTGCACTAAGGAATCATTTGGGGGAGACACCAGAGCGGCAAAGGAATAGCCGTTAAACGCCGGTGTCAACTCAGTATCAGCGGATTCTGGGGGCGTTGCGGCAGCTGAAGTGAGGGTTGGAATCTTATTCACTGGGGGCAGCTGCACCCTGTCCGCAGCGGCTTCAGCCGGGGCGGTATCGGTGTAAGTGATATTGCCTTGGTCGTCGGTTACCTTATACACAGCAGCGCTCGCCAGAGAGAGCAGAGTCAGGCTCATGGTAATTGCTGCAGATAGGGTGACGAGTAAAGTGGGGACGGGTGTTTTCATTGATCTGGCCTGCAAGTCTGTTAGTCAACCGCGGCCATGACATAGGGTCGGGGGTCGGGGTTCACGCTACTTAAATACTAGACCTATTTTGAACAAAGAAAAAGCCCGCCATTGAGACAATGGCGGGCTTTTCGGGTCTTGCTATTTTTCAGCTGATACTATTTTTCAGCTTCTAATAAGAGCAGAAATGTATTCAGCAATTTATACGCTGTAGTACATATCAAACTCAACCGGATGAGTGGTGTGCTCAACGCGGTAAACTTCTTCCATCTTCAACTCGATATAAGCATCGATCATTTCGTCAGTGAATACGCCACCAGCGGTCAGATACTCACGGTCAGCATTGAGCTCGTCCAACGCTTCGCGCAGGCTGCCAGCAACCTGTGGGATAGCGGCGGCTTCTTCAGCGGGCAGATCATAGAGATCTTTGTCCGCTGCATCGCCAGGATGCATCTTGTGCTTGATTCCGTCCAGACCCGCCATCAGCATTGAAGCAAACATCAGGTATGGGTTGGCAGTTGGATCACCAAAGCGTACTTCTACACGCTTGCCACGTGGGCTAGCAACGTAGGGAATACGGATTGCGGCAGAACGGTTACGGGCTGAGTAAGCCAGCATTACCGGTGCTTCAAAACCTGGGATCAAACGCTTGTAAGAGTTAGTCGACGCGTTAGCAAAAGCATTCAGCGACTTGGCGTGCTTGATGATGCCGCCAATGTAGTGCAGAGCCATTTCGCTCAGGCCAGCATAGGCATCGCCAGCAAACTGGTTGACGCCGTCTTTAGCGAAAGACATGTGAACGTGCATACCAGAACCGTTGTCACCAACAATTGGCTTAGGCATAAAGGTCGCAGTCTTGCCATAGGCGTGAGCCACGTTGTGGACACAGTACTTGAGGATCTGGACCTGATCAGCTTTAGCAACCAATGTATCAAAGCGAACACCAATCTCACACTGGCCAGCAGTGCCGACTTCGTGGTGATGTACTTCGATATCTAGACCCATCTGCTCCATAGCATTACACATGGCAGCACGCAGATCATGCAGACTGTCAACTGGTGGTACCGGGAAGTAACCGCCTTTAACACCAGGGCGGTGGCCCATGTTGCCATCGGGGAAATCACTGCCTGAAGACCAAGCTGCTTCGTCAGAATTGATTTTGTAGAAAGCGCCGCTCATGTCGACACCCCATTTGATGTCGTCAAAGACGAAGAACTCAGGCTCGGGACCGAAGAATGCGGTATCGCCCAGGCCAGTAGAGTTCAGGTACTGCTCAGCACGCTGAGCAATGGAGCGTGGATCGCGTTCGTAGCCCTGCATAGTGGAGGGCTCAACGATGCCACAGCGAATGATTACAGTAGGCTCATCGGTGAAGGGATCGAGGACAGCAGTGCTGTCGTCTGGCATCAAAATCATGTCTGATTCATTGATACCCTTCCAGCCAGCGATAGATGATCCGTCGAACATTTTGCCTTCAACGAAAAAGTCATCACCGACTTCACCAGTGGGTATAGAGACGTGCTGCTCTTTACCTTTAGTATCAGTAAAGCGCATATCAACCCAGCGAGCGCCACTTTCTTTAATAAGATTCAAAGTCTTCTCAGACATGTATTCCTCCAATATGGAATGTGCATTTTAAGTTGTGCTTTCTAATTCGAAGCCTTTCAGAGAATCCCTTCAAAAAATTCTTACAAAACTGCCTGAGCAATTCTCAACAGACTTTAACAGCCTATGAAAATGCAATAGTCGTGCCAATAGGCAGACAGCAGAACAGATCTGTCTATGCGCCGCAAAGTCAGCGCCAGACCGGCGACACCAGCCAATGACGGCCAGCCAAAAACCCCAAGACCCAAAGATAGTGCACCGTTATAGTGCGGCACAAAAGTTATACGCACCATTAAAGTGCTCTTTAATGGGGGATTTTATTGATGCCTGCTGCTTAGCCGCCGCAGTATAATGCTTTTACAGGTTTTTTCTGCCATTCTTTCTGGTCTATCCTGCACCTACAACAATTCAGGAACACATCTCATGGCGAGCATCGAGGCAGTCTCACAGCCACAGGCCCAAGACATTATTTTTGATGTGCGTCATCCAGACGAAATCGAGCTACGCCCGCTAGTCTGGTCGGCCAATCAAATTATCTGCCTACCCTTTTTCCAGATTGCCAAACAGCTAGGTGAACTGGATAAACAACAGTCCTATTTACTCTATTGCGAGAAGGGCATTATGAGCCGCCTGCATGCTGATGCCATGCAAAAAAGCGGGTTCGAAAAAATCGGGATTTTTATTCTCTAGTCGAGCCCTCGACAGAGCCCCCCAGAGACTTAGCAACAAATAAGCCATCAGAACAAAACTATATGCGGTCTATTTCACATTATTTGAGCTGATTAGTCGCCATTGTCACTGAGAAGCGACTATATTTAGAGCTTAGCCTGAGTTTTGTCCAACCTAAATCAGCCGCAGGATGCAGCCGATGATGAGCACTGAAAATTTGCTCGGGGAATTCAAGGAAGCAGAGCACTCCACTCCCCGCTCATTCAACAGATCGATTCAGGTCGAGCTGGAAAGGCACGTATCAAAGAACCTCAGCTCAGGACTTATGTTATCAATGGTCGGCGCTATTTTGCTGTTTGTCTTGGCCAGCGCGCAAAACCCAACATTAGGTCACTGGGCATGGCTAGTCAGCGTCGCCCTATCAAGCCTATCAATCTGGCTCTGGTCGGTTCGTATGACCCGCCACACAGAGCCGAGCCGCGCACAGACCCGCGCCATTATCACCATCTTATCGATCAGCTACGCCGCACTCTGCGGCTTGGCAGCAGTAATTTTTATCCGTCCCGAGCAACCGGAAACTATCGCCATCACGGCGCTAGCACTGATTTTAGTGGCCTACGCCTGGCCACTTAGCCATGCACTCACCAGCAGCTTTCGCCACCTCTTCCTCAGCCTGATATTAGTGCCACTGTTCTTTAGCCTGTTCAGCTATCAACCAGAGATCAGCCGAGGGTTTTTGGTTCTGGTGGCACTCACCTATTTTGTTCTCAATCACAACCAGATCGGTCAGCGACAGGCATTTAACTGGGCCACCGCCAACATGCTCAGAGCCAAAGAACACTCCGATGTGGTGGTCGCCACCAGCCAAAAGATTACCAGCCTGATTGAGCAGACCCCCCTTGGCTTTATCGAGTGGAATCAAGAGCGCCAAATTATCGGCTGGAATCCCGCAGCCACCAACATCTTTGGCTATTCCAAAGAGGAGGTGCTGGGTCGCACCACAGAGTTTTTATTTGATAAAAAGAAAAGCTTTTTGCTACAGCAGGTTGAGAACGATCTCTTCCTCTTCGGCAAAGACTTTACCGGCGCTGCGGAAAATGTCACCCGCGATGGCAGCATAATTATCTGCGAGTGGAATGATACGCCACTGTTTGATGAGGCCATGAATGTGGTCGGCGCTGCCTCTTTTGTCGAGGATGTCACCGACCGGGTCAAACTCGAGACGCGCATCAAGCAGCAGGCATACTTTGACCCCTTGACCGGCCTGCCCAACCGACATCGTTTAATGGAAGAGTTGAACCGTGTCGTCGCCCTCGCCCAGCGCAGTCAAAATTATTGCTCACTACTCTTTATTGATCTCGATCACTTTAAAGAAATTAACGACACCCGCGGCCACCACTACGGCGATTTGGCTCTGGCACTATTTGCCCAGCGACTACGCAAGGTAATCCGCACCGAGGAGGCGGTAGCCCGTCTTGGCGGCGACGAGTTCGTGGTGCTACTAGAAAACCTCGGCTCCGAGGAAGAGCCCTCACGAATGCAGATCACTAAGGTGGCGGAAAAGATTATTGATGCCGCCCGCGAGCCCTTTGTGATTAAAGACGAGAAATTCCGCATCAGTTGTAGCATTGGTATTGTGCTATTTAACGATGGTAGCGCCGATGGCGAGGAAATTTTACAGCAGGCGGATAAGGCCCTTTACACCATCAAGCGCGAGGGCAAATCGAATTACTATTTCCACAATCAGAAGCTGCCCTCGGAGATCCAGGTGCAGGCGATTCTGATCGAACAGTTGCGTGACAAAACCAATAGCCAGTCGTTTTTACCCTATTACCAGCCTATTCTGGACACCAAAACCAATTTAATCAGCGGTCTGAAAATATTTTTACGCTGGAAGAACCCCGACAATGAACTGATCGCCGCCGGCGAAATTATTGCGCTGCTTGAGTCCGGGTCAATGATCGTGGATATCTCCCTGACCCTACTCGAACAGATCTTTCGTCAGGTGGATTTGTGGCGCACTCAAAATCTCTGGCGCGACGACCAGCAGATCTACTTCACCCTTAGCCTTCGAGAGTTGGAACACCCCTCGTTTACCGCCAGCATTGAAGCGCTACTGAAAAAATACTCGATTCAGCCCGGCACTCTGGCCTTTGCCGTGCACACCGAAATACTGCCCAAAATACACAACCCCATGACCCTACAGTTCAATGGACTCAGGGCTTTGGGCATTCGCTTTATCGTCGACAATGTTGGCTATCAGAGCCTGCCGATTCAAAAGTTGCGTGGATTCGACGTCAATACCATCAGTATCTCGCACAAACTGATGGCTGAATGCCCCTATATGGAAAGCTCTTGGAATCTGGTTGAAGGGCTGCTCGAACTGGCCAAATCCGTTGGCTTAAACTGCATTGCACCCTGTGTTGAAGAGCCGGAAATACACCATCTATTACTCGATACTGGCTGTCAGTTATTGCAGGGAAACTTGATCGCGCCGCCCTCGCCAGCCACGGCAATCACCCGAATGCTGATCGAACGCAGTGCCCTTAGCACAGAAGAATCTCCCGCCTAGCGAAAAGATCCGTAGCAGTTTCTGTCAATTAGCCTATAATCGCGCCTTTTTGCGCCTACTGGTACCTCTCATGTCCATCGAAAACCTGCGGAACATTGCAATCATTGCCCACGTTGACCACGGTAAGACAACTCTGGTCGACAAACTTCTCAGCCAATCTGGCACCCTCGATCGTAAAGATGTGGGTTCAGAGCGCCTTATGGACTCCAACGATCAGGAGAAAGAGCGCGGAATTACGATTCTGGCGAAGAACACTGCGATCAACTGGAATGACTACCGCATCAATATTGTAGACACCCCAGGTCACGCCGACTTCGGTGGTGAAGTAGAGCGCGTTCTGTCCATGGTCGACTCAGTACTGCTGCTGGTTGATGCCGTTGACGGCCCAATGCCACAGACACGCTTTGTAACCTCCAAGGCATTTGAGCAGGGTTTGCGTCCGATTGTTGTTATCAACAAGGTTGACCGTCCCGGCGCTCGTCCAGACTGGGTTATGGATCAGGTCTTTGACCTCTTCGACAACCTCGGCGCCACCGATGAGCAGCTCGACTTCCCGGTTATCTACGCTTCTGCTTTGAACGGCATTGCCGGTCTCGATGTCGACGACATGGCAGAAGACATGACCCCGCTCTACGAAATGATCGTCAAGGACGTACCCGCACCTAAGGTAGACGTTGACGGCCCATTCCAGATGCAGATATCAGCACTGGCCTATGACAGCTATGTTGGCGTTATCGGTGTTGGTCGAATTACTCGCGGCAAACTCAAGCCAGGACAGCAGGTTATTGTTAAGTCTGCCGACGGCAAAGAGCGTAAAGGTAAGGTCCTCAATGTTAAAGGTTACCTCGGACTCGAGCAGATCGAGACCGAATTGGCCGGCGCTGGCGATATCGTCTGCATCAACGGCATTGATGGCCTGAGCATCTCCGACACGCTCTGCGATCCAGAGAATATTGAAGCGTTGCCACCATTGAGCGTTGATGAGCCAACGGTAAGCATGACCTTTATTGTTAACGATTCACCGTTCGCGGGACTCGAAGGCAAATACGTCACCACGCGAAATATTAAAGATCGTCTCGCCCAAGAGCTGATTCACAACGTGGCACTGCGCGTTTCTCCCGGCGACACCCCAGACAAGTTTATTGTCTCCGGTCGCGGTGAGCTGCACCTGTCGGTACTGATTGAAACCATGCGTCGCGAAGGCTTCGAGATGGGCGTTTCACGTCCGGAAGTGGTCCAGAGAATTGTCGACGGCAAGGTTCACGAGCCCTTTGAGCAGGTTGTAATCGACGTTGAAGAACAGCACCAGGGTTCGGTAATGGAAGAACTCGGCATGCGTAAAGCCGAGCTGACCAATATGGAACCTGACGGAAAAGGCCGTGTACGACTGGAGTTTTCCATGCCGTCTCGCGGACTGATTGGTTTCCGTGGCGCCTTCCTGACTCTGACTTCAGGCTCAGGCATTATGACCAGCATCTTTGATCACTACGGCCCAGCAAAAGAGGGCGAATCCCACTCGCGCAAGAACGGCGCTCTGATCAGCATGGTCAAGGGCAAAACTGCTGCCTATGCATTATTTAATATTCAGGCTCGCGGTCGTCTATTCTTAGGTCATGCGATTGATATTTACGAAGGCCAGATAGTCGGCATTCACTCTCGCGGCAATGATCTGGTGGTCAACCCGATTAAAGGCAAGCAGCTGACTAACGTTCGCGCCTCGGGAACAGACGAAGCACTGACTCTAGTGCCACCAATCAAGCACACGCTGGAGCAGGCACTGGAGTTTATTGAAGACGACGAGCTGGTAGAAGTCACACCAATCAGCATCCGTCTGCGCAAGAAGCGACTGACTGAGAATGAACGCAAGCGTGGACCGAAGTAGATATTAATAAGCGACAAATAATCGTTAGAAAGTAATTTGCTTGAAAACGGCGGGCTTCTAGATACAGATAGATACAGAGGCCCGCCTGTTTACGGTTATATTTAGTGCTACATTTACTACCAACGGATGGTGGGAAGCCTATGACGACGGAACTCGACAGCGCAGACTCTATACCTAGGGGATTTCTCTCCTTCTCCCTGATCAGTCAGGAAATTGTGTCAGTACTCTTTGCCTTTTACTCCTATTACCAAGGAGATATGGATCTAGCTACCTTTTATCTGGCCATGGCCGCACTACTGCTGGTCGGTCTCGGCATTGACTCCATCTTTGATCGTCCCCGCAGCGCGCGCCTAGTGATGGCCGCAGTGATGATCGGAAGCTACTTTTACCTGCTCTCGGGAGCCTCGGACGGCTCTGGATTATTCTGGTGTCTGACTATTGTTCCAGTATTGGTCGGCTGCTTTGGTTATCGCAGCAGTGTTTTTATACTGGGCGCCGTACTCGCCGCTTCAGCCTGGCTTTTTTATGCGTCACCGACATTCGCCTCAATCCCCTCATACACAGATGTCACCGTAGTCCGTTTTCTCTCCTCTTTTGCCGTGCTATCCCTGTTTGCCATTGCCATGGATAACTCTCACTCCCGGAGCCTCAACCGCTACAAAGACCTGTCCCGTCGAGTCGATCAAATTGCCCATCAGGATCAGCTCACCAAGCTGCCCAACCGCCACGATATGGAGCAGCGACTGGAAAATAAATACCAACAGTACCGCCTGGTAAACCAGCCCTTTTCGGTACTGCTTGCGGACCTCGACAACTTTAAGTTTATCAACGACCGTTATGGCCACGATGTTGGCGATGAAGTGCTGCATGCTATTGGCGCCCTGCTCAGCGAACCGCTGCGAGGGGAAGATGTGGTGGCGCGCTGGGGTGGCAATGAATTTATGGTATTGCTGCCCACCGCCAACTCCGAATCGGCGGTGAATATTGCTGAACGGCTGCGGGTTCAGGCCAGCAAACTGGCCATGGATGCCCAGGGCGATCAGCTGCGAATTTCCCTCAGTATCGGGGTGGCCTCAATTGATAAGTGCACCGGCATCGACGGCCTCATATCCACCGCGGAAAACGGGCTCTATCAGGCCAAGCATATGGGTCGCGATATAGTGATTGTCGGCTATATACTTGTCGACTACTTTAAGCCTAGACCCTAGAACTAGGGAGCTGTTTGGCTATAACGAAAACAGTCAGTGGTGTGATCATTCACCACCCCCACCGCCTGCAAAAAGGCATAACAGATAGTGCTGCCAAAAAACTTAAACCCGCGCTTCTTCATCTCTTTACTGATCCGGTCTGACAACTCAGTCGAGACCGGAATCTCCCCTAACGACGCCCAGTGATTAACCACTGGCGTGCCGTCCACAAAGCCCCAGATATAGTTACTAAAACTCCCATACTCTTTTTGCAGCTCAATAAAGTGGCGCGCATTGGAAAGGGTACTGGCGACCTTGAGCCGATTGCGAACAATCCCTCGATCCTCCAGCAGCCGCTCAATATCCGCCTGATCAAAGGCCGCAACTTTGTGCACATCAAACTGGGCAAAGGCCTGGCGGTAGGTTTCACGCTTGCGCAACACCGTGATCCAGGAAAGGCCCGCCTGAGCGCCCTCGAGAGTCACATACTCAAATAGGGTTTGATCATCACGGCAGGGCACGCCCCACTCGCGGTCATGGTACTGCTGATAGAGTGGGTCATCACCGCACCATGTACAGCGCTTGTTTTCAGCCATTTTATTGCCCCTCGTCGATTCGTCTTGTAAAGCCCTTAGCCCATAAAGAGCCCTTAGCCCATAGAAAGCCATCAGTAATAAGAAATCACCTAACTGCAATCAGATATTTATCCAGCACGTATTCGACTATGCTAAGCACCAGGCTAAACAAACCCCTGCCGAGGTGATACTAGTTCAATGATCAAGCGCTTTCCGGATATTCGACCCTATAAAACCCAATTTATAGCAGTTACCGCACCCCATCAACTCTATGTGGAAGAGTCCGGCAATCCCGATGGTATTCCGGTGCTGTTCGTCCATGGCGGCCCCGGAGGCGGCACCGCGGTGACCGATCGCTGTTTTTTTGATCCGGAAAAATACCGCATTATTCTATTTGATCAGCGTGGCGCTGGGCGCTCCACGCCCCACGCATTGCTTGACGACAACCACACCTCAGCACTGATCGAAGACATTGAAACCATTCGCGCCACTCTGGATGTGGAGCGCTGGGTAGTGTTTGGCGGCTCCTGGGGCTCCACACTCGGGCTGCTCTATGCCCAGCAGTATCCGCAACTGATCATGGGGTTGATCCTGCGCGGCATCTTTCTCTGTCGCAATGAAGATATCAACTGGTTCTATCAGGACGGTGCTGGTCGGATTTTCCCTGAGTACTGGCAGCAGTACAGCCAAGTGATACCAGAGGAAGAGCGCGGTGATATGGTTGCAGCCTTCTATCGTCGCCTCACTGGAGACAATGACTTTGAGCGCATGGCAGCCGCCAAGGCCTGGTCCATCTGGGAAGGGCGCTGCGCCACACTACAGAGCAACCCTGATCTGGTAGAGCGTTTCACCCACCCCCACTTGGCCGTCGCCATGGCACGCATTGAAGCGCACTTTTTTATCAACAAAGCATTTATCCAGCCCAATCAAATTATCGACAATGCCCATATCCTCAAAGATATTCCCGGCACCATCGTTCACGGTCGCTACGATATGGTCTGCCCGGTGAATCAAGCCCTTGCCCTCAGTGAAGCCTGGCCCAGCGCAAAACTGGATATTATCGGCGATGCCGGCCACTCCTCATCCGAGCGCGGCATTACCGACGCTTTAGTACGCGCCACCAACCGGCTCGCCTATCACCTAGAAAGCAACATTTAGGGTCCCCCCATGATTGGATTAATTCAGCGGGTCAGTCACGCCAGTGTCCGCGTCGACAACAAAGTCTGTGGCGAAATCGATCAGGGTATTTTATTGCTGCTGGCGGTAGAGCCCCAGGATCTCGAGAGCAGCGCCGAGCGGCTACTAGAAAGAGTGCTGAATTATCGGGTGTTTTCAGATGCCGACGGCAAGATGAACCTATCGTTGCGGGATATTCAGGGCGGCTTGCTGGTGGTCTCGCAATTTACTCTGGCAGCGAATACCCAAAAAGGTCTGCGCCCAAGCTTCACCTCGGCGGCAGCGCCGGCCCATGCCGAGGCGCTGTACAATCACTTTGCCACTCGCGCCAAAGCCATTCACATCAATACTCAGAGCGGTATTTTTGCCGCCGATATGCAGGTAACTCTCTGTAATGACGGGCCAGTGACCTTTTCACTACAGGTTTAGCCAGTAACATTTGCGCTCCTACTGACCTGCTTTTAGCGCCGCCACCAGACGCAGATGAAACCCCTCAAAACCGCCATTGCTCATCACCACCACATGGGACTTCTCAGAGCTTCCGTGGATCTGCTCCAAGGTGCTGGCCAACAGCTGATCAATCTGGTCGCACACCATGGCTGGTACTGTGCAGGCCGATGCCACCGCTTGCAGATCCCAGTTTACCGCTGGCCCCCTGTACCAAATCGCAGAATCTGCCGCCGCCACCGCAGCACTTAAAGCTGCCTTGTGCATGCCCAACTTCATGGTCGCCGAGCGCGGCTCAACAATCGCAATGACCTGCTCAGTACCAACTTTTGCCCGCAGCCCTTCGACGGTGCTGACAATGGCAGTTGGATGATGGGCAAAATCATCATAGACGGTAACCTGGCCATCCTCATAGATCACCTCCATACGCCGTTTAACGCCAACAAACTGACACAGCGCCTCACATGCCATTTCCAGGCTAACGCCCACTGTGGAGGCTGCCATCACTGCTGCAATGGCATTCAGCACATTGTGCTGGCCGCTGTGCTGCCAGCTGATCTGTGCCGACTGATTATTCGCATCGGTAATTTCAAACTTTGATCCATCCGCAGCCAATAACTTATAGCGCCAGCCGGAGCTCTTAATGCCACCCATGCTGCCACCCATGTCGTCACTCGTCTCGTTAACCCTCTCATCACTCCTCGCGTGATTAAAAGTCTGGATCTGACTCCAGCAGCCCTGATCAACTACCTGCTGCAAATTGCTGTTATCAGCTGGATAAATAAGATGCCCATTACTCGGCAAGATCCGCACCAGATGGTGGAACTGGCGCTGAATCGCTGCCAGATCATCAAAGATATCCCCGTGATCAAACTCTAGGTTATTCATCACCAATGTATTGCTGTGGTAGTGGACAAACTTCGAGCGCTTATCGAAAAAGGCACTGTCGTACTCATCCGCTTCCACCACAAAATAGCCACCAGTGCCGGAACTCAAACGCGCCGAAAGACCAAAATCCAAAGGTACACCGCCGATCAAAAACCCGGGCTTTAATCCGCCATGCTCAAGAATTGCCGCCAACATACTGCTGGTGGTGGTCTTGCCGTGAGTGCCAGAGACCGACAACACATACTGATCGCGAAGAATATTATTTCCCAGCCACTGGGGGCCAGAAGTGTAGGCAAGGCGCTTATCGAGCATATATTCAACACAGGGGTTACCGCGAGACATGGCGTTGCCGACAATAATCAGATCCGGTGTCGGCTCAAGCTGCTGGGGGTCAAAGCCCTCGATCAGCTCAATTCCCGCCAGCTCTAGCTGAGTGCTCATGGGCGGATAGACATTGGCGTCGCTGCCGGATACCTGATGGCCGAGCTGCTTAGCCAACTGCGCCAGACTGCCCATAAAAGTGCCGCAGATGCCGAGAATATGAATATGCATGTTGTTCCTTTTTGCTCGCCGATTGTTTTTTCAGTTGCGGGATTATGGCACCAGCCTAAAAAAACTCCTAAAGATCCGCCGTTTTAGTCTAAAAGTTAAGCTACAAATCATCGAAAAAACTCTATTTATGGAGTAAACGCTTGCTGTCTAAGTCCTCTGCAACCCTAGCTCTCGGAATTCTTATCGCCCTCTGCGGATGCAGTGGTGGTGGAGGCGGGCAAAAATCCGCCGACAATGGCATTAGCCTTCCACCCCCTGGCAGCAACCAGGACAATAGCAAACCGCCCTGGAATAGCTTCGCCGACCAGATCCAAGACCCGAGTAATTTGGCCGAACTTACCAGTGAGTTTGAAACTGACGAGTACGCTGGCAGCGGCGCGCTGGCCATGATCAACGCCTCCAGTGCCTATGCCCGCGGCGCCACCGGGGCAGGCGTGACGGTTGGGGTGATCGACTCCGGTGTCTATGAAGAGCATATTGAGTTCGACCAGGGCAGCGGCGATAAAGTCGAATATGCCGGCAGTGATTACAGCGCCAGCAGACCAAGAAGCAATGATGCAGTGGGTCACGGCACCCTAGTGGCCGGTGTTATTGCCGCAAACAGAGATCAGTCGATTAGCCAAGAAGGCCTGAATATGCACGGCGTGGCCTTTGACGCCAACCTTTTAGCCTATGAAATACCCCTGGGCTCCGGACAGGGTCCCTATGACCCGCTCGAGGTTGAGCAGATAACCTTTTCCGATGACAATTATTTTGCCAGTCGCTTTACCACCATGGCCGATCAGGTGGATATTATTAATATGAGCTTTGGCTTTGCCGGGGTTATCACCTCTTATTCCGCCACTCAGGTGGAGGCGGCATTTGGGCGCAGTATCGACGCCCTGAGCCAGCAGAATAAGTCCCGCGGGCAGCGCTCAATCTTTGTGATTTCGGCAGGCAATGCCTACAACAATTTAGATGAGTTTGACAACACAGTAGAGGCTGACTCACCTGAGTTACTGCCCGGCTTGCCCTATCTGTTTCCCGAATTAAAGGACCATATGCTGGCGGTGGTGGCCGTCGACGACAGCGGTGAAATTGCCTTTCACTCCAACCGCTGTGGTGTGGCGGCGGACTTTTGTCTGGCTGCTCCCGGGGGCGGCGACGGCAACAGTAATGGCAGTGTCGAAACCCATGAACGTATCTGGGGGCCAGTGCCACCAGAGGCCAGCGCAGAAGCGAACGCTCACTATTATGGTGGCGCCATTGGCACCTCCTTTGCCGCCCCAGTGGTCAGTGGCTCTCTGGCGCTGCTGAAACAGATGTTTCACAGCGTCGGCAATCACGAGCAGGTCACACGCCTGCTGACCACCGCAGACAAAACCGGTATCTACAGCGACAGCAGCATTTATGGTCAGGGACTCTTAGATCTGGAGGCCGCCACACGACCTGTTGGTGCTCTGGCAGTGGCCAGCGACAGCAGTTTAAACAGTGGACTAAGCGATATTGGCGCAAGCAGTATTACCACCTCCGGCGCCGGTCTCGGCAATAGTTTGGCGGCCGCACTCAAGGGCCAAAATATTGCCCTGTTTGATCAGCAGGGCTTTCCCTTTTATCGCGACGCCAGCCTGTTGATTAATCAGGTTCAATCGTCATCAGCGGTCAGCCGTTTGCAGCATCGGGAGCGGAACCTCGGCAATGGGGCACGCTTGCAGCTGGGTAAAAGCATTAACTCAGTCAACAGTCAGGGTCTGCCTCTGCAGGCCGACTATCTGGCCCTGCAGTTTGGCTCTGCATCTGAACAGTACATAAACGGTAAACAGAGTCTCAATCGCTTTGTCGGCATCAATGCCAACCCCGGATGGTTCTTTGGTGTCTATGCCGATGGCCTTGTCGCGCCTGACCACAGTAGCGATGACAGCAGTTTTGCAGCGCCATGGCTAAACTTTGCCCGCAATGGTTTGAGCAGTGGCGGCGCTGTGGATTTGGGACGGGGTACATTGCGCATCGGCATGTTTGAAGGCTCAATGTTTGATAACTCAGGGTTTGACGGCCCTGGAGTCAGCGGCCAGCTGTCACCCGATCGGAAACTCAACAGCCATGGCAGCCTGCTCGAATACAGCCTCTGGTCTCCAGGCATAAGCCTCAACTTTCAACGGGGCTATATCAACGAAGACGGCAGCTTGCTCGGTGCCACATTGGGACAGCTGAAAAACAGCGCCATGGACTTTTATGGCCTCAATGGCCATGTGCAGCTGAACCGCAATTGGCAGGGCGTCTTTGCCGTCTATCTGGGGACTACCGAGAGCGGCTTGGAAGAAAGCGGTCTACTGAATCTCGATAAATCCCTCAACAGTAATGCCTGGACTCTGGGCCTAAACAGCTCACCAAACTGGCAGCCAGAAGATCGCTTGAGCATTAGCTTGCACCAACCACTGCGGATTCAGAGTGGTCAAGGCAGCCTGAAACTGGCCACTGGCCGCACCATCGATCGCCAAGTTATCTATGAAACCGTCAACTTCGACCTGCAACCCCAGGGCCGTGAACAACAGCTTGAACTGCTCTATCAGTTTAAATGGGGCAAGATCAACACCGCAACAAGGGTCGAATATCGTAGACACCCCAACCACAACCCGCTTATCCGAAGTTATGGCATGATCGAATTTTCACTATTTAAGGCCTTCAGCCACTAGTTGCCGCTTCCTGACAGAGAGCTAAACCTTTACCATAGCGCCTCCACAAAGGACTACAGGGAAGAGAGAGTTACATGGCCAAAAGAAATGCGTTTTATGCACAATCTGGAGGCGTCACATCAGTTATTAACGCCTCCGCCGCTGGGGTTATTGAAGCCTGCCGCGCCAACAAAGACAGTATCGGCACCCTTTACGCCGGTCAAAATGGCATCCTCGGCGCCCTTCACGAAAATCTGATCGACACCAGCAAAGAAACTCCCACCGCCGTGGCTTCACTGAAGCACACCCCCGGTGGCGCGTTCGGCTCCTGTCGTTACAAGATGCGCGACCACAATGAAGACAGCTCGGAATATGAGCGTCTGGTTGAAGTGTTTAAAGCTCACAATATTGGCTACTTCTTTTACAACGGTGGCGGCGACTCAGCGGACACCTGCCTCAAGGTCTCACAGATCGCGGCCCGCATGAACTACCCGCTGCAAGCGATTCATATCCCCAAAACCATCGACAACGATTTGCCCTTCACCGACTGCTCCCCCGGGTTTGGTTCAGTGGCCAAATATGTTGCTGTCTCCACCAAAGAGGCGAGTCTCGACATCGCCTCCATGTGCGCCTCCTCCACCAAGATATTTATTCTTGAAGTGATGGGCCGCCACGCTGGCTGGATTGCTGCCTCCGGCGGCTTGGCCGCAGAAGAAGCCGGTGACCCACCACATATTATTATCTTTCCAGAAATTCCCTTTTCCCGAGACGAGTTTATTGCCAAGGTGGATGCCACGGTAAAAGACAAAGGCTACTGTGTGGTTGTCGCTTCAGAGGGTGCCAAGTATGCCGACGGCGCACTAATTTCCGGCTCATTACACAAAGACGCCTTTGGACACCAACAGCTTGGTGGGGTCGCCCAGACACTAGCCAGCATGGTTAAAAACAGCCTAGGCCATAAATATCACTATGCCCTAGCGGATTATTTACAGCGCTCGGCACGGCACATCGCATCGAAAACTGATGTCGAACAGGCCTACGCCGTGGGTAAGGGTGCTGTTGAAAAAGCCCTCGAAGGCAAAGGCGGAATCATGGTGACCATCGAGCGTGGAACCGGCAAAAAATACAGCTGGTCTCTGGGTGAAGCGCCCCTCAGCAAGATCGCCAATGTTGAGAAGAAAATGCCGCGCTCATTTATCACCAAAGAGGGTTTTGGCATCACCGAAAAAGCTCGCGAGTATTTCCAGCCGCTGATCATAGGTGAGGATTACCCACCCTATAAAAATGGTGTGCCCCAGTATGCCAAGCTGAAAAATATTCTGGTTCAAAAGAAACTCGAAGAGGGTTTTAAAGGCTAGAGCTTATACCTAAACTGCGCGCGGCAAGGGTTCACCCTGTACAAACGCGCGCAGATTCTCAACAGTCTGATTCACCAATCTCTGCCTTGACTGACGTGCCACCCAGGCGCAGTGAGGAGTCACTATTAGGTTGGGAATAGCTTCGTCTAGCAACAGATTCCCCTCCCGCGGCGGTTCATTGGTCAGCACGTCAATGCCCGCTCCCGCGATGCTGCCATTCAACAGCGCCTGCTTCAGTGCCGCCTCATTGACTATGCCGCCACGCGCCGTATTGATCAAAATCGCCGAGGATTTCATCAGTGCCAACTCGGCTTGGTTGATCAGATTAGTAGTCTCGGCAGTCAGCGGACAGTGCAGACTGACAATATCGGCACGACTTAAAAACTCATCAAAGTCGACGCGTGTCTGATTTGGGTACTGACGTCCCGGCAGTGCTGCATAAATCACCTCAAGCCCAAAAGCCTCAGCCACTTTCGCCACACCGCGCCCCAACTCACCAGCTCCGACTATACCCAGCACCTTGCCCTGCAACTCTTCAACCGGGAAATCTAACAGACAAAACAGCGAACTGTCCTGCCAGGTGCCATCCACGGCTACACGCTGATAGTCGGCGAGCTTGGTAGTGAGGGCCAGAATCAGCGCCCAGACATGTTGCACCACCGAGCCAGTGCCATATTTTACTGCATTGCACACCGCTACCTGATGTTTGGCGGCAGCCTGCAAGTCCACCGCATTGGTGCCGGTGGCCATAATCGAAATCATTTTTAAACGCGGTGCCTGAGACAGGCTCAAAGCATTGATCTGCGCCTTATTGGTCAAGACAATATCCGCATCGGTAATGCGCTCACAGACTTCGCGGTCAGAGGTCTCAGGATAAATCGTCCATTCTACCGGCAGAGCCAGGAGGGCGCTGAGGTCGAGATCGTCGGGGCCGAGACTGTCGCAATCGAGGAGCACTGCTTTCATGGTCTGTTCGCTATTTTAAGAGTGGTGTGGAAGGGCGGTCTTGAATGAGTCTATTCTAGCGCTGCTACCTCTGAAGATCATCAGGCAATCCCTCGGGACTAATTCTGAGGGGCTAATCCTGAGGGGCTAAGCCCCCCAGAACTTGCGCATCTCCACATAGAGAAACAAGGCAGTCCAAGTAATCAGCACCAGTCCGGTCAATGATTCAGTGCCTGTCAGATAACGAATATCCCCCATCGGCGCAATATCGCCAAAGCCAAGAGTGGTGAAGGTAGTAAACGAAAAGTAGACGCAGTCCATCAAACTACCAGAAAAAGCACCCGTCAGCTCACCCCAGCCCTCAGCCTGGTGCATCAGATAATAGGCTACCGCAAACAGCCAGATCTCAATAACATGGGCCACCAGCGCGCCGAGAACACCGAGCACAATGCGAAAGCGATGACGTATGGTCAGCTTCGGCATCAGGTTGGTCAGCTGAAACAAAATCTCATAGTGAATCACCACCGCAATGGCGACGACAGTGCTGACAACTAATACAATTGTGATCATCTAATTTCATCCCTGCTGCTAAATGGTGCGAATAGTTTCCTCACGTCTTTTTAGCCTAGTTTAGTCCTAGCGCAGACTCGAACCGAATTTATGCCTAAACCTATGGCAAAACCAACGTATCTTAGGCAATAGAGCCTTCATCCCGGCGAGTTAATCCCCTGCTACGCTATGATATTAGCCGCCAACATCGCATAATACGCGGCATCTGAAGACCACTGCTCTGGGACAATAACAACCATGTCTGCAACCCTGCTTAATCTCTATCAAAAAACCGTTCTGCGCCATCCGCTGGGCGCTATTTTCGCCGTGCTGGTGCTGACTGTGGCCATGGCCTTTGGCCTACCCAATTTTAAGCTCGACGCCTCGGCAGATTCTCTGACCCTGGAACATGATGACGACCTGAATTATTTCCGTGAAGTGGTACAGCGCTACGGCAGCGACAATTTTCTAATCGTGACGTTTTCGCCAAAACAAGGCGATCTATTTGACGACGATAATCTGCAGCTACTGTCGTCCCTGCGCGGCGAACTGGCAGCTATTGACGGCGTCGAGAGCATGCTATCACTGCTTGATGTGCCCCTGCTATACAGCCCCAAAATTGGCGTTGCCGATCTCAAAAACGAACTCAACACCCTGCTCTCCCCCGGGGTTGATCGCCAGTTGGCACGAGAGGAATTTCTCAATAGCCCGATCTATAAAAACCTAATTTTAAGTGCCGATGGCCAGACCACAGGCATGCTCGCAACCCTGGCCCTGGATCAAAAATATCTCGATCTGGTGAGCGCCCGCGACGCCCTGCGTTTTATTAAATCCACGCAAGAGCTCAGCGCCGAACAGCAGATCGAACTGGATCGTGTCAGCCAAGAATTCCTCGACTACCGCACCGCCAAGGCCACTCAGTCTCACCAGCTAGTTGCCGATGTGCGCAATCTAATGAATGGCTATCGTGAACGCGCCACCATCTTCCTCGGCGGCCCCGACATGATCACCGCGGATATGGTCGACTTTATCAGAAGTGATCTGGCCACCTTTGGCGTCGGTATTTTGATCTTTGTGATTGTCACCTTGGCAGTGATTTTCCGTCAGCTGCGTTGGGTGGTTCTGCCCCTCAGCACCTGCGCCATCTGCCTAATTATTATTCTCGGCTTTTTAAGCTGGATCGACTGGCGCCTCACGGTTATCTCATCCAACTTTGTCGCCCTGTTATTGATTATTACCCTGGCCCTGACCATGCATCTAATAGTGCGCTATCGGGAGCTGCATCGGGATCAGCCCGACGCCAGCCAAGAACAGTTAGTCACTGCCACTGTTACCTCCATGGCCAAACCCTGCCTCTACACTGTGCTGACAACAATGGTCGCCTTCCTCTCTTTGGTGGTGAGTAATATTCGGCCGGTAATAGACTTTGGCTGGATGATGACCATGGGTATTTCACTGGCATTATTGATCGCCTTTATTATTATCCCCGCTGGCATGATGTTGCTGGGTAAGGGTAAAAACAGTGGCGGCAACGATAACTCCGCCGCGGTCACTGCCGTGTTTTCCAA
>Ga0115003_10000667_pt1 | contig 30284 bp, 27 predicted proteins | sample ArcticOcean_MG_C_7_FD_88736 | JGI IMG/M metagenome (GOLD analysis project Ga0115003, IMG submission 88736) | Marine microbial communities from western Arctic Ocean - ArcticOcean_MG_CB11_88 | ecosystem: Environmental > Aquatic > Marine > Oceanic | place: Arctic Ocean: Canada Basin | collected...
GCCATTGAAGGTCCATTTGATGGTGAAGAAGCAATTACGCTGTTGGCTGATCTTGATGCTGGTGCGACTGGAGCAATGACTAGTGCAATGATCCCTGATCAAATTAAACCGGTGATTGACCTGTTCCATTCTGGTGACAGGGCAGGAGCATTTGCTGCTTATAGTAAAATATTACCAGCAGTAAATCATGAAAACCGCCAATGTGGTTGGCGTTCTGCCAAAGTGGCAATGGTTGCTGGAGGGGTTATTAAATCAGCCTTCTGCCGGCACCCAATACCGCCATTGCCACAACCAATACATGAAATGTTAATTGAACTGATCACACCATTGGACCCACTGGTCCTCAACTGGGGAAAATAAATGTTATACGGAAAAAATCTAATTGACGGCACTTGGGTCGGTTCAAATAATATGTTGGCCTCTGATGATTTGGATGGGTTTGCTTTTGCACAAGCCTCTACAACTGATGTGGACCAAGCTGCTATTGCTGCGCGGACTGCATTTAGACCCTATTCAAAAAAAACACGTGCTGAGCGTGCAAAGTTTCTACGAACCATTGCGGATGAAATGGACAAACTTGGAGCAGAGATTACTGAGATTGGAAGCAAGGAAACAGGCTTACCTGAAGCGCGTTTAGAAGGTGAACGTGGTCGAACAACGGGCCAGCTGAAAATGTTTGCTGATTTAATAGAAGACGTAACATACTTAGACATTCGAAAAGATGAAGCTTTGCCTGATCGTGCACCTATCCCACGCCCAGATTTACACCTAACACATAAAGCAATCGGGCCAGTTGTAGTTTTTGGGGCATCCAACTTCCCATTGGCATTTTCCACTGCAGGTGGTGACACAGCTTCTGCATTGGCCGCTGGGTGTCCTGTTATAGTTAAAGGTCATAGTGCACATGCTGGAACTGCTGAATTAGTAGCACAAGCAATTATGTCAGCAATTGAAATATGCAACATGCCAAAGGCAACCTTCCAAATAGTTCAAGGTTCAGGGCGTGAAGTTGGTGCTGCTTTAGTAAAGCATTCTGAAATTACTGCAGTTGGATTTACTGGATCTTTGGGTGGTGGGCGTGCGTTGTATGACCTTTGTCACCAACGGCCAACACCAATTCCATTTTATGGCGAGCTTGGATCCATAAATCCTATGTTTGTTTTACCATCAGCGGCTGAAAGCCGTGCTGAAGCTTTGGGTGAGGGTTGGGCTGGATCGTTAACTATGGGGGCAGGGCAATTTTGTACAAACCCAGGTGTAACTATAATTGTTAAAGGAACTGCAGCAGATCGTATGGAGGCCTCATGCGTAGCTGCGTTAAAAAATATTGAAGAACAGAAAATGTTGACAGATGGAATTCATAAAGCATTTGAAGACGGTGTTCGCCTATTTGCGGATTTAATGGAAGATGTTAGCAATTGTGGGACAGCCATATCAAAACGGTCTTCCTTGCCTGCTTTATTTAAAGTGTCTGCCCAGCAATGGATCGCAAATCCAACATTGCAACATGAAGTCTTTGGTGCTGCTGGGATCTTAGTTGTTTGTAATGATACAAATGAAATGCAAGCAGTTGCTGAGTGTTTAGAAGGTCAGTTAACTGCAACATTGCATTTGGATGATTTAGATCACGATTTGGCATGTGATTTATTGCCTATATTGGAAGAAAAGGCAGGACGTGTCTTGTGTAATGGCTTTCCAACGGGTGTAGAAGTTTGTTCATCAATGATGCATGGTGGTCCATACCCAGCAAGTACTGATGTGCGTGCAACTTCAGTTGGTACATTGGCAATTGTGCGCTGGCTTCGCCCTATAAGTTACCAAAATGTTCCAAAAGTATTATTGCCGGATGAATTAAAGGAATGATGGATATTAATTATGACAAATGTAATATCTTTAAATTCTGATTTCTCAAGTGGGTATGATTGCGCAAAAGAAGAAGTCGCATCGGGCGCAATATATTGTGTCGAGAATGCTTTAATGTCGTTTGATTTAGACCCACCAGATAGCGAATTTCAACGTGGATTTCGACATGCTCTCATGGGCATAGTAACAGGAAAATAACCTTTGCTTCTACTCACAAATCTGTTGGTAAGTTTGTATTTAAAATAGGAGATATAAAATGAATAGTTATAAAGTAGTTTTTGATGGCTGTTATTGAATTAGTTTAATTTGTAAGCTTGTAAAATATGGTTAGCGGTTTAAAATAGGTGGATTGTTAAATAACAATAAAAAATATACTTAATAATATGCAAACACTTTTCTTCAAAAGTATTAGATTGGGCTTTTATGATATACTTTCACAAAATCCTTCCACTAATAGTGAGCCCGTTATTTATTATACTTGGGTTAATTATTTTAATTATTTTTTCTTTGCCAATTGTGTCGAACCGATTGATCAATCATCTTGAGGTTAACTACCAGCTCAGTCATGTCTCAGAAGCTGATACAGCAAATGCTATAGTTGTGCTGAGTGGTATGGTTCGTACTATTAAAACAGAAGAAAGCTTTGACTATGAGTGGGGCGAAGCCGCAGATCAAATTTTTGCAGGAATTGATTTATTCAAAGAAAATAAAGCGTCTTTTTAATACTTACGCGTGGAAAGCTTCCATGGAGTGTTGGTAAGCCAGAAGGTGAATATTTGCGCGATGTTGCTATTAAGTTGGGTGTTCCAAAATAAAATATTCTTTTGACTGAAAATGTAGAAAATACTGATCAAGAAGATATTTCTACCAAAAATCTTTTCACAATAAATGATCCTAAAGTTATATTAGTTACATCGGCATTTCACATGCCGAGAGCGCAAAAAGTTTTTGAGGCTGCAGGCCTTCAGGTAATACCTTTTCCAGTAGATTTTCAAGGGTGCGCGAGGAAGCAAACTTTTATGGACTATATCCCTTCGGCAGTTTCGCTTTACCATACTAGTTTTTTTGTAAGAGAAATGATTGGAAGAACATATTATAATATTAAATATTAAATATGTACCTATCTGCAGGATGTTTCTAAGATTCTAACTCTATTGCTGGAATAATTGGAAAAAAAGCTCCACTAGAGCGTACACCAAACCAACGGCTACCTTCAAAATGTTGTGTGGTTCCAATTTCTACAAGCCTATAAAAACTTTTACGGTCTATTAAAGCTTCTAGATTGTTACGTATTAATACATACGGACTAGGCTCGCCGGTTTTTAAATCCCTCGTTACTCGAATTGGATTATTTATACTTGCAAGTGCGCTGTCACCAACATGAGTATGAAATTCTATAACTTGATTATGGCCTTGATTTTTAACATCAAAATCTGTTGCTAAAAATGGGGCATCATCAACTTTAATTCCAATTTTTTCTGCGGGCGTAACCAAGAAATAATTATCCCCATCTTTTCGAATAATAGAGGAAAATAGTTTTACTAGCGGTGCTCTTCCAATAGGAGATCCTAAATAATACCAAGTGCCGTCTCGTGCAATTCTCATATCTAAATCCCCACAAAAAGGTGGGTTCCACAAGTGAACTGGTGGAGGCCCTTTTTTGGAAGCTTTAGTAGCAGCTTGTACAATACTATCAGTATTTTCTTTTTTTATAGGTGGCATTTTTTGCATTAAAGTTTCTCTATGACGTTTGCATTTAATATATCTGTTAACATAGGACTTATAAGAAGTTTGTCATTATAGATAAATAAACCTTAGGATTTAGTCTAAATTTTAAAAATGTCTTGCCTTTTACAATTGGTAAGATTATTTTACCAATTGTAAAGGGATGCCAAAAGGATACTAAAATGGAAATGCCAACCCCTAATGCTGCTGTTCTAAATAAAAAATCACATATTGTGCGTCGCTTATCTAAAGTGTTGCCACGTGAATCTGTTATTTCAGAAGAGCATGAGACGCGCGCTTATGAATGTGATGCATTAACTGCCTATCGGTGTTCTCCAATGATAGCCGTGTTGCCTGAAAACACTCAGCAAGTTTCTGATATTTTAAGAATTTGCCATGAAGAAGGAGTGCCAGTTGTCCCGCGGGGCTCAGGTACATCTCTTGCTGGTGGGGCAATGCCCACTGCAGATTGTGTTATTTTAGGTGTAGCCAAGCTTAATGATGTGTTGGAAACAGACTATGATAACCGACTAATTCGAGTTCAATCCGGCCGCACAAATTTATCTGTTTCAGACGCAGTTGAGGAGAATGGCTTTTTTTATGCACCTGATCCAAGTAGTCAGCTTGCCTGTGCTATTGCTGGCAATATTGCGATGAACTCTGGTGGGGCTCACTGTTTAAAGTATGGAGTAACAACCAACAACCTTATGGGCGTTACGATGGTCATGATGGATGGTGAAGTTGTTGAAATTGGTGGGAGTCATTTAGACTCTGCTGGATTAGACCTATTAGGACTTATATGTGGATCAGAGGGTCAGCTGGGTGTGGTAACTGAAGCGACACTTCGAATATTACACAAACCAGTTGGTGCCAGACCTATATTAATTGCTTTTGACGAAAATGAGGTCGCTGGTGCCTGTGTAGCTGACATTATTAAGGCGGGTGTTCTTCCTGTGGCTATGGAATTTATGGACCGTCTATGTATTGAAACGAGCGAAAACTTTGCAAAAGCAGGATATCCTAATGCAGAAGCTCTCCTAATTATTGAAGTAGAGGGCTCTGAATTGGAGATCGAAGAACAATTAACAAAAATTATTTCTATTGCAGAAAAACACAATCCAGTTGAACTGCGCCAAAGTAATTCACCAGAAGAAAGTGCCAAAATTTGGTTAGGGCGTAAATCAGCTTTTGGTGCTATCGGGCAAATTAGTGATTACATGTGCTTAGATGGTACAATTCCAGTTTCTGAACTCCCCTTCGTATTACGACGTATTGGTGAAATCAGTAAGCAATATGGATTGCGTGTGGGTAATGTATTTCACGCAGGTGATGGTAATATGCACCCTCTGATTTTATTTGATGCCAATAAGTCTGGTGACTTAGAGCTTTGTGAGAAAATGGGGGCAGAAATTCTCCGCCTATGTGTAGAGGTTGGTGGATGTCTAACTGGAGAGCATGGTGTTGGTGTTGAAAAGCGCGATCTAATGTTTGATCAATACAGTCATGCTGATATTGAAGCACAATTAAACATAAAGGATGTTTTTGATCCTAAATGGTTATTGAATGGAGCCAAAGTTTTTCCTTTGATTGCCACTGAGGATCGGCGAGCCGCATGATAACACCTAAAACGGAAGACGAAGTCTCTGAATTTCTGGTAAACACTTCTAAATCTGTGCGTATTGTTGGTGGTGGAACACGTCAAGGCTTAGGAAATCACGTGGAACCTGAAGTCAAATTATCTACTTTAGGTCTAACAGGAATTACTTTGTTGGAGCCTGCAGCTTTAACGTTAGTTGTTCGCGCTGGTACTCCATTAGCTGAAGTCCAAGAAGCTTTAGCTGCAGAAAACCAGCAGTTACCCTTTGAGCCTATGGATCACACGAGTCTTTTGGGTACCCAAGGAGTATCTTCAATTGGTGGTGTTGTCGCTTGTAATATTTCAGGTTCACGTCGTATTCAAGCTGGTGCTTGTCGAGATAGTTTGATTGGTGTGCGATTCGTTGATGGCATGGGTACAATTGTGAAAAATGGTGGCCGAGTTATGAAAAATGTTACGGGTTATGATCTCGTAAAGCTAATGGCAGGAAGTTATGGAACATTAGGTGTGATGACTGAATTGTCATTCAAACTTTTACCCAAGCCAGAAGCAAGTGCTACAATAACTTTACATGGATTAAGTGATTCTGATGGAATAGCAGCTTTATGTCGTGCACTGGGATCACCTAACGATGTGAATGGGGCGGCTCATTTAGATGGAAAAACATTCATTCGTATTGAGGGATTTAAAGGGTCCATTGCTTACAGGTCTGAAGCTTTAAAATCGCTATTTTCTGACTCTGAGGTCACTGTGGAAACAAATTTAGATAATAATTCCAAACTTTGGAAATCTGTTGGTGATGTAGATATTTTTGCAAAAATGAAAACATCAATTTGGCGCTTATCTGTTAAGCCAACAAAGGGGCCAGAAATTGTAGAGCACCTCCGTAAGGGAGGAATTAAATTAGAGGCTCAATATGATTGGGGTGGTGGTTTGGTATACCTCTCAGTTGCTGATGATATTGATATACGAGATTATTTAGTTGAGATGCAGGGTCATGCTACGTTGGTTCGGGGTAATGGTGGTGGAGCTGCTGCGATGCCAATTCAAAACAAATTGGTTACTAAGATTGAAGCAGGATTACGTGCTAAGTTTGATCCACGCGAATTGTTGAATAAAGGGATAATGGGATAATGCAAACCAACTTTACTGACGCACAATTAGATGATCCAAAAATTGCACGATCTAATGCAGTTTTACGCAATTGTGTGCATTGTGGTTTTTGCACTGCAACATGCCCGACTTATCAAGTTTTAGGTGATGAGCTAGACAGCCCTCGGGGCCGTATTTATCTGATTAAAGATATGTTGGAAAATCAACGTATACCAGATAAAAAAGTAGTTAAACACGTGGATCGCTGCCTTTCATGTCTGGCATGTATGACGACATGTCCATCTGGTGTAAATTACATGCATTTGGTTGATCATGCGCGAGAATACATAGAGGATAATTATAAGCGGCCACTTTTTGATCGTATAATGAGAGCAACTTTAGCGCAAATTTTGCCCTATGACCGCCGCTTTCGCTTTGCCATGAAGTCAGCACAATTGGTAAAACCTTTGGCACCTATTATGCCTTCAAAGATTCGAAATATGGTTGATTTTGCACCTAAAAAATTACCTGTGCCTAGCTTAAACGATAAGCCTCAAGTTTTTCTGGCTGAAGGCACTCGGATAAAGCGCGTAGCTTTAATGACGGGATGCGCACAAAAAGCTTTGGACACTGATATTAATGACGCAACTATTAGATTACTTCGACGCCATGGATGCGAAGTTGTTGTTGCTCAAGGAGCTGGATGTTGTGGTGCACTAACGCACCATATGGGTAAAGCTAAACAAAGCCATGCCTCAGCTGCAAAAAATATTAAAGCTTGGATGGCTGAAATAAACAATGATGGACTAGATGCTATCGTAATTAATACTAGTGGTTGTGGAACGACAGTAAAAGATTATGGCCACATGTTTGAAGGTGATGTTTTAGAAGAGGATGCTAAAACTATTGGAGCCTTAGCGAAGGATATATCAGAAGTAATGATAGAGCTTGGTTTGAAAAATCCATCTGTGCCAGAATTACGCGTTGCGTATCATGCAGCGTGTTCTTTGCAACACGGTCAACAAATCAAAACATATCCTAAAACTCTTTTGAAAGATGCAGGCTTCACAGTAATGGAACCCAAAGACAGCCATCTTTGTTGTGGCTCTGCGGGTACTTATAATTTAATGCAGCCAAAAATTTCAAAGCAGCTTAAAGATCGTAAAGTTAAAACCTTAGGTGCGCTTACTCCAGATGTAATTAGTGCTGGTAACATTGGCTGTATGATGCAAATTGGATCAGCTATTGGAGTACCTGTTTTACATACGGCCGAACTTTTAGATTGGGCTACAGGTGGGCCAAAGCCTGCAAAAATGTCATTGGATGTTATTGCGGCAAAATAATTACATAAAATTATCGATATTTCTATTTGTACTGTACCTAAATAGCACGCTAGATTACTTTAAAGGGTAATCGATGAAATTTATTTGTATAATTATTACTATTTTTTTTGGCGCATACGCATACGCAGATACTGTTTCGCGTAAGTTAATGACTGTGGATCAAGCAGTGGCCTGGTCAGGCATTGGGCGGTTGAATGTAAGTGGTGGTGATCTTGATCGGCTTTGTTCGGGTGTATTGATTTCAGATAGCCATGTGCTAACGGCTGCACACTGTGTTGTGAATAGGTCTAATGGAACAGTTTATACACCAAATATGATTCAGTTTTTAGCTGGCTGGGGAAATGAAGGGGCATCTGCTCTGGGCCAAGCGCATCAAATTTTTGTACATAAAAGTTATAAATTCTCTCACACTGTAAGCGATGAGCTTGTGTCGACTGATATAGCAATAATAGAACTCTTGACCCCAATGAATGCTAATGGAATTCGCCCTTTTTTGTTTAATAGATTCCCCGCTATTGGGCAAAAAATAAGTATAATCTCCTATGTAGAAAAAAAATTAGAACCACCTTTGATCAAAAAGAAATGTAAAATTTTAACTATTAAAAATAGAATTATTGTTTCAAATTGTGTAGTGGATTTTGGGGCATCTGGAGCGCCTATTTTTACAGAAATAAATGGCGAACTTATGATTGCTTCAATAGTGTCTGCTAAGGCCAAAGTGAATGGAGAGGATGTGTCTTTGGGCGTGTCTCTTGATGGACCATTAAACGAATTACTGGATCAATTGAGAAAGGTTTCAAGTACAGTTCAAATGGAAAAGCTAAACACTTTTATCTACAATTAATTCATAGGATTAATAAATCTAGGTAAAGTTAATGTGAATATTAAATTTTCAAAATCACTTGCCAAACTGAAATAATTTACGCTATAATATTTATCGGATGCTCAAATGGGGTCCGTAACTACCCGGGTCTGTCCATATGGAAGGCCTTTAAAAACGTATCGCTTAGAAAAGGATATGCACATGCGTAACTATGATTTTACACCACTATACCGTTCAACAGTAGGTTTTGACCGCTTAGCCAGTATGCTAGATATAGCTCTGACAGCGGATGCTGGAACGAATACTTATCCCCCATATAACATTGAAAAAGCTGGTGAAGACAAATACCGAATTACGGTTGCTGTTTCTGGCTTTAGCGAAGATGAATTGAACGTAGAAATGCGTGAAGGCCAGTTAGTAATAGCTGCAAAAAAAGCAGAAGTTGCAAATGACCAAATTACCTATTTACATAGAGGTATTGCGCAGCGTGCGTTTGAAAAGCGCTTCCAGTTAGCTGATCATGTTCGACCTGTTGGAGCAGAATCAAGTGAAGGACTTTTACACATCGATTTGGTGCGGGAAGTTCCTGAAGCCTTGAAGCCACGCAAAATTGAAATTGCGAATGCATCCATGATTAATGGGAAGACTACGCAGAAAGTAACAGAATCTAGGGCAATTGAAGCTTAAGGTTTTGAAGAAAACATAGCCCAAAGTCGGTTTTCCCCTTTCCGGCAAGGACTTTGTCCCCAAATATGATTTCTTAACTGAAATTTTGGGTCTAGGTGCCACCCACTTCTCCCTGAGGGTGGCGCCTTTATCATAAGCCTATATGTGGTCTTAGATTTGTAAAAAATAGGGTCAATTGTTTTATTGCTTGATGGACGTGCAGACATATTTCATTTCTAAATAATCTTGGATTCCATGATGAGAACCCTCACGCCCTAAGCCCGATTGTTTAACGCCACCAAAGGGAGCAACTTCTGTCGAAATTATGCCTGTGTTAACGCCAACAATTCCATATTCTAACTCTTCTTGAACCCGTGTTACTCGGCTTAAATCATTAGCATAGAAATAACAGGCTAAGCCATAGATTGTATCGTTTGCAGCTGTGACTACTTCTTCTTCGGTTTCAAATTTAAACAATGGTGCCAATGGGCCAAATGTTTCTTCATCGTTAACCAGCATGCCAGATGTAGCACCTGTTAAAACTGTTGGCTCAAAGAAAGTACCGCCCAACTCGTGGCGACCACCACCAATTTCAACTTTTGCACCTTTAGATACTGCGTCAGTGATGTGTTCTTCAACTTTTTCAACAGCACTCATGTCGATTAATGGCCCGTTCATTATACCTGTGTCTATTCCGTTCCCAATTGTCATTGCTTGGACACGTTTAATAAGTTTTTCAGCAAAAGCGTCGTATACTTCAGATTGAACATAAATGCGGTTTGCGCAAACGCAGGTTTGACCATTGTTTCGGAATTTAGAAACGATTGCACCGTCTACTGCATCATCTAAGTTAGCGTCGTCGAATACTATGAATGGTGCATTTCCACCTAGCTCTAGTGATAACTTCATAATTTGGTCAGAACATTGACGCATTAAAATACGCCCCACTGGTGTTGAGCCAGTGAAAGTCAATTTACGAACTTTGGAATTTGTACAAAATTCCATACCGATTTCACGTGATTTTGACGACGTTAAAATAGATAAAAGTCCCTTAGGTAGTCCCGCGCGCTCTGCAATGACTGCAATAGCTAATGCTGAAAGTGGAGTTTGATTTGCTGGGCGACCAACAAACGAACAGCCTGCTGCAAGTGCTGGAGCAAGCTTACGTGCTATCATCGCTGATGGAAAATTCCATGGAGTTATTGACGTAACAACACCCACTGGTTCTTTAAGAACAGTAATGCGTTTGTCACGCATATGGCCGGGAATGGTTTCACCGTAAATTCGCTTTGCTTCCTCACCAAACCATTCAAAAAAGCTTGCAGCATAGCCAATTTCGCCTATTCCTTCAGCTAAAGGTTTGCCCATTTCTGTAGTTAAAATAATGCCTAAGTCCTTGGCATTTAATGTCATTAAATTATACATATCACGTAAGATAACAGCCCGCTCTTTACCGGTATATTTTGCCCACTTTTTTTGTGCTATTGCGGCCTGATCTATGGCTAGCTTTGCCATTTTAACATCTAAATCTGGTAAGCTTGCAATGATTTCTCCAGTTGCGGGATTTAGAACATCAAAGGTTTCTCCATTTGGTGCATCTACCCACTCCCCAGCAATATATGCTTGGTTTGCCAAAAGGCTTGGATCATTTAAAAGAGATTTAAGATCTGTTTTTTTTAACATTTTAGTATCCTAAAGGAGTTGTGAGAATTTGATAAATTTAAGTGGCATAATTTAATATTAGGTGCAATATCAACTAGTAGCTAATATCAATTAGTTTAATTCAGTTTTACTTAATATTCTATAATTTTAATAGATATTAGAATCTTCTAGCATTTCAGCTGTATTTTTGGCAAAACCTTTACAGCAACTTTTATACAGGTGAAAACAATGATCCCATATCGCTCTAGAACAACGACACATGGCCGTAATATGGCGGGCGCACGTGGACTTTGGCGTGCCACAGGCATGAAGGATGAAGATTTTGGCAAGCCAATTATAGCTGTGGTAAATTCTTTCACGCAATTTGTACCAGGTCACGTTCATCTAAAAGATTTGGGTCAGTTAGTTGCAGGAGAAATTGATGCTGCTGGTGGTGTTGCTAAAGAATTTAATACTATTGCCGTAGACGATGGTATTGCAATGGGTCACGATGGAATGCTTTACTCATTGCCATCACGAGAAATTATTGCTGACAGCGTGGAATATATGGTTAATGCCCATTGTGCAGATGCTATGGTTTGCATTTCTAACTGTGATAAAATTACGCCCGGCATGATGATGGCTGCATTGCGATTAGATATCCCAGTTGTATTTGTATCAGGCGGTCCAATGGAAGCGGGTAAAGTTGATATCGATGGGGAGCTACGTAAAGTTGATCTTGTCGATGCAATGATTGAAGCTGCAAACCCTGAAATGTCAGATGCTAATGTCCAAGCAATTGAAGAAGCAGCATGCCCAACATGTGGATCATGTTCAGGAATGTTTACTGCTAACTCAATGAATTGTCTTGCTGAAGCTTTGGGTTTAGCACTGCCCGGCAACGGATCAACATTGGCAACACATTCTAAACGTGAAGCATTGTTTCGCGAAGCAGGTAGGCTAATTGTTGATCTTACAAAACGGCATTATGAAGGTGGTGAAGTTGGACTTACTGCACGTGGTATTGCAACAAAAGCTGCGTTTGAAAACGCCATGACTATGGATATTACCATGGGTGGATCTACCAATACTATTTTACATCTTTTAGCTATGGCCCGTGAGGCTGAAGTCGACTTTACCGTTGATGATATTGATCGCTTATCTCGAATTACACCGTGTTTATGTAAAGTAGCACCAGCTATTGCAAACGTTCATATGGAAGATGTCCATCGTGCTGGTGGTGTTTTTGCCTTACTTGGTGAACTTGACCGCTGTGGTTTGCTTGATACTTCCGTATCAACAATTCACACACGAACAATGGGGCAAGCTATTGCTAATTGGGACGTGGCTATAACCAATAATAAAGCAGCTCATGATTTATTCTTGGCAGCACCAGGTGGTGTTAGAACAATAGAAGCATTTAGCCAATCGCGCGAATATAATGAATTAGATTTGGATCGTGTTGGTGGGATCATTCGAAATGAAGATAATGCATTTAGTAAAGATGGTGGTCTTGCTGTCTTGTTTGGTAATCTTGCTCAAGAAGGCTGTGTCGTAAAAACTGCAGGTGTCGATGATAGCATTTTAAAGTTTAGTGGACCCGCAGTTGTTTGTGAAAGCCAAGATACGGCTGTGAATCGTATTTTAAATAAAGAAATTAAAGCAGGGGACGTTATTATTATTCGATATGAAGGTCCCAAAGGTGGCCCGGGTATGCAAGAAATGTTATATCCTACATCATATTTAAAATCCATGCGATTAGGTAAAGCTTGTGCCTTAATTACTGATGGCCGCTTTTCAGGCGGAACATCTGGTCTGTCTATCGGGCACGTTTCTCCGGAAGCTGCTGAAGGTGGTAATATTGGTTTAATTAAAGAAGGGGATATAATTGAAATCGATATTCCAAACAGAACTATTAACATAGCATTATCTGATGTTGAACTAGATGAGCGTCGCCTTGAAATGATTGCTAAAGGTGAAGGAGCTTGGGCACCAGAAGAAGAGCGCAAACGTAAAGTAAGTAGAGCATTACGTGCTTATGCTTCTTTAGTTACTAATGCCTCTCAAGGCGCTGTTCGAAGCGAGCCATAAGTCAAACTAAATAAAGTTTTAAAGCCCTCCAACTTTTGGGCCCTTTTGTTAACTGTTCTGTATGTTTTAAATTAAAAGTAAGCAAACAGGGCTTTAGTGTTTTAAATTTTACATGTGGAGACCCAACTGGTTATGGTTCGTAAAGTAAAAAATATTCTTTTTATAATGTACGATCAACTTCGCCATGACTATCTATCGTGTGCTGGCCATAAAACCTTACAAACGCCAAACTTTGATAGGGTTGCAGAAATGGGAGTGCGTTTCTCACGCTGTTATGTGCAGTCGCCTGTTTGTGGTGCTTCAAGAATGTCATTTTATACTGGCCGTTACACTCATAGTCATGGAGCCCAATGGAATGGATATCCTTTGAGGGTTGGAGAACATACCTTAGGTGATCACTTGCGTAAAATTGGAATGCAATGCCATCTGATAGGCAAGACACATATGCGTGCTGATAAAGATGGCATGGAACGATTGGGTATGTCAGAAACTTCTGAAATAGGGCTGCGGGTTTCTGAATGTGGATTTGATAGTTATATTAGAGAGGATGGTATGGTTCCTGAAGGACCAGATGGGTTCTATGATGATAGGCGGTCACCTTATAACGAATACCTAAAACATAAGGGGTATTCTGGGGAAAATCCTTGGCACGATTATGCAAACTCTGGACTTTCAAGTGATGGAGATATTGCAAGTGGGTTTCTAATGAAAAATGCAGACATGCCAGCTAATGTTCGAGAAGAGGATAGTGAAACCCCTTGGTTAACATCTCGCACCATTGATTTTATTGATGAGCAAGGTGAAGAGCCTTGGTTGGCACATGTATCATACATTAAGCCACATTGGCCATATATTGTCCCGGCTCCCTATCACAGTATGTATGGTGTTAATGATGTTCAATCGTTAAACCGTGACGATAATGAACTTAAAAACCAACACCCAGTATATGAAGGTTTTACTAGTAATCGTATTGGAAAAGCATTCCAAACTTCTGAAGTAAGGGACGTGGTTATTCCTGCTTACATGTCATTAATTAAGCAATGTGATGATCAGCTTGGGCGATTGCTCAAATATCTAGAAAGTACAGATCGTATGAAAGATACGATGATTGTTCTAACCTCAGATCATGGTGATTATCTAGGAGATCATTTTATGGGCGAAAAAGATTTATTTCATGATTGCTCATCAAAGGTTCCACTGATTATTTATGACCCAAGTGAAAAAGCAGACACAACACGTGGATTCATCTGTGATGATTTAGTTGAGAGTATCGACTGTGTTGCCACTTTTATTGAAGCTGCAGGTGGAGAAGTACCTAAACATATAGTTGAAGGGCATTCACTTATGCCGTTTTTGCATGGAAAGACACCTAATGATTGGCGTGACTTCGCAATAAGTGAGTATGACTACTCAATGACTGCTGCTGGATCTAAGCTAGGGTTGGAACCGTGTGATTGCCGGCTGTTCATGGTTGCTGATAAGAAATGGAAAATGATGCATGCTGAAGGTGGTTTTCGCCCTATGCTGTTTGACTTAATTAAAGACCCAAATGAACTTGATGATTTGTGTAAGGATGGGCGTGATCCAAGTGGTATAATCGATATGATGTATGAACGGCTAGGGCGCTGGGCGCGTAGGATGTCACAGAGAGTGACAAAGTCTGAACATGATATTAAAAATATGCGTGGCCTGTCTCAGCGTCGAGGAGTATTACTAGGTGTTTATGATGGTGCAGACTTAGAACCAGACTTGATAGCTAAATACATTGGCAAGTCAGAACAAAATTATATTCCAGATGATAAATGAATAGCACTAAGTTTAACTATAATATTTTCATAGGCGCATAAGCTAATGTCTTTAGTGTTGAAGTTTTATATTTATTTTGTCAGTATAAATAGGGCTGATTAAACTAGGAGTCCTATCATGAAAAAAACAACAACTTTAATTAAAAATGCAGATGTCGTTGTTACTATGAATTCTAAGCGTTCAGAAATGAAGAGCGCAAGTATTCTAATTTCTAATGGTGAGATTGTAGCGGTAGGATACGATTTGGGTCCAGCTGATAATATAATTAACGCACAAGGCTGTGTTGTAACTCCAGGATTAATAAATACTCACCACCACTTATTTCAATCTTTGGTTCGAGGTGTGCCTGCGGGACAAGATGCCTTGCTTTTTGGTTGGCTAAAGACTCTCTATCCAATCTTCCAACGGATGGAAGGTGAAGATATGTTTACTTCTGCCCAGTCAGGTTTGGGTGAGTTAGCTTTGTCTGGTTGCTCTTTGAGTGCGGATCATCAGTATATTTTCCCAAATAATGTAAAATTAGAACACGCTATAAATGGAGCAAAATCTATTGGAGTTCGTTTCCATGCAACTCGCGGTGCAATGTCTGTTGGCGAGAGTAGTGGTGGGCTTCCACCTGATAGTTTGGTTGAAAAAGAAACTGATATTTTGCGTGATTTTGAAAGAGTAATAGCTGAACTGCATGATCCATCTCTAAATGCTATGGTTCAGGTAGGTCTCGCACCTTGCTCACCATTTACTGTTTCAGAAGGATTGATGCGGGACACTGCCCTGATGGCATTGGATAAAGGGGTTATGCTACATACTCATTTGGCAGAGAATGATGAGGACATTGCATACTCTTTAGAACATTTTGGGTGCCGACCAGGGGAGTATGTCGAACGTTTAGGATGGACTGGCAAGCATGTATGGCATGCGCATTGTGTAAAGCTTGATGCAAGTGAGATTGATTTGTTTGCAAGAACCAAAACTGGAGTGGCACACTGCCCTTGCTCAAATTGTAGACTTGGATCAGGAATTGCACCTATTCGCCAGATGAGAGATTCAGGTGTTAAAATTGGATTAGGTGTCGATGGTTCAGCATCTAGTGATTCTGGGCATTTGTTGTCTGAGGCACGGCAAATGTTTTTATTGCAGCGAGTACAAAATGGTGCAAATTCTATGCGTGCACGAGAGGCTTTAGAAATTGCTACACTTGGTGGAGCTTCTGTCTTAAATCGTACCGACTTGGGATCTATTGAAGTTGGAAAACGAGCAGATATTGCAATTTGGGATATTACAGGTTTAGCTGCGGCCGGGGCCTGGGATCCAGTTGCTGCTTTGGTCTTAAATGGACCGTTCAATGTTCGCGACTTATTAGTCGATGGCCAGCCTGTTGTTGCTGAGGGACGTTTGGTTAATGAAGAAGAAGCTATGATTGTAGAGCGAGTTAACGCACGGGTGAAGCGTTTGATGAGCTAATACTGCTATATAAAATAGCATATGAACTCATTTTGATTAAAAAGCTTAAAAATTATAGTTAAATGATTCAATTTTTTTGAAAAAGCTATATCTAACTAAGTTTGAAATTTATGGCAAACTGTATATCTTTTTTAACACATTATGATACTATTTTAATTTTGATTAAACTAACCTATATTAAAATATTTATTAATTATTATTATATTACAATAACATATTGTGTTTTTTATAAAGTTATTATTAAACTTAAAATTTTTTTGATATTATAGTATTACTAAAAAATATATTTTACTTTCTAATTTAGCTTGATACATTATATGTAAAAATTTGATAATAAACTTTCTTTATGCGATTTTTCTTGATTTTCTTTATATTTCTGCCATTTTTTAAGCAGTTGGCGTGAAACCGCCACAAATAGTATCCACTAGGGTACGAGAAAAAGGGGAACAAAATGACAGATTCTAATATGGGGACAGCGGAACAACTCCGCGATCCAAATTATACACCACCAATAGGCACAGCTATACCTTTGGGCATTCAGCACGTTCTTGCGATGTTTGCATCCAACGTAACACCCGCTATTATTATTGCTGGTGCAGCTGGATTTGGATTTGGTTCAGATCAAGGTGCGCTAGGTTTTCCAGACATGTCTTACTTAATTCAAATGTCAATTCTATTTGCTGGCATAGCAACATTGATCCAAACTATTGGTATAGGACCTATTGGGGCTCGTTTGCCTATAGTTCAAGGTACATCATTTGCATTTGTTCCAATAATGATCCCAGCGGTAGCTGGTGCAGGTGTAGCTGGAATCGGTGGATTAATGACCGGTGTCATTGTTGGGGGCATATTCCACTTCTGTCTTGGCTTCTTTGTTGGGCGCATTAGGTTTGCTCTGCCGCCATTAGTAACAGGCCTAATTGTTTTGATGATTGGTTTATCATTAATTAAGGTTGGTATTCAATATGCTGCTGGTGGAGTTCCTATGATGGGCAAGCCTGGATTTGGCTCTTTAGAAATGTGGATACCTGCTTTGACAGTTATTATTGTAACTCTAGCAATTAAGTTCACAACAAAAGGCTTTATGTCAGTTGCTGCAGTTTTAATCGGCATAGTTGTGGGTTATATCGTTGCTGCAATGATGGGTCAGGTAAGCTTTGGCAGCATTGGCAAAGCTGCAGTATTTGCACTACCAAACCCATTTAAATACGGTATTGAATTTAATGCTGCTATTATTATTGGTATGTGTTTGATGGCCTTTATATCAGCAATTGAAACAGTTGGTGATGTCTCGGGTATCACAAAAGGTGGTGCTCAGCGCGAAGCAACTGACGACGAAATTAAAGGTGCTACATTTGCTGATGGTTTAGGTACTGCAATTGCTGGTTGCTTTGGTGGATTGCCAAATACATCATTTAGTCAAAATGTTGGCTTAGTATCAATGACGGGGCTTATGAGTCGCGGTGTTGTTACCATTGGTGCAATTTTCTTAATAATCTGTGGCTTATCACCAATTGTAGGTAAGGTTGTTGCAACAGTGCCAATTAATGTTTTAGGTGGCGGTGTTGTGATTATGTTTGGTATGGTTGCATCTGCTGGCTTATCAATGCTTGCAGACGTAAAATGGAATCGTCGAAATATGATTATCTTCGCCATTTCATTATCTGTTGGTTTGGGTCTTCAAATGGTACCAGAAGCGTTACAGCACTTGCCTAGAACACTTCAAATATTAATGACGTCAGGTTTACTGCCAGCTGCAGTTTTATCAATTGTTTTGAATTTAATGTTACCTGCTGATTTGGACTAATCTTATAAAATTATAATCATTTTAAAGGCCTCTTGCGTGTGCATGGGGCTTTTTTACTTTTCTGAAGCAAACTTCTATGTAACGTTGATTTTAAATAATGTATAATACATCCTGTGTAACAGGCGACGATACTTGGGGGATCAATACGTGACACTGATTGAAATTAGGGGCTTAACAAAAGGCTATCCAGGTGTTGTTGCTAATGATGATGTAAGCTTTGATATCGACAAAGGTGAGATCCATGCTCTGCTTGGTGAAAATGGAGCTGGAAAGTCTACACTTGTAAAAATGATTTATGGATTAGTACGACCTGACATTGGCACTATGACGCTTGATGGTGAAAGTTTTGCACCCACGGAACCACGCGCTTCACGCGTTAAGGGAGTGGCAATGGTGTTCCAACATTTTTCGTTATTTGAGGCGTTAAGCGTTGCTGAAAATATTGCTTTGGGTATGGAAAATCCACCTAAGACTAATGCCTTATCTAATCAGATCCGCGAAGTATCTTTAAAATATGGACTTGTGTTAGATCCCAATCGATTAGTAGGCGATTTATCTGTCGGAGAGCGGCAACGAGTGGAAATTATTCGTTGCTTACTCCAAGACCCAAAATTATTGATAATGGATGAGCCTACATCTGTTTTGACGCCACAAGAGGTAGACGCTTTATTTACTACGCTTCGGCGCTTGCGAGATGAAGGAACATCCATCTTATATATTTCGCATAAGCTTGAAGAAATTAAAATACTTTGTAATCGCGCTACAATTCTTCGCCATGGAAAAGTCATTGGAATTTGTATACCCAAAAATGAAACTGCAAAAAGTATGGCAGAGATGATGGTAGGGTCAAAACTTAAAACACCCCAAAAAACTGTTACTAACTTTGGGCTACCTTTGTTAATCATAAAAAATCTTTCTCTCAAGTCAACTGATCCTTTTGGAACTTCCCTAAAGAACATTACATTCAACATCCGTGCTGGCGAGGTCATGGGTGTTGCTGGCGTAGCTGGTAATGGACAAGATGAGTTAATGCTAGCTTTGTCTGGTGAGGTATTAACTGAGGTTAACTCAATCCAGTTAGAAAATAACTTTATAGGGCAGAGTGGTCCTGTTGAGCGCCGATTGCATGGCCTTTTGACTGCCCCAGAAGAGCGCCTTGGGCACGCAGCTGCACCTGATATGAATCTTTCAGAAAATACACTGCTTTCAGGGTTTCAACGTCAAAAATTAGGACGCCGTGGCTTTATTAATAAGTCAGGTGCAGCAGCGTTTGCAGAAAAAATTATTGAAAAGTTTGACGTTCGAACAACTTCAGTTAGTAGTGCTGCAAAATCGTTATCTGGTGGAAATTTACAAAAATTTGTAATGGGACGTGAAATATTACAAAATCCTAAAGTATTTATAGTGAACCAACCAACGTGGGGTGTGGATGCCGCAGCGGCAGCATTTATCCGTCAATCATTGCTTGAGCTTGCTTCTGGTGGTGCAGGTGTTTTAGTTATAAGTCAGGATTTAGATGAACTAATGGAAATCTCTGATACTTTTACAGTAATTTCTGAAGGTAGGCTGTCGGAGCCGAGTCCAATTAAAGGTGTGACTACTGAAAAAATTGGCCTTCTAATGGGAGGTAGTAAAAAAATATGATACGTTTAGAACCCCGTACTGACCCTTCTCAAACTATGATTATATTAACTCCTATTTTAGCTGTACTAGCTACTATGGTTGTAGGTGGAATACTTTTTGTTACTCTGGGTAAAAACCCTTTTGAGGCAATCAGAATGATTTTTTGGGATCCTTTATTTGGCGAACATGCTTTTTATTATCGTGGTCAGATATTGGTTAAAGCTGCCCCATTAATTATGATTGCTCTTGGCCTTTCGTTTGGATTTCGTGCTGGCATTTGGAATATTGGTGCTGAAGGGCAATTTATAATGGGTGCGGTAATAGGTGGAGCCACAGGCTTAGCATTATATCCTTTAGATAGTTTTATTGTTTTTCCACTTATGGTTGTTATGGGTGCATTGGGTGGTTTCTTATGGGCAATGATACCTGCATTCTTAAAAATTAGATTTAATGCCAATGAAATTTTAGTTTCTCTAATGCTGGTTTATGTTGCATTTAATTTTCTAATTGGAATGGTCACTGGACCATTACGTAATCCTGATGGGTTCAATTTCCCAGAGAGTCGCTCATTTCAGGATTTCCCTGCAGCACATAATCCAGAGTTATGGGCTGGAACAGGTATACATTTAGGTGTGTTAACAACCTTGGGTTTCATAATATTGGCTTACATAATGATTACACGTCATATTTTTGGGTTTAATGTACGCCTAGCGGGCCAAGCACCTCGTGCAGCTAAATTTGCAGGTGTAAGCCCAAATAAAATGATTGCAATTTGTTTGGGTTTGTCCGGCGCACTTGCAGGAATGGCCGGTTTATTTGAAGTTACTGGCCCTGCTGGTAAATTAACAACTACTTTTCCGCTAGGGTACGGATTTACCGCAATTATTGTAGCTTTTCTTGGGCGATTGCACCCAATTGGCATTTTGTTGGCAGGGTTACTTATGGCGGTGACTTATGTTGGTGGGGATATTATCCAGTCTCAATTGAGTCTTCCAAAGGCGTCTATTCAAGTTTTCCAAGGGATGCTGTTGTTTTTCTTATTAGCTGTAGATGTTTTAGTTAATTTTCGACTGAGAATAAGCAAAAGGATTAGTAAGTAATGGATATTTCAATTGTTTCGCTACTAGCCACACTAATTGTTGCCGCAACACCAATTCTATTGGCTGCAACAGGTGAATTAATTGTAGAAAAGTCAGGTGTTTTAAATCTGGGTGTTGAAGGCATGATGATTATAGGCGCAATTTGTGGATTTATTGCTGCAGTAAATACAGATAGCCCATTAATTGGCTTTATTGTGGCGGCTCTTGCAGGTGCTGCGTTATCGCTATTATTTGCAGTTTTGACACAATATTTGCTGGCTAATCAGGTAGCCTCTGGGTTGGCTTTGACTTTGTTTGGTTTGGGATTATCCGCCTTGCTGGGGCACGGTTATTCAGGAATAAAACCGCCAAGCTCTCCTAAGATGGAATGGTTTGGAATGGCTGAATTACCAGTAGTTGGCCCTATCTTTTTTAATCATGATATGATGGTTTATTTTAGTATATTTTTAGTTCTAGTGGTTTGGTTATTTTTAAAATTTACACGTGGAGGATTGATTTTACGCGCAGTGGGTGAAAATCATGAAGCTGCCCATGCTTTAGGTTATAAAGTTATTCGAATTCGTATTTTAGCTATCATGTTTGGTGGTGCTTGCGCTGGCATGGGTGGCGCATATTTATCTTTAGTACGTGTTCCCCAGTGGACTGAAGGTATGACAGCTGGAGCTGGCTGGATTGCCTTAGCAATTGTAGTTTTTGCCAGTTGGAAGCCTTGGCGGCTTATATTGGGTGCCTATTTGTTTGGCGGGGTCACAATTTTACAGCTTAATTTACAAGCAAATGGATTTGATATGCCTGTTTCTTATCTTTCTATGGCTCCGTATCTTGTGACAATCGTAGTTCTTGTTATTATGTCAGCAGATCGAAGGCGTGCATCTTTGAATGCACCTGCCTCTTTAGGCAAGATTTTCCATGCCTCTTCGTAGGGGCATCAATTTCACAGAGGCACGGGAGCCTCGCAATTAGGAGAGTAAAATGAAGCTGCTAAAAACACTTATGACTGGTGCTGCACTGGTCGTTGGTTTGGGTGGAATGGCCCAAGCTGAAGACAAAACTAAGGTTGGTTTTGTTTATGTTGGTCCAGTCGGTGATTTCGGCTGGTCATACGAGCACAATGAAGGCCGCAAGGCAGTTGAAGAAGCGTTTGGTGATAAAGTTGAGACTATGTTTGTAGAGTCAGTTCCAGAAGGAGCAGATTCAGAGCGTGTAATGACACAAATGGCTCTGGATGGCGCAGATCTAATTTTCACAACGTCTTTTGGGTATATGGATCCTACTATCAACGTAGCAAAGAAATTTCCTAATGTAAAATTTGAACATGCAACAGGATACAAGCAAGCTGATAATGTTTCTATTTATTCGGCACGCTTTTATGAAGGACGTTCCGTTATTGGACATATTGCGGGTCATATGACTAAAAGTAATACAATCGGTTACATAGCATCATTCCCAATTCCTGAAGTTATTCGTGGAATTAATGCTGCTTATATTGCTGCCAAAAAAGTGAATCCAGATGTTAAATTAAAAATTGTTTGGGCGTATACTTGGTTTGACCCAGCTAAAGAAGCTGATGCTGCAACTGCTCTTATTGAGCAAGGTGCAGACATTATTATGCAACACACAGATTCACCTGCAGCTATGACTATAGCTGAAGAAAAAGGTATGTATGCTTTTGGGCAAGCGTCTGACATGAAACAGTTTGGACCTACAGCTCGCTTGTCTTCTATTATTGATGATTGGGCACCATACTATATTGCTCGTACACAGGCAGTAATGGATGGAACTTGGGAATCAACATCTACATGGGATGGTATTAAAGAAGGAATGGTAGGTATTGGCGACTTTTCTAATGACATTCCAGCTGATGTTCAGGCATCTGCTACAGCTTTGAAAGAGGCATTAATTAGTGGAGCAACACACAGCTTTACAGGCCCAGTGAATAAGCAAGATGGTTCATCATGGTTGGCGAGTGGTGAAACAGCTGACGATGGTACTCTAGCTGGAATGAACTTCTATGTTGAGGGTATTGAAGGTGAAGTGCCTAACTAAAATTAATAACCTATAAATACTTTAGGCTCATCATTTTAATGGTGAGCCTTTTTTGTTTAATTTGACTATCAAAAATATTTTGATTTACTAAAATATTAAGCTTAAATATCTATCTGAAATAAAGTGTCAAAACATATTTTTTATTAAAAATGATACTTAATATTATACTGCTGATAAATAGTTCATAACAAAGCTAAATAAAAATAAAATAATTATGTGTTCATATGGATAAACTAAGGTTAAATTAGGAAAATCTCTTGAATTTGCTTTTAAATTAGTTATGATTTTTTACTTCAATCCAGGAACTGGGTTTCGTTAAATTAGGGATCCAAGAAATGGGAATTCGAAAATGATAACTTTAGTTGCGGACGTTGGTGGCACTCAATCAAGATTGGGTTTGGTTCAAAATGGTGTATTAAATCAGAATACTATACGAAATTTTTTAAATGCTAATTTTGAATCTTTTTATCAAGTTATTGAGCAATATTTTATAGATAATGAAAAACAAAAAATATCTTCTTGTGTAATAGCTTTGGCGGGTCCGATTGTTGCGGGCCGCGGTTCGTTCACAAACCTTGATTGGGAAATTACAATTTCTGATTTGAAAAAATCAACATCATGTAAAACAGTTACCTTAATAAACGACTTAACTTCGCTTGGATACTGTTTGGAAAAATTACCAAATCATGGCATTAGTCATATAGCTGGCCCTAATACGGTTAATGAACATAACGGGCAATATTTGGTTGTTGGACTAGGAACTGGCTTTAACGTTTGCCCTGTGGTTTCTGATAGAGTTGGAAATCCTGTTTGTTTACAAGTAGAATTAGGACATTCATCTCTCCCCAATACTGTAAAATATTCTTTAGATAGTGAGATTAATGCTGCTGGATTTGATACTGTAGAAGACTTATTTTCTGGCAAAGGATTGGGGAAACTATACAAAGCAATGTCTGGAGGCCAGGCAAAAACTGGTGAGATTGTTGCTGAAGAGCATTTAAACGGAAGTAATCAAATAGCCACTCAAACACTTGAGTTGTTTTCAAAGTTATTGGGTTTGATGACTAGAGAACTAGCTGTACAATACTTACCAGTTGGTGGAATTTATTTTGCTGGAAGTGTATCGCGAGGTATTTTTGAAGCTGGAATGAGTGCAGAATTTGAAAAATCTTTTATTAAAAATCCACACTTTTTAAAAAGCTTAGATGAGTTTCCTATTAATTTGATTACTGACGATGCTGCAGGCCTTTTAGGTTGTGGTGTTCGATCTGAAATTGAAACTCTATAATATTCAATGATTAGCTAACATATTTTAAACGATATTTTCTAATGCAGGTAGTATCTTTAATCAAAAGAATACCTATTAAATTTAATAAGCATATATTCTGAGGTAACTCAGATTCTCTAATATGTTTAATTGAAAAGACTACCCTAGATGAAAAATAGGCTCATTGAAATATTGTATAGCTTTAAAATTTAAAATCTAATGAATATCCAAAACCCCGTACTGTCCTAATCATTTCTATATTAGATGCATCACGTAAGTTTTTTCTTAAACGGCCTATATGAACGTCTACAGTTCTTGTTTCTATGTCAATATTATTTCCCCAAACACGTTCCAATAATTTTTGGCGCGAAAATACATAGGCTGGAGAAAGTATAAGAACACATAATAATTTATATTCAATTGGACCAAGTGAAATTTTAACTCCGTTAAGTGTTACAGAGTGACGTGCCGTATCAATTTTTATATTTGCATAGGTTAAAAGCTCGGGCGTCTCTAGGCCATGTCTTGCGCGTAGATTTGTTCTAATTCGAGCTATTAATTCTTTAATGGAATATGGTTTTACAACAAAATCGTTAGCACCTATATTTAACCCCCGTACCTTATCATGTTCCTCTCCACGTGCAGTTAACATTATGATAGGTAGATTTGCAGTATCTTTGTTGTGGCGAATTTGGCGGCATACTTCTAAACCAGAGACATCAGGTAACATCCAGTCTAAAATAACTATGTCGATATGATACTCTTTTAAAAGTAATAAAGCTTCTTCTCCAGTTTCAGCACGAAAAACATTATAACCTTCAGCATCTAGATTATAAGATAATAATTCGAGCTGGGATGGTTCATCTTCAACAATTAGAATGTTTGGTAAAGTATTTATCATAATTATTCTTCCAATAATTCACCAGTGACTAAGTAGTGTACTTGTTCAGCAATATTAGTGATTTGATCACCTGAACGCTCTAAGTTTTTTGAGATAAATAATAAGTGAGTGCAAGGTTCTATATTACGAGGGTTTTCCATCATATATGTTAATAATTCACGAAATAATGCGTCTGTTTTATCATTAATTTCTTGATCAGATTCCCTTGCCTTTGTTGCCTTGCTTAAGTCTCTATTAACATAAGCTTCCATTACTGTGCCTAACATGTCAGAAATTTTTTCTGACATTTCAACGATGCTTCGCAAAACTGGCTTCATGGGAGAAAAATCATCAATTTTTCTTGCCCTATATGACAAAGTTTTAGCATAATCACCCATACGTTCTAAACAATTTGAAACTTTTAGAGTTGTGATTGCACTGCGCAGATCTTCTGCCATAGGTTGGCGTAACGCGATTAAACGAATTGCTTTTTCATCAATTTTTTCTTCTAATCTATTGATTTTGCTATCACCTTTACTGACTAATTTAGCCAATTTGTCATCGCCAGTTTGCAATGCTTTTGCACTATCTTTAATTTGTTGAGAAACTAAGTCGGCCATTTGAATTAGTAAGTTTTCAATCTCACTCAATTCACTATCAAATCGCGTTACAATATGTGTATTATCCATCTGCAATATCCTATCCTATCCAATCCGGCCGGTGATATAATTTTGAGTGCGCTCATCTTTTGGTGATGTGAATATATTTTTTGTTTTTCCACTTTCGACAAGATTGCCCATATGAAAAAAAGCTGTACGTTGTGATACACGTGCAGCCTGTTGCATAGAGTGCGTTACAATTATGATACTAAAATTATTTCTAAGTTCATCAATCAATTCTTCAATAATTGCTGTTGCGATAGGATCTAAAGCTGAACAAGGCTCATCCATTAATATAACTCGGGGCTTTACTGCAATTGCTCTTGCTATGCACAATCGCTGTTGTTGGCCGCCTGATAAGCCCGTCCCGACTTCGTTTAAACGATCCTTCACTTCTTCCCAAAGGCCCGCTTTGCGCAGTGACCATTCGACCAATTCATCCATATCAGATTTATTAGAGCTTAATCTGTGGATTTTAGGGCCATAAGCCACGTTTTCATAGATTGATTTAGGAAATGGGTTAGGCTTTTGGAAAACCATTCCTACATTTGCTCGCAAGGCGACAACATCTACCTCTTGAGCATAGATATCTTGATTAAAGATCTTGATTTCACCAGTAACACGGCAAATAGAAACCAGATCATTCATTCTATTGATGCATCTTAAAAAGGTAGATTTACCACATCCTGATGGCCCAATTAATGATGTCACCTTATTTTCAGGGATATCTAACGAAATGTTATCTAAAGCTTGTTTATAACCGTAAAATACGTCTACATTTTTTGCCTGAATGATTGGTGTATTTTTATTAAGCTTTAATGAATTAATAGTATCAGTTTTTATTTCCATTTTAAAATCTTTTCTCGAATTTTTTACGCAATAAAATAGCAAGCAAATTCATCAAAATTAAGAAAACTAACAGAACCATTATTGCTGCAGATGTTTTTTCTAAAAATGCGCGCTCAGATGCATCAGCCCATAAAAAGATTTGTACAGGTAATGCTGTCGCAGGCTCAATGATAGATGACGGTACATCTGCTATGAATGCTACCATACCAATCATAAGCAATGGAGCTGTTTCACCCAATGCCTGTGCCATACCAACAATTGTTCCGGTTAAAATACCTGGGAGAGCAAGAGGTACGACATGATGAAAAGTTGCTTGGATTGGGCTTGCTCCCATCCCCAAAGCAGCTTCTCGAATAGACGGAGATACAGAACGTAAAGATGCCCGAGCAGCAATAATAATTGTAGGTAGCGTCATCAAAGACAATACTAACCCACCAACTAAGGGTGTTGATCGTGGTAGACCAAAAACGTTAAGAAGTAGTGCTAAGCCCAGCAGGCCAAAAACAATTGAAGGAACTGCAGCTAAATTATTTATATTAACTTCTATAAAGCTAGAGATCTTATTTTTTGGTGCGAATTCTTCAAGATATATTGCTGCAAGGATAGCTATTGGAAAAGATACAAAAAAACATACAGACAACGTAAGAATAGATCCAACAAGTGCACTTAATATTCCAGCTAGCTCTGGTTCGCGCGAGTCACCATTCATAAAGAATTTTTTATTAAAATGACTGCGTGTATTTCCAGATTTTTTTAACTTAGCTATCCAGTTAATCTCAAGATTACTAATACGGCGATCACCTTCTTGCGTGGTAAGATCAACTGATCCCTTAAGTAATAAATCAACGTCATCTGATGCTGTAAACCAAAGCTTTTGTGAAATTCCCAAAAGATTAGGGTTTGCAATTATTTGTTTCTGCAATTCAAAACCCATATCAGCACTAAGCAATCCGTATAATTTCTTTTTGTCACTGCGAGAAGTTATTTCAGGAAATGTTGCTCTTAGTGATCTTTTTATTAATGCGTCGAAGCCTGTTTGATTGATGTTATTTGGATCAACTTGATTTGGACCCAAATCAATAATAATGGCTATATCAGAGCTAATTAGAACGCTTTTTCCTTTATTTATTATTGATCCAACCATAATGAAGAGAAATGCTAAGGATATGCCAATTGCTATGCGTCCAAACCAGCGAAAGCGTAACTCAGCGGCAGCGCGTGATTTGCGTAATAATGATGTATTTGTAAACATGTTAGTCATATTGCTCTCGATATTTATTTACAATTTTTAAGGAGATCATGTTTAGGATCAAGGTGACAATGAATAACAATAAACCCAGTGCAAACGCAGATAAGGTTTTTGCACTGTCAAATTCTTGATCCCCAGTTAGAAGTGCTACAATTTGTGCAGTAATGGTTGTAACAGCTTCTAGAGGGTTTGCCGTTAGGTTAGCAGCCAACCCAGCCGCCATAACTACAATCATAGTTTCCCCAATGGCACGTGAAGCGCCTAATAAAAGACTTCCTGATATCCCTGGAATTGCGGCTGGTAAAACTACTTTTCTAATAGTTTCACTATTTGTTGAACCTAGACCTAAAGATGCATCACGCAACGATTGGGGCACTGCATTTATAACGTCATCTGAAAGTGATGAAATAAGTGGAATAATCATAATCCCCATTACTAAACCTGCAGCTAATGCACTTTCTGAAGAGACGTTTAAGCCAATGTTTTCTCCAGTTGAGCGCAACATTGGCGCAACTGTTAAAGCAGCAAAAAAACCATAAACTACTGTTGGGATACCTGCTAAAATTTCCAATAAAGGCTTTATAACATTACGAGCTCTACGACTTGCATACTCTGATAAGTAGATTGCTGAAAATAAACCTAAGGGTGTAGCGACACACATTGCAATAAACGATATCAATAGAGTGCCAGTAATTAATGGCACTGCGCCAAAACTGCCTTCAGCAGCCACTTGGTCTGCACGCAAGGCTGTCTGAGGGCTCCACTTTGTACCAAATAAAAATTCACTTATAGAAACTCTTTGAAAAAAACTTATTGATTCAAAAAACAGTGAAAAGACAATCCCTACAGTCACAGCAATCGCTACCATTGAGCAAGCAACCATAATGAATTTGATGGCGTATTCTCCAATATTAGAACTATTTCTAGTCGTAATATTGAATGGCTTAGACAGGGTTACAGCTTCATTAGGCATATTTGGGGAATCCACATCAAATTGCTCGTTCGATTCTAATAATTGAGCAATCATTAGTTTTAAAATGTAACAGTTAAGTAAAAATACTGTAACAGTTTTGTAAATACTTGGAGCCCACAATTAATATTAATAAAGAAGGGAGCAAAAGCTCCCTTCTTCTGAAGATTTCGAAAATATTACATCTTAAGGCTAGATAAACTAGTTATGCTCGTAGCCCAATCACTACGTTCTTGGTCAGGCATTGGAATTAACCCTTTGTCCGCCAAGTAACCATCTTCGCCCCAAGAATTTTCTGAAGTAAATTCGGCCAAAAACTTAGAGATGCCTGGTACAACTCCAACATGTGCTTTTTTAACATAAAAATACAGTGAGCGTGCTACAGGGTAATCTCCTGTGGCAATGGCTTCAAATTCTGGATCAATGCCATTTATTTTAGAACCTTGGACCGCATCAGAATTCTGCTCTAAAAATGAATAGCCAAAGATTCCAAATGCTGATGGATTTGCCTTTAACTTTTGAACAATCAAGTTGTCGTTTTCACCAGCTTCAACATATGCCCCATCTTCACGAATTGTGTGGCACAATGCTTTATATTCATCTTTATTTATTTTTTTTAATTCTTTTATCCAACCGACGGACTTACACCCACCTTCCATAGCAAGTTCAACGAATGCGTCGCGTGTTCCTGAAGTTGGTGGTGGACCCATTACTTCAATTTTTACAGCCGGGAAAGATGGGTTTATTTCGTCCCAAGTTGTGTAAGGATTCGTTATAGTATCGCCATTTTTGGATGTGGGTACATTTTTTGCAAGAGCCATAAATATTTCAGATAAGGTTATATCAAATAATTGAGATTCTTTTGAATTTGCAAAAACAATTCCATCGTAACCGATCTTAGCTTCAATTATATCCGTAACTCCATTAGAAGCGCATTTCACAACTTCAGAAGCTTTTATGCGGCGAGATGCGTTTGCAATATCTGGGTGGTTTACACCAACACCGGAGCAAAAAAGTTTTAACCCACCACCTGAACCTGTTGATTCAACAATCGGCGTTTTGAATTTTGTACTTTTACCAAATCGTTCAGCAACTGTTGTTGAAAATGGAAATACAGTAGATGAGCCGACTATCCTCAATTGGTCACGATCAGCCATAACGGGAGCCGCAGACAGAGCAATTGATGTAAAAGCATATAGAGAAAGAGTTTTGATGAACATGAGTTTGTCCTGTGATTTGTTAAATTAGTTCAGATCATACTGGATGAGAACTAAATATTACGGACATATGACGTTATGATTTCACTTATGTAACACTTTTGTAAATTTCTTCTCAGGTTAAAAATACTAGATGATCAATGATTAAACACTAAAACATAGTATTTTGCACTCTTATGCTACGCTCGGGTGTGATTTCAAACAATCTCAAGTAGAAGTAATTGGACACTATCTTTTAAATATCAAAAAAAATTAAGTAAGGCTAATGTAGATCATTTTTTTTTACAGATGAATTGAAACTTTTAGTACTAATTTTACTAAGCGCATGATGACGTGGTGCACCCGAGAGGATTCGAACCTCTGGCCACCTGATTCGAAGTCAGGTACTCTATCCAGCTGAGCTACGGGTGCACTTTCTAATAACAATATTCACTACAGTAATGTACCGTAATCTATAAATATTTATTCACATGGTTAGCTCGGCCTGTCAATCCACGAAGCATATTCTA
>Ga0115003_10000669_pt1 | contig 30204 bp, 21 predicted proteins | sample ArcticOcean_MG_C_7_FD_88736 | JGI IMG/M metagenome (GOLD analysis project Ga0115003, IMG submission 88736) | Marine microbial communities from western Arctic Ocean - ArcticOcean_MG_CB11_88 | ecosystem: Environmental > Aquatic > Marine > Oceanic | place: Arctic Ocean: Canada Basin | collected...
ATCCCAGGCCTCGCCGCCGGTTGGTTGATGACCTTCCTCGACACCGTCGACGGTAAGCTCGCCCGCTGCACCCTCACGTCGAGCAAGCTTGGCGACGTCCTCGACCACGGCCTCGACCTAGTACACCCACCGTTCTGGTGGGCCGCTTGGGCTTGGGGGCTCTCCGCCAACTTCGAAGGATATGAAGTTGCGACTTCCATCGTCGTTGGGGGTTACGTCACAGGACGCCTGCTCGAAGGCTGCTTTCTTTGGTCCTTCAAACAAGAGATGTTCACGTGGCGACGCTTCGACGGCTACTTCCGCACGGTAATCGCACGGCGTAACCCAAACCTGCTCCTTTTGAGTGTCGGCGTTGGCTTTGACCGACCCGACCTTGGTTTTTATGCAGTCGCCGCATGGACTGTCGTGGCCAACGTCGTGCCGATCATTCGAATCGCCCAGGCATTCGTCGAACGCCGCCGGGGGGTCGAGATCAAGTCTTGGTACGAAGACGCTATGAAGATCGCACCCACAAGCGAAGCCGTTCATAACGAAACTCGAGAGAACGCTTGAAACGACCGTTCACGGCACTCTGGTCGGCCTCAGTTTTTTTACTCTCGACCCTTTGTCCATTGCCGTCCTTCGCCGACGGACCTCCCCCGCGCGATCTCGCGACACCCGAGGCGCGTCGTTTGAAGGGAGGCGATGCTTCGGAATACTGGGATCTCAGCATCGAACGCGAACAGGGTTATCGCGTCTTCGCGCGTTTTCTAATTACCAACGAAGGGCCGGGCAAGCAGAACGGAACCGCGGTGGGTCATGTCATTTCGCCCAGCGGAAAGACGACTCAGTTTCGAAACGGTCGCTTGGAAAGTGGTTGGGAGCTTTCGCGAGACGGCCTCGACCTCGACATTGGCAAAAGCCATCTCGACCTTCACGCCGGCATGTACAAACTGAAGGTCAACAAATCGGACGCAATGATTCGGCTTCATTTTGCACCCAACGCTTTGTTTGCTGTTCCAAAAACAGTGACGGGCAAGAATTATCGCGTGGACTTGCTGGCGCTCGGCGCCGCGACGTCGGGCACGATTCAAGTCAAGGGCATGGCGACGCCGGTTTCGCTTCGCGGCAGGACGACCGCGACCCACACGGTGTCGAAAACCGGCGAAACGGACGTAAACATTCGACGGACCGAGTTTGTGTTTCAACCGCTCGGAATGGCTGCGCAGAACGAATCCGCGCTCTATATCTCAAGTTTTCTTAGCCCGCGGGGAAAACGAACCCGCTGGCTCGCTGCTCTGAAACCCGACTGCGATCAACCGTTTGCGGCCGCGCCCGCGAACCCTACAACGAAAAGCCCCGCGGGTGTCAACGAAACCGCGACAAAAGCACCAAACTCACAGTGCGTGCGAAGAATTGAGGCCCGCAGCGAGTTTGACCTGGTTCCGGGACATGCTAAAAACACGCCGTCATCGAGAATCGGGTCAAAGTCGTATTGGATTCCACCCGCATTTTCACTTCAAGAGAGGCTTCAAGGGAAGGGCGGCGAAGGCGCGATTAAACTCGGAGAACGGATTCTCCGACACGAGCCTCTAGACGATCTTCCCCGGCCCATTCGATTCATCGCGGGTCTTAGAACCAAGCCGCGACGCATATGGTCCACGGCGGAGTTTGACGTTAGGCTCCCGCACAGTTTGAACACCAACGAGAGTCAATTCAAACCTAACCAATTCCAGGGCCAGGGCGTCGCGACGGTCAGCTTCTTGAACCCAGTGCCGCGCCCATGAGCAAGTCAGGTACACCCCTCTAGTACCGATCGACCCCTCGGAGACACAAAATTGCGAATCGGTTTACTAAATAACCTCCGGGCTGGGAGGAATGATGCACAGGTCGAGCGACTGCTCGGTTTCTTGCGTCGCCATCCCGATGTCGTCCACGCGGAAACCAATTCTGCAGACGTGGTCCCCGAGGCGCTCGCCGATCTGGCCCGCCAAGAAGTCGACATTCTGGTCGTCAACGGAGGCGACGGCACGCTCCAGTACGCGCTGACCGAGATCCTTGAGAACCAGGCCTTCGAGGGCCGTGTACCGATGATCGCACCGCTTCGTGGCGGCCGGACCAATATGAGCGCCGGCGACCTGGGGGCGAGCAAAGATCCGGTCCGGGGCTTCGCCTCCCTGATCGATGACATCGAAAACGGCCACCTGAGCGACCGGGTCTTCCCGCGCCAGGTGCTGCGGGTGAAGCATGACGACAACGAACAAGCCGAATACGGCATGTTCTTTGGAATCGGGGTCATTCACCGGGCGATCGGCCTGAACCATCAGTGGTTCGAAAACGAAAGTGCCCACGGGGCCCAGGGCGCATTGGGTGCGACGCTCGTCACCGCCAGCTTGCTCGGCCGCCTGGCCACCGGCGACCACACGGGCATCCTGCAACCGGACAAGGTTCAGGTCATGATCGACGGCGAACTACAGGACCGCAGCGAGTTTTTCATGATGCTCGCCAGTTCTCTCGACAATTTATTTTCGCGCATGAGCCCGTTCTGGGGCACCGGCCCCGGCGGCGTTCAGTTCTCGACCATCGCGAGCAACGCCCATCGCATTCCGCGCTCACTGGCTGGTATTTTGCGCGGCAAGCCGCTCCCGCACGTCACGGAAGAGAATGGCTTCTTGAGCCGCAATGCGAAGCGCGTCCAGCTCAGTCTTGACTGCGGCTTCACGGTAGATGGCGAACTGTTCGATCCGCGGCCGGGACGAATCATCGAACTCACTGCGGATCGTACGGTCCAGTTCGTCCGCACTTGATCCCGGAACCCTACGATCCTGCGCCCCGTCGATGATCGACCTCGACTCACCACTCGCAGCGCTCGTATCCGTCGAACTCGATACCGAGCCACCGCCACCCGCGCGCGCGTTGGCAGAAGCGATCCGCCGTAAGCGCGGCGACGTTGCGAGCATCCTCTTTTATGGCTCGTGTCTGCGCAAGAAGACCAACATGGGGGTCTACGACTTTTACGTGCTCGTGGACCAATACCGAGACACGTACGACTCGACACTCCTCGTGCTCGGAAACAAGATCTTGCCCCCGAACGTCTTCTATATAGAAACCGAGTTTGAGGGTGAGATCCTGCGTTCGAAGTACGCAGTCCTCACGCTGCGAGACTTCGAACGTTGCGTCCAGCCCGATTGCATCCACCCGTACATTTGGGCCCGCTTTTCTCAGCCTTCGCTTCTCGCGTACGTGCGGGACGACGAAGCCCGGGACCACGCGATCCGCTGTGCGAGCCAAGCCGCGGTCACATTGGTGCAACGACTCATGGTCTTTTTGCCCGCCAATGATCGCATCCAACGTTTTTCGGCGTCGGCGCTTTGGCAAACCGCATTCGCGCTGACCTATGGTGCCGAGCGACGGGTCGAAACGGACGAGCGCATTTCGAGCAACTACGAGAGCGCGCCGGAACGATACGATCGTGCCGCGAAAATGGCGCTTCAGATGCTCGAAGAATCGAAATGGATCGAGCGCGCAACGACCCGGGGAGAGGGCGCCGCATACGAAGTCGAGATGTCGCCCATGCGGCGCAAGATGATGCAGTGGCGGTGGCATGTTTCAAAACCGATTGCGCGGGTCTTGGCTATTGGACGTTTGCTCAAGACCGCGTTCACGTTCGGAGACTGGGTTCCGTATGCGTTGTTCAAGATGGAAACCCACACCGGTGAACCGATCGAGCTCACGCAGCGACAGCGCGAACATCCGTTGATCTTTGCCTGGCCCGTCATTTGGAAGGTCTACCTGCGTCGATAGCGCGCGGCACCCCGTAACGGAGAATCGGCCGGATGGAACCGATCGCATCCAGTACATCGATCGATCGCGCGACCGGCCGTTGGCTACGTCGTACCCCCGGCAATCCATTTACGAAGCTCCATACCGCGCTTTACTTGATGGCGTGGGTCCTCGTGATGGCACAGGGGTGGGGAGCGTACATCGGGAGTAACCCGACCGCGCAGCTTCACGATCCGGCGGAAACCTCGGCCCGAATCGCGAACCGCGATCTTCAGCTCGCTGCATCCGCGGAGAGGGCAGGGCAGTTCGGTGGTTTCACGAGCCTGATCCATGACTCGCCTAAGAACGTGCTCGAAACTTCGATTTGGAATCATTACGACGTACTCAGCGTTGTTGCCGAGCGCGACGACAATGCGGAAGAAGCCGTCCATGCATCGGACCGCACGAACATTCGACTTACAATCCTGCTCGCCCAAGCAGGACGCATCGACGAGGCACGCGGACGCATCCCAGAGATTCGCGATCCGAGCCTACGCGCGGCGGTGGCAACTCTTTACGGCGAAGAACCCGCCCTGAGTGATCAGCAGAGATTGGGAGCCATGGTTGAGCTCACCACGGCGGGCATCGAAGAATGGATGCTCGAGCGCGTCGTGGTTCGTACAATGAGCGAGCTGAGAGAAGACTTGCCCGAAGAAAACCTCGACGAAGTCTTGGGCGCCCCCAACACCAAACAACAGTTTGGCCACGATGCACTCGCGGCAGTCAATCTACTACTTGTCGCCCTTGGCGTATTACTGCTACTTCCGCCGGTCTTTCGATTTTTTGCTGGAGATTCGCGCGGGTCCTATGACTCACCTTGGTCTGCATCACTGGGTTGGGCGGTGATCATTCGTGCGGACTTTTGGAACCGCTTGTACTTCTTCACCGTGCGCGAGTTCGGCATCGCATTCGACAACCCCAGTTGGCTTTCACCGTTCTACACATGGGGCACCGTCATTGCGTCGCTCCCGATGCTCTGGCTCATCTATCGACATCTGGGTAGCGGCTCGCGTGCAGGCGTCGCAAAAACTTTCGGGATCGATTTCACGAGCTTGCGAACCACGGGTATCGCACGACTCGCAACCGCCGCCGTCGCGATTGACCTCATGGGCGTTACCGCCATGGGTTGGGGTTTGTACTGGCTGGGGGTTTCGGGCGTCTGGTCGGAAGGAATCGATGAGACGCTCATCTTCGGTACTGCGATTGAAGCAACCATGTCGTCCCTCGCCTACGTCGTCTGGACACCGCTGTTCGAAGAAATTTTATTTCGCGGTCTTGTGTTCTTGACCCTGCGCAGCCGCATGGGCGGCGTGCAAGCGGCTGCGTTTAGTTCGTTGCTCTTCGGCGTCGTGCACTTCTACTCGCTTCCCGGCTTTTTGATGACCTTCTGGAGTGGGTTCGTTTGGGCCATGGTGTTCGAGCGCGGGCGAAGTCTCGTGCCCGGCATCTTTGCGCATTCGGTTTATAACGCGATGTTTGTTTTGGGAACGTTGTTGCTCTATCGCTAGTGCGGCGGTTCAAAGCCCAAATTGGCACTGTGATAATGTCTTCGCGTAATTCAGATCAGGAGCACGACATGCCTTCCGTACTGATCACCGGCGGAACTTCGGGAATCGGAGCCGCGGCCAGCACTGCGCTTGCCGCCAAGGGCTACCGGGTCTTTGCCGCAAGTCGCACCGAACCCGTCGAACCTTTAGGCGATGGCATCGACTGGCTCGCGATGGATGTATGCGACGACGAATCGGTCGCCAAAGCCGTCACCCAAGTCCTTGCATCGTGTGGTTCGCTCGATGCTCTCGTGTGCTGCGCTGGCTTCGGCATCTTCGGAAGCATTGAAGAAGTCTCGATCGAAAACTCAGACCGCCAGATGGATACGAATCTCGGCGGCACCTTGCGTGCAATCAAAGCCGTGTTGCCTCACATGCGCGAGTCGCAGAAAGGTCGCATCGCCCTCGTCGGTTCGATTGGCGGGCGCGCACCGATCCCGTTTCAGGCCCACTACTCCGCGAGCAAAGCCGCGGTCGAAGCGATTGCAGGTGCGCTGTTCAATGAGGTCCGTCCTTATGGAGTGCGGGTAAGCCTGATCGAACCCGGTGACATCAACACCCCGTTTAACGCCGCGATGGACTGGGAAGAAGGCAACACCTCCCACTACGAAGAACGAATCCGTCGCTGTGAGGCGGTGATACGCGCGTCTTTGCCGAAGGCGCCCGGCCCCCAGGTTGTCGCCGATGCCATCGTAAAGGCGCTGACTGCCACGCGTCCGCGCTTTCGCTACACGATCGGCCCAGATTCGTTTTTGATGCCATTTGCCAAGCGCTTCTTTACAGACGGCTTGGTACTGCGCTTCATCCGCGACCACTTCAAGGTCTGATGCGCAAGTAGTCGCGCGGCGCTGGCGTGCTAAATTTGCGCCCCTCAATTCACCCCAATTTGAAACGGTTCGCGTCGATCCGCAAACCCCTTGCGGCACGCAGAACCCCGAGGCATCCGGCTGTGCCGGTACATGGAGATCCAGTAATGGGACGCAAAGTTTTTGTAATCGGTGTGGGCATGACGAAGTTCGAAAAGCCCGGCTCGAAAGATTGGTGTTACCCCGACATGGCGCGCGAAGCGGGCAACGCCGCAATCGCCGACGCGAAGATCAAGTTCGAAGAAATTGAACAAGCTGCAGTCGGCTACTGCTACGGCGATTCGACCGCCGGTGAACGGGCCTTCTATGAACTCGGCCACTCGGGGATCCCGATTTACAACGTGAACAACAACTGCTCGACGGGCAGCACCGCGCTCCACATGGCAAAGCAGTTCGTCGAAGGTGGCCTCGCTGAATGCGCGATGGCGCTCGGCTTCGAGAAGATGGAAAAGGGTTCCCTCGGCATCAAGTACACCGACCGCACCTTGGCCCTCGACAAGCACTTCGGCGTCATGAACGAACAGTGTGGCTTCGACGCAGCAGCCCCCGCTGCAGCCCAGATGTTTGGCAACGCGGGCCGCGAGCACATGGAGCGCTACGGAACGAACAAGGACCACTTCGCGAAGATCGGGTACAAGAATCACAAACACTCGGTCAACAACCCGTACTCACAGTTCCAAGACGAATACACCCTGGAACAGATCCAAGGCGCGCCGACGGTCTTCGATCCGCTGACCAAGCTCCAGTGCTGCCCCACCAGCGACGGTTCCGGCGCTGCAATCGTGGCAAGTGAAGCGTTCGTGGATTCCCACGGGCTGCGCGGCCAGGCCGTCGAGATCCTGGGCATGAACATGACCACAGACTTCAAGAGTTCGTTCAGTGGCAGCATGATCCAGATGGTCGGCAGCGACATGACGAAGGCCGGTGCCAACAAGCTTTACGAAAGCACGGGCTTCGGGCCGGAGAACGTCGACGTCGTCGAACTCCACGACTGTTTTTCCGCCAACGAACTCATCACCTACGAAGCGCTGGGCCTTTGCCCGGAAGGCAAGGCGGGCGAGTTCATCGATTCGGAAGCGCAGACGTATGGCGGCCAAGTTGTCGTCAACCCGTCAGGCGGTTTGATTTCGAAGGGCCATCCCCTTGGTGCCACGGGCCTTGCCCAATGCGCCGAGTTGACCTGGCAGTTGCGCGGAACCGCGGACAAGCGCCAGGTGGCCGACGCCAAGATCGCGCTCCAGCACAACCTAGGGTTGGGCGGCGCCGCGGTACTCGCGATGTACCGCATGGCGAGCTAGCGCAAACGCGACAGGCGCTTCGCACAAAATTGAAACGGCCCCGAAAATGAAAATTTCCGGGGCCGTTTTTCGTTTGACTTCGACTGCTACACGGACTCGGGTGCGAGCGTGTCCGCGATCAGTTCCTTTACGCCCGCGTCGGCCATAAAGGTGACGTGTGCGCCTTGATACCATCGCATCGCGGGTTCGTCCCAGTGTCGTGCCAGGTCGCGCACTTGAACGGGCGCGACCAGCCTGTCGCCAATACCGCCAAAGATGGCCCGGCGTTCGAGCGGAACCTTCGGTGTGAAGCGCATTGGCGAAATCACCCTACTGACCACTTCGACCTTCTCTTCAGTGAGCCCCGCTTCGAGCAAGTTGCACAGCGAATGGTCGGGCATGTGACGCCAGTAAGTCTGCGAAAAGCTCGTCATCGGGATACCGGCCACGACGAAATCGAGCCCCCCTTCGAGCCCGGCCAAGAGCGACGCCGTGAAACCACCGAGTGAAAGTCCGTAGACCCCGATTCTTGGCGCTTCTTGTGCGCGCACCCAAGTGAGTAGACGTCGAATGTCCCAAAGCCCCTGGGTTTCGGCATGAATGCTGTCGAGCACGGGCCCACTCAGATACCCGTCACCGCTAAAGCGGCCGATCTTGCGCGGGCCGTGGAGCGGCAATATTGGCAGCAACAAATTGAATCCAAGTTTTTTGTGGAAATAACTCGGATCGAACGCACCGAAGTCTTCGAGAGGCTTCCCCATCTGGTAACCATGAATCCCGACAAGCCATGGACGCGGCTTGCCCGGATGTCGCAACACGCTCGCACGCGCGATCTGGTTTGGCGCGTAGGAGAGCCAGCGATCGCGACCGGGTTCATTGTCCCAAGGTTCGTATTCGCTTTCGAACTGAAGGCTTTCAAACGTGAGCCGTCCGCCTCTTGTCATCACGCTCGCCTCGCGGATCTCGGGCACTTCGAGAGGCAGCGGGGTGCGGTGATATTCTTCGGGCTTTTCGAGCCAGCCCCGCGCTTCGAACAAGGTCGCAGCATCGGCGACTTCGCGCGCATTTTCTGCGGCTTCGCTCTTCTTGGGCAAAGGCACCATGAGTGAGATTGCGCCGAGCAACGCTTCGTCGATCGCAACTTGGGCGGAGAACTTGATGCCGGTCTCCGGCGCCGGGACATCTTCAACCGATTCAAGGGTCTGCGCGGCGGCCGCCCCGGACTCAATAAACGTCCAAGCCGAAAGTCCGACCAACACGAGCCCCGAGCCAAGCCCGTAAAAGAGTGGCGACAGCAAGCCCAGCACCATGCCAGCCGCACCGCCCAAGGCGCCGAGGGTTGTCGCGCGGCGCTTTTCGCCAGGCGCGAGACCAATGAAGGAAGCCCCGAACAAAATGAATGCCGCGGGCAATGCGTAGACGAGGCCGACTAACCCGGCTGCTTCACCGCAAAAAATCCAACTGACGCCCGTTGCAAGTGGCAACCACGACGTCTTCGAAAAAACGACTCCCTGATTCATGCTTCCCTCTCCGATCCGTGCGGTGTTTTCGCGAGTGGCCATTGGGCGCGAGTCTGCTCGCTGCGGGACGGAGCAAAGCACCGCTGCGGAGGCAGTGCCAGCCGATTGCTTTCGTCTACACAGAACAGCACAGCACAGCCGCCCACGATTCAGCCCGTTTGGGTTATTGTGCGGCCGGGAGGCTTTCGTGATTCAAGTGCAAGTGAGGACGTGGGCGGTCGTTCGAGATCGCGCGCTTTATGTTTTGTTTGTGGTGGGCTTGTGTGGTCTGACGGCATGTCAGGAAGAAGACGTCCCGAAAACTTCAGATGTACCCCCTACAGCGTTCGGCGGTGCCGATCCTCGTAACAATCGCGCCCGCGCCGCGGTCGAAGCGTTCAACCACTGGGCGCCGCTCCTCACGTCGGGCGACCTTGAGGGGGCCCGGGCCCTTTGCGATTCGTGGCTCGCCGAACCGGACCGTGGTCATCACGCCGAAGCACACAAGTGTCTCGCGAATGTAACGATCGGATCTTCCCGAACCGAAGTGACGGGACTTCCGGAAGGCACCGAGGGTTCCCTGCCTTCGCTGATCACAAGTGAAGGCGTTGACCGAGCGCTCGAGCATTACAACAAGGCGCTCGCCATCAAGCCCCTCGGCATGGACGCCCACGTCGGGCGCGTCGACTTGCTCATCGTGGGCGCCCGTTATCGCGACGCCAACGTGGCGCTCGAAGAGGCACTGCGCACGTTCGCGAGTCGAGACCTACTCGAAAACTGGTTCAAACTGCTCGGCCGATTTCGGCGCGCGGGTGCAACTAATGAAGCACTCGCTTTCCTGCGCGTTATCGAACAACATCACCCGCTCGACCATCGAGTGATCTCGAACATCGGCGCCTACCTCGCGATCACGGGACAAAACGAAGAAGCCTTCGAATATTCGACCCGTGCCATGGCGATTGACCCCGACGACCCGGTCAACAAATGGAATCTCGCGAAGATCCACGAACAACGGGACGAACTGGTCGACGCCGACCGCCTTTATCAAGAAGCGCTCGCAACAATCGACGAAAACGACGTCCGTGCGCGATGCGAGTACGCCAGCTTTCTGGCGTTACGCATGAAAGACGCGAATCGCGCCTGCACGTTCGCCGAAACAGAGTGCACTGAACTATTCGAAACAAACTGCACCGTGAACGAAATCGAGAGTGAAATCGAGGTAGCCCCGTGAGTGAAGCCGTGAACCTTCTCCCTCTACCGCCGCAACCCGCAGGTGTCGCCTGGCCCACCGATGAATGGCCCACGGGCGAGCTGGATTCGCGGGTCGACCAAAGCACGCTCGAAAAGTTGCTCGACCACGCTTTTTCGCTCCCCGAACCCGAAGACCTCGATCGCACCCACGCGGTGATCGCGATCCAACACGGCAGAATTGTCGCCGAGCGCTACGCCGATGACGTCGAGCCCAACGACGCCTTCCTTTCATGGTCTATGGCGAAGAGTTTCGTATGCGCGTGTGTCGGAATTCTTGTCCGACAAGGCAAACTCGACATCGATGCACCGATGCCTGTCAAAGAATGGCCCGCCGACGACCCGCGTCGCAAAATTACCATCCGACAAATGTTGAACATGATCGATGGCCTCCGCTTTCGCGAAGCCGAAGACATGGGCGACGGCGGGTTGCGCTATTACGGTGCCGACGAAAGTGACGTCATTCCGATGCTATTCGGCGAAGGCAAGACCGACGTCGCCGCCTACGCATCAACGCTCCCGAAGATTCATGAACCCGGAACGCACTGGAACTACAACAGCGGTGGCAGCAACTTGCTCGCACGCTTGGTTTCCGAAACAATCGGTGGTGGCGAAGCAGAGATGCGCGCGTTCATGCAGAAAGAACTCTTCGACCCCATCGGCATCACAACCGCCGATCCGCGCTTCGACGAGGCCGGAAATTTCGTCGGCTCAAGCCACTTCTTCGCAAGCGCACGCGACTTCGCACGGTTTGGTTACTTGTGCTTGCGTGGCGGCAACTGGAACGGAAAACAAATCTTGCCTGAAGGTTGGGTCGACTTTTGTCGCACACCTTCTCCGCAATCCCCAAATGGAATCTACGGCGCACATTTTTGGACCATCCCCGGAAGCCTTGGTACGTTCGAGTGCCACGGCGCAGGCGGACAGCGAACTACGATCGTCCCGAAGCTTGATCTAGTGATCGTGCGACTCGGAAAGACAGAGCCCCACAAAGTCGGCAACACGGTGAGGTTCTGTAAATCGCTGGTGGATGTGTTTCGACCGACGGCGGGCTGACGCACGCGTTTGGTCGGCCGGTTTGAGTCTCGGACTGGACTCACTTCCTTGCGGTTGCAAAGCGTACGGGAACAATGGGTTGCATCGCTCGTTCCTTCTCCAAACCCCGCAGCTGAACTGCCTTCTCGCCAAACGCGAATAGCGATCTTTGACAGGAGGACCATATTGACTGGCCGCGACCCGACGCCGTTTCGACTTCGAAGCTTCCCTTGAACCTTGCAATCCCAGGAGCCCCATCGATGCCCGAGCCGATCAAAAAGCGATTCACCATCATTGGAGCCGGAGCCGGAGGGTTGTGCGCCGGCATCAAGCTACTTGAAGCGGGGCAAGACGATTTCTTGATCTTCGACCGGGCGCCGAGCGTCGGCGGGACTTGGCATCGCAACACCTACCCCGGCTTACAGTGCGACATCGCAGCGCACCTCTACTGTTATTCCTTCGCGCCCAATCCCGACTGGTCGGCACCCTTCCCATCACAGCCAGAGATCCGGGCGTATCTTGAGAAGACAGCCTTCGACCACGGCCTCGAACCGTATCTTCGTCTTGGAAACGGCATCGTCTCAGGACAATGGAATGAAGCGCGCGCCCGCTGGCGACTCGTGCTCGACAGTGGTGAAGAAGTCGAGTCGCAGTTCGTGATCAGCGCAGTTGGCATGTTTGGCGCCCCGGTCACACCGGACATTCCAGGGCTCGACGCCTTCGAAGGGACCCTATTTCACTCGTTGCATTGGAATCATGACCATGACTTGCGCGGAGAGCGCATCGCAGTCATTGGTAGCGCGGCAAGCGCCGTGCAGTTCATGCCCGAAATCGCGCCCGAGGCCGAACAGCTTCATGTATTTCAGCGCACACCCAACTGGGTCCTGCCGAAGCCGGACGCACCTTTCTCCGACGAGCAGAAAGAAGCCTTCCGCAATCAACCCGAGCTCATGGCCGAAAGTCGGCAGCAAATATTCGATGTCGTGGAGAGAACACTGACCTACCTCGACCCCGAGTTCTTCCAAATCTGCGAAGACATCGGGCGACAGGCACTCGAGTCGGTCGAAGATCCGAAACTGCGCAAATTGCTTACCCCCGACCATCCCTTTGGATCCAAGCGGCCCCTCGCTTCGAACAAATACCTGCAAACCTTTAATCGACAAAACGTCGAGCTGGTCGTGGACCCGATTGATCACGTGACGTCAAACGGTGTCGTTACCGCGGATGGTCACGAACGTGAAGTCGATACGATTGTGCTGGCAACCGGTTTTGAAACGCAAAAGTATGTCAGCGTCATCGACCTCACGGGACGAGATGGCCTGTCGATCCACGACGCCTGGGAAGATTGCCCCGAAGCCTACTTCGGCGTGACGACCCGTGGCTTTCCCAACCTCTTCTCTCTCTACGGGCCCAACACCAACGGCGGAAACTCGATCATCCTAATGCTTGAGTTCCAGATCGCGTACGCGCTGCGACTCATCGAAGAGGCCGACCGCGCAGGAGCCGACTGGATCGACGTTCGACGCGACGTGATGGACGAATACAACGACGGCCTTCAGGAAGAACTCAACAGCGTTGCCGTCTGGCAAGTCGGCGCGAACGACTACTACCGCACCTCGTCGGGACGGATCGTCACCCAATGGCCACACTGCTTCGCCGTCTACAAGGAGAGAGTCGACAAGGACAACCTTTCGTCATTCGAGACGGGACAGGCTCGCGCGTAGATCGCAATTTTGATCCGAACAAACTCACGCGGATCGTGAACCAGCCGCAGCGGATCGAGGCGATGCATCCCGAACTTGAGCCCTGGCATGAGAGCGGGTTGCCGATGCGCGAGAAAAACCTCGTACTTGACGAAAATGCGCGCCCAGGCTCATCGCCCTACCAATCACCCAACTCCGCAGCGCGTGCGCGGTGACTTGATGGCGAGCCCAAGAAAGCGCGATCGAACATCGCGCGCTTGAACCACATTTGGGTGTCGCCTTCCCAAGTAAAGCCGATGCCGCCGTGCGCTTCGGTCGCGTCACGTGCGACTTGCATGAATGCGTCAGTGATATGGGCCTTGGCGATCGCGGCGGTGCGCTCTGCGTCTTCTTCTACATGGTCGAGTGCGTGCGCGGCGTACCAGTACAGGCCCCGGCTCGGCTCAACGGCGAGCGCCATGTCGGCGAGTTGATGCTTGAGCGCCTGAAACTGACCAATCACGACACCAAACTGCTGGCGGGTCTTTGCATATTCGACCGACATCTCCATACAGCGCTCGGCTCCCCCGATCGCGTCCGCGGCAAGCAGCACGAGGCCCACGTCGCGCACCTTGGGTGCGGCTTCGACGCCGCCGGCAAGACTTTCGCACGGTGTGTTTTCAAAGGTCACATCGTCAATCCGACGACTGCGGTCTGCACCGTCGAGGCGTTCACAATGAAGACCGGCCGCGCCCTTCGCAACGAGAACCATGCCACCGCCCGTGACACCGACCACGATTACGTCCGCTTCGCTCGCGAAGGGCACCATGCTCTTTGTTCCAGTGAGAGTGTCACCCGCTTCCAGCGACCAATCACCCGGCTGCCAGCCGCCGCTGGGGTCTGAAAAAGCGATGCTCGCCAACGCGTCTCCAGCGGCGAGCTTGGGAAGCCAAGCTTCTTTTTGTTCGTCGCTACCCGCGAGTTCGATCGCGAGTGCACCAAGCGCGTGGTTGAAGAACGGGCCGGGGAATGCCGCATGTCCAAGCTTCTCTGCAACAACCGCGAGGTCGAGCATTTCGAGTCCGGCGCCGCCGTATTGTTCGCCGATCGCGAGGCCCGCAACGCCGAGTTCAACAAGGCCCTTCCAAAGCACGGGGTCGTGGCCTTGGTCGCCATCAAAAATTTCGCGCAGGCGCGCCATGGGGCATTCGTTTTCAACATACTGTGCGACGGTCTCTTGCAGCATGCGTTGTTCATCAGTGAGGTCGAAGTTCAATTTGATTTGCTCCTGTCCGCTGCGGCGTCTCGAGGAAGACCAAGGCCGCGTTCCGCGATGACGTTGCGTTGAATGTTGGCGCTGCCACCCGCGATCGCGATGCCGAGCGAATACATGTACTGGCCGATCCAAGCGCTGTTGCCACTGGGAATCGCACCCATGCGCGCGTCGCCGGCGCCCAAGAGGCCGTCGTCGCCGATCAAGTCCATCGCCAGCTTGGACACCAAGTGGCCGATCTCGGTAGAGTAGAGCTTGGTCATCAAGCGAATGATCCCGGGGTCTTCCCCGGATGCATCCTTGGTGAGCTGGCGAAAGCCTGAATACTTGTGTGCAAGGATGTGGCCTTCGAGAATCGACAAGCGCTCGCGAATGTCTTCGCGTTCGATTGCGGGCTTCCCATCGATAATGGTTTCCTGCGCGAGCTTCTTCAAGCGACTGAACTGCGCGTTGGTCTGCTCCGTTGCGCCGATCGAATTGCGCTCATGCTTGAGCGTCGTGCGCGACACCGTCCAGCCTTCGCCACGCTTGCCCACGATCCAGTCCTTCGGTGTTCTCGCGTCATTAAAGAACACTTCGTTGAAGTCCACCGTTCCCGTCATGGTCTTGAGCGGGCGTACTTCGATGCCGGGTTGGTTCATGTCGAGGAGCAGATAGGAAATGCCCGCGTGCTTGGACGCGTCGGGTTCGGTGCGGACCAAGATAAACATGAAGTCGGCTTCGTGAGCATTCGTGGTCCAGATCTTCTGGCCGTTGATCACCCATTCGTCGCCGACCAGTTCACCGCGCGTCTTGAGTGATGCGAGATCGCTGCCGCTGCCCGGCTCGCTATAGCCCTGGCACCATTTGATTTCGCCGAAGAGCGTCTTCTGGACCCAACGATCCTTCATCCACTGTTCGCCGCGTTCGAGCAGGGTAGGCGCAAGCATCATGGTGCCAATGCCGCGCGCTTCCATGGGCGCCCATTTCTTGCCGAACTCTTCGCGAATCACCTGAGCAGAAAGGGCGTCCGTCTCTTGCTCCGAGCCGCCGTACTGCTTGGGAATACTTCGATAAAGAAAGCCAGCCTCGGTCGCGCGATCGCGAAAGAGGGTGCACTGCTCGTCGAAGGACAGTTCTTTCTCTTTTCCTTTGAGGGGCCAGTTGGCTTCCAAAAATGACGAGACCGTTTCGCGGTACGCCTCGGCTTCAGTGCTGTAACTCAGGTCCATGTTGGCTTCCTCTATTGAATGCGTTGCTGGCGCTCCGTTGCGCGGGGAGTCTCCGGATAAGACCGGTGCCGGTCAAGTAAAAGTGAGTGGCGAGAGGCCCAGGAAACACGGGCAAACGATCGGGATGTCCAGCCGCGTCGAAGATGTCACAAGACCTTTGCGACAGGTTTGACGCCTTCTGTCTTTCGTCTTACTTTCGTCCTCATGACAACTCGTCCCCCCTCTAATCGCTCTCAGTTCGATAAGACACGCGACACCACTCCATTCGATGCTCCGCCTGATTGGCAAGCGCCGGGTCGCGAAGCGATCCGCGGACGCGGAACGTCCGAGAATCCGGATGGCCGCTTCGAGCGTCTCTATCACGTGGAAGATCTGGAGGCGAAGGAACGCGAGCAAATGGAAGCGAAGTCGGGGGAGGGCCCGGGCCGCCCGCGCCTGCCCCGCACCCACTACCTGCGCGACGCGAGCAGAACGGTGCTCACCCAAAACGACAGTCCAGACATTCATTACGACACGGGCCTGAACCCGTACCGCGGCTGCGAACACGGTTGTGTGTACTGCTACGCGCGACCGACTCACGAATACCTCGGCATGTCGGCAGGCCTCGACTTCGAAACTCGCATCCTTGTTAAAGAAGACGCGCCGAAGCTCCTGCTCCGCGAACTCCAAAAGCGCAGTTACAAACCACAGACGATCGGAATGAGCGGCGTCACCGACCCGTATCAACCCGTCGAACGCGTGCTTGGCATTACCCGCGGTTGTCTCGAAGTATTGGCCGACTGTCGAAACCCCGTTGGCATCATCACCAAAAACGCGATGGTCACGCGAGACCTCGATCATCTAAAGGTTCTCGCCCAGTATCGCGCCGTGGCAGTCTACCTATCGATCACGACCCTCGATGGCTCGCTTCACCGGGTGATGGAACCGAGGGCATCGCATCCCAAGCAGCGCATTCGCGCGGTCGCGGCGCTTGCGGATGCGGGAATTCCGGTTGGTGTCATGATTGGCCCGGTGATTCCGGGGCTAACCGATCACGAGATCCCGAAGATTCTCGAAGCCGCTGCCAATGCGGGTGCGAAGTTTGCGGGGCACAGCGTCGTGCGATTGCCAGGCGAAGTGCAGAACCTGTTCTCTGCTTGGCTGTCTCGCCATTTTCCCGATAGGAAAGACAAGGTGATGCGGCGCATTCGGTCGGTCCACAACGGCAAACTCGACGAGTCGCGCTTTGGCGCGCGGATGCAAGGGCAGGGCGTCTTCGCGGACCAGATCCACACGCTCTTCGAAGTCGCACGCAAGCGCGCCGGACTCCAGTCGGACCGCACCGAGCTTTCGAACAAAAGCTTTCGACGTCCAACACTCGGACAACTCGACTTATTCGGCTCGTAGGTTCGCGCCGATCGACGCGCGCCCAAACCAATGCTCTTACCCAAGCGCTTCGAACGCCGCTTCGAGTAGTTCGTTCTGCTGCTTGATATGAACCCGCGTTGAACCCACTGCCGTACTGGCTGATGGCGAGCGTCCCGCGTAAGCGAGCGTGGCAGACTCGGGCAAGAAACCTTGGATGCGCTCGCGCACGAACGTCCAAGCCCCCATGTTGGCAGGCTCTTCCTGAACCCAGACAACGCGCAGCGCGTTTTTATACTGCGCGATCATCTCACCCAGGATGTCGTCAGGCCAGGGGTAGAGCTGTTCAAGACGCAAAATCGCAACGCGACCTTCGCTACCTTCGAAACGCTTCTTCCGCTCGGCCATCAAGTCGTAGTAAACCTTGCCACTACAGATCAATACCCGCTCAACGGCTTCGGGGCTGTTCACCGCGTTTGCGTCTTCGATCACCCGCTGAAAACGCGCGTCCGTGAAGTCTTCGATCGAGGAAGTCGCTTCGGGCGACCGGAGCAAACTCTTTGGCGTAAAGATCACAAGCGGTGCACGGAAAGTGCGGCGCATCTGGCGACGCAGCACGTGGAAGAGTTGCGCCGGGGTTGTGCAGTTGACGACCTGGATCGAATCTTCTGCACAGATCTGCAAGTAGCGTTCGATGCGGGCACTCGAATGCTCGGGCCCTTGCCCCTCGTAACCATGAGGGAGCAACATCACGAGCCCACTCATGCGACCCCATTTCACGTGGGCGCAGCCGATGAACTGATCGATGATGACCTGGGCACCGTTTGCGAAGTCGCCAAATTGGGCTTCCCACAGGGTGAGCGTTCCCGGTTCCGCAAGGCTGTAGCCGTACTCGAAGCCCAGTACCGCGGCTTCGGACAACAAGCTGTCAAACACTTCGAAGCGCGCTTGCTGTTCGGAAATGTGATCGAGCGGCGTGTACTCCTCACCGCTGTCTTGGTCGACCAGCACCGCGTGCCGGTGACTAAATGTCCCCCGTGAACTGTCTTGACCCGACAAGCGGACGCGTGTGCCTTCGAGTACCAGGCTCCCGAAGGCGAATACTTCACCCATCGCCCAGTCGATCGGCAAGCGTTCGGCCACCACCTTGCGGCGGCGATCGAGCAAGCCTTTCAGCTTTGCGTGGGGGCGAAAGTAACTCGGCACCGACGCAATGCCCTCGGCAATTTGCGCAAGCGTCTCAACCGATACTCCCGTTTGAATGTCGTCGTCGGAGAGCACGCGAGAGAACCCGGTCCACGGACCTTGGGGCTCGTACGGTTCGGCGGGATCAACGGCTCCGACGTTTGCATCTTCGAGCCCGCGATCGAGCTTCGCCCGAACCGCGTCCTCAATTTGTGCCACACCTTCGGCGCTCACGTCTCCACGTTCTGCCAAGAGATCCTTATACAGCAGGCGCACCGACGGACGGCTGCGGATCTTCGCGTACAAACGCGGCTGGGTGAATGCGGGCTCATCGCCCTCGTTGTGTCCATGACGGCGGTAGCCGATTACGTCCATCACGACGTCGCTTCCGAAACGCTCGCGATAGTTCATCGCGAGTTCCGCGCAATGAAGCACAGCATCCGGGTCGTCCGCGTTTACGTGGAAGATCGGCACCTGGATCATCTTCGCGACATCGGTGCAGTAAAGCGTCGACCGCGCTTCGGCGGGCGTTGTCGTAAAACCGATCTGGTTATTGATGATGATGTGAAGCGTGCCGCCCGTGGAATAGCCTTCAAGCTGCGAAAGGTTCAAGGTTTCGGCCACGATTCCCTGCCCCGAAAACGCCGCATCGCCGTGCAGGATGATCGGCATGATGCGCTTGCCCGCCGTATCTCCCATGCGCACTTGCTTCGCCTTGGTGCGTCCCTCAACGACAGGGTTCACCGCTTCGAGATGGGAAGGGTTCGACGTCAGGGTCAGGTGGATACGCTCGCCCGTCTGAACGCGACGATCCAGTGAAAAGCCCTTGTGGTACTTCACGTCGCCGGAACCGAATGGCAGGTCAAGCAGCGGACTGTCGTTGAATTCAGAAAAAATTACGTCAAGCGGCTTCTGCATCACGTTGGCAAGCACGTTCAGTCGCCCGCGATGACTCATGCCGAGCACGTACTCCACAATGCCATGACGCGGCGCACTTTCAATGATGTAATCGAGAAGCGGAATCACCACTTCCCCACCTTCGAGTGAAAATCGCTTCTGCCCCAAGAACTTCGTATGGAGAAATTGTTCAAGCATCTCTGCGGCGCAGAGTTTTTCATAGGTACGCTTCAGCTGGCCCGGGTCGATGTGGGGACGGTTTTCGTCGCGCTCCATCTGTTGTTGCAGCCAAAGCTTGCGACCTGGGTCTTGCACGTGGGTGTACTCGACACCGACACTTCCGCAGTAGGTCGTCCGCAAGCGATCGAGGATGTCGCGCAACCGTTGCACAGAACCGCCCGGCAAGTCGCCCACGGTGAAGAGATCGTCGAGATCTTGGTTACCAAAGCCATAGTGCGCGGGGTCGAGTTCCGGAAAGTACTTGGTATCCCCACTCAAGGGGTCGCTGTCCGCGATCCGGTGACCGCGCGCGCGGAACGCGTGAATGAGACGAAGGACACGCGCATTCTTGTCCGCTGCTATTAAGTTGTGTTCCGAAAACTTTTCAGCGGATTGACCGGCTTGCGGTGCGTCCTCTTGCACCACTGCCCTCGTTTGGGTGGCTGGTTCACGCTGCGGAGTCGGCGCGACGGGAGACGCCGTCCTTGCAACTTGCGGAGTGCTCGCGCCGTTCGATTCGCCGTTCGGTTCGCGACGACCCGTTCGCGATGGGCCGAACTCGCGAGACCAACTCGCATCAACCGAGCCTGGGTCTACGTGGTACGTCTCAAGAATTTCTTCAACGACACCCGCGTTGATGCCAAAATCGGCAAACGACGACTGCGGGGCAATGGGTTCGTCTTCGTCCTGATCCGCAATGGGGTGATTTGAGTTCGCCATGGTGTCGCCTTCCAATGGTGCCGCGGGACGCGTTTGTTTCGAGTGTGTGACGTTCAACCGACCTGCTCTTTATCGGCCAGCGGCGTACCTTACCTCAAGAACTACGAGCAACGTCAGCATCAATCGTATCGTCATTCCCCATCCCCACACCCAAGCAAGACGATCCCCATTAAACACCACCACACTCGCCGATCCGCGACGAACCGAGGAACGGCTGAGGGGGGGGGGGGCGGCCCAGGTTTCACCCATCTCACTCAGCAATGAGATGCACAACCCCTTGGTCTTCCCCAAGCGCCGGAGCAAAATCTACGGGAGCGTCATAATCCACTCCATCCACCTGCCATCCAAAGAGCTGCATGAACTCTTGCTTGAACAACTCCAACCCTCGGGCTGTGCGTTCAGGCACCGCCCCCGGCTTCGCCTCTCCCCAAAGTGCACCGATCGCACTCTGAAGCTTCGGGTCAAGCTCGTTTGCATCAAGGCGAAGTCGCCCTTCGTCGTCGAGCAGCTTGCGCCAGGGTTCGCCGTCGCCGTAAAGCGCACGCGCGAAGTTGATTCCAACTTCCAGCGGGTCGTCGTATACCCCAACACCATTGTCGACCACCGCCAGATAGTCGGCGATGTACTTGAGCATCGCAGGGATGGCGACCGAGGCGCCGGTCACGACTGCCGGGTTCATGCTCGTAAACGCGGCGCCACCAAGCCCGCTGTCGAGTCTGACGTTTAGGCTGCGGGTCGTCTCGTCAATGTGCTTCTTCGCTCCGCCCAAAGCGCCATCCCAGTAGATCCGACGCAGGGGCTCAAATTCGGGGCCGATGTAACTGAGCGACGCAACCTTGAAGCCCGGGTTTGCAAGGCCGGCATAGAGCAACGCATTGGCCCACAAGTCGAGATCGTCTCCCCCCATGACGCGGCGGGTTTGCTCGATCTCGAGTTCACTTGCGGGTTCGAGGCTCACCTCTTTGTGTTCGCCGCTCGAATAGTCGAGGCCCACGACGTCCAAAGGCTCACCGATCACTTTGAGAGCCGAACTCCAGGTTTCGCCGAGATGGGTTCGGCGCGGGGCCGCAACGCTGTATAAAAGAAGGTCGATCCCGTCCCCGGCCTCTTTCAAGTCGGCGATCACCCGATCGCGGGTCTCGTCGGCAAAACCGTCGGCGAAGTAAGTTCGCTGTTCGGGGTAGGCGTTGTGGAGCGCGGCTGTCAGGTACCAGCCGGCCGGCGCCATCGCGACCTTCTCTTTTCGAAACGTCGGCGGTGTTTCGTAACCGAGCCCGATTATTTTCGAGAAACCGGCCTCTTTGAGCGCGATCGCTGTCGAACTCCCGTAGCCGAACGTTGTGCTTCCGAGAATCAACGCGGTTTTGCCCTCGGCGGCGGCAAGCGGTTTTGCGAAGGCGGCCTTCGCCCGGGCGATTTGACGCTCAGCGAGGACGCGACAGCCCTCGGGATGTGCAGTCAAGACCATCAGCCCGCGTGCACGCGGCGAATTGAGAATTTGAACAGACATGCGCTCCCCCCGAGCAAAAAAACAGAAAGGTGTCGGGCCTCCGGTCGCGGATCGCTTCAGAGAGTCTCCCGAGCAATTTTCACTGCGTCGCAACACTAACCAATTCCGAATCGAGAGGAAGTTTTGAGGACGGTTGTGCAACACAAGCAACGGCGTTGACGAATGAAAAACTCCCGAGAACGCATGAGTCGGTTTAAAAAGATGCGGCACTTCCCCCGGCGCGATTCGATCGACAAACTCCTCCAGCCATTCAACGTGCTTGTGGCAAGTGTCGGGATACAACACCATTGGGTTTGACGGTTGAGGTCGACTCGACCTCGACGACATCGACACCTGGTCGCCCGCCAACGACTTCAGCATTTCATTTTGCCCGCTAGCGGCGATGCTGAGCGGAGACTGCGCATTAAGCCGGAACTCTCGATGCAAGTCGCGCCCCGCTGTCGCAACGATTGCGCGGACTGGTGGATCGACGCTCAGTATTTTCCGTTCCCGAGCCGATTAAGAATGAGAACCTTGATCCAGTCAAACGATTCTCGATCGCTACTGCGCATGGAATGACATGGGCAGCACTGGCGAGCATCTCGAAACGGCAGGCAGTCCCTCTCCTCCCCCCGAAGCCATAGGCGGCCGCCACCCTTGAACCCCCCGATCGACCACTCGATCCAACTGTTCGAAGTCATCGTGCTGCTCGGTCTTTCGGCCATCGGGCTCGCACTGTTCGAACGCATCAAGCTTCCTGCGATCGCGGGCTTCTTGGTGGTCGGTGCGATTGCGGGTCCAGGCGTGCTGGGTTTCGTGCCCGAGCCCGACCGCGTTCGCGCGCTCGCCGAAATTGGCGTCGTGTTCTTGATGTTCGAGATCGGTCTCGACCTGCCGCTTGACCGCGTGCGGCGTCTCTGGCGAGGCGCGCTCATCGGCGGTGGCGCGCAGCTCGGGATCACGATGCTGATCGTCTACGGCTTTGCACGCGGGTTCGGGATGGCGAATGGCGAAGCGGTAATTCTGGGTGCCATCGTCGCCATGTCGAGTACAGCGTTGGTGTTGCGACTGTTATCGGATCAAGCCCACGTGAATACGCCGCACGGCCAACTCGCGACGTCGGTCCTGGTATTTCAAGACCTGAGTATCGTGCCACTCTTGTTGCTGGTTCCCCTCCTTGCAGACGCTGCAGCATCGTCGGCACTCGACGTGGCGCTCGAACTTGGGCGCGCTGCGTTTGGGCTCGCCGCGGTGTTGCTTATCGTTCGGTTCGTCGTGCCGTTTGCCCTCGACCGAATGGCGCGCTTGCGATCGTCCGACCTGTTCAGCTTGCTCGCACTGTTGATCGTACTCGGGAGTGCCTTCCTCGCAGAACAGCTTGGCTTGACGCTCGCCGTCGGGGCCTTCATCGCCGGAGTCGCGGCAAGTTCGTCACCCTATGCCCACCAGTTGTTTTCGGAAGTCGTCCCGCTGCGCGGCGTCGTGCTTGGGATCTTCTTCACCGCCATCGGGATGCTCTTTGAACCGAGGGTGATGATTGACCAAGCCCCGCTTGTACTCGGGATCTTGTTGGCCGCGACCCTCGTGAAAGCACTCGTCGTCGCGGTGATCGGCAGCGTCCTGCTGGGGCGAGGTGTTCAAGTCAGCGTGCTGTCCGGGATCGCCCTTGCGCAGTGTGGTGAGTTTTCGTTTGTCCTTGCAGAAGTCTCCGCCCGCGCGGGGCTCTTGAGCGTTGACGTTCACCAGGCCGTACTCGCAGCTTCGATCATCAGCCTACTCGCAACTCCATTTTTGATGCGCGCCGCGCCCGCGATCGCGGATTGGACCGAGGCGAAGCTCGGAAAAAATTCGCGGCTCCGCAGTGAATCGGCTCGGGACGCGACCTTTACCGATCGCGCGAACGACAAAGACCGCGTCATTGTGATCGGCTACGGGCCCGCTGGACGCACCCTTGCAAATCTCTTGAAATCTCAAAACCTCCCCTATGTGGTCGTCGACGCCAATGCGACCAAGGTCTCCGTGGCCCTCGCCGCAGAGGAACGCATCGTCTTCGGCGACGCGGCACGCCCTGCGTTTCTCGAACGCCTCGACGTTTCAACCGCCAAGCTCGTCACCGTCGCGATTTCGGATCCATTGGCAACCCGCAGAATTGTGGCCCGCGTTCGCGCCTTGGCCCCCGACCTTCCGATCCTCGCCCGAGCGCGTTTCGTCCACGAGGTCGACTCCCTCGAAGTCGCCGGGGCGACCACGGTCGTTGCCGAAGAGTATGAGGGCAGCATCGAAGTCCTCCGCCAAGCCCTCGCCCACTTCGACTTTCACCCAACCGCGGTGCGAAACTTCGCCGACGCCCTGCGCGAAGAGGACTACGGAGTGATCCGAGCGGCTCCTGAGCTGCAGATCGATCCTTGGCTCGTAGACCTGCTGCGCGAAGAAGAGCACGACTGGGTCACCGTGCCGGCGAGCTTTGCTTCGGACATGACGTTGGCTGAACTCAATGTGCGTGCCAGAACAGGGGGGAACATTGTCGCGGTCGACCGCTCGGGCCGCATCGACGCGGTCCCAGCGCCGAGCTTCCGCCCCAAAGCCGGGGACCGGCTCCTCGTGCTCGGCTGTCCGAGCGCACTTACGTCGTTAGAAGAACTCTTCGCCGCACCCTACGTCGAGGCTTCGCCACTCACCGAGCAAGCACAGGGCGCCTGAGCCTTCAAAACGTAGTTCGATCCACGGCGACTCGATGACCGCTGCACACATTGGGTTGCACCCTGCTTTTCCCGCAACAGCATCTTATTTTTGAAACGCCTGAGTTTGGTGAGGCTGGCTCAAAGTTTTGCGAACGAATCGCGTTAGACTCTCGGCGCCACTGGTACCCTTGCGCTCGCAAAAGTGATTTCGTGCCGCACAAACGCGTCTTGGAACGGTCCATCATTGGACGTTTCACCGCGCAATCGATGTAGGACGACTTCACAGGCCAACCTTCGTAGGCCATCGTTTTCAAGCGTATGGGTTCCGCTTCCCTCGGTGAGGACTGGGTCATGACCAAGAATACAAGCCCCCAACGCGTTGCCATTCAGCCAGCAAAGGCTGCCCCTCCGATCGACACGTTTGCGCGACGCCACCTCGGCCCGCGCGCGGATGACGTCGACGCGATGTTGGACCAACTCGGGTATGCGGATCTCGACGCGCTTTGCGACGCCGCGGTCCCCGAGGCAATTCAGCTCAAAGAGCCTCTCGCCCTTGATTACCTACCGAGCGAGCCCCATGGCGAGTTCGAGCTGCTCGAACACTTGAAGCAAATGATGAGTGCCAACGTCGTCAATCGATCCTGCATCGGCATGGGCTTTTCTGACACCATCGTGCCGCCGATTGTCCAGCGAAACATCCTCGAGAATCCAGGCTGGTACACCCAATACACGCCATACCAAGCCGAAATTTCCCAGGGCCGGCTCGAGGTGCTGCTGAATTTCCAAACTGCGATTTCAGATCTCACCGGTTTGCCGCTGTGTAATTCATCGCTACTCGACGAAGCCAGCGCCGCCGCCGAAGCCATGGCGATGTGTAAAGCCGCAACCCAAGGCAAGAAGCTTGGCTTCTTTGTCAGCGATGGCTGTCATCCACAGACGATCGGCGTGGTCCGCACTCGCGCCGCAGGCATCGGGCTCACCGTCCATGTCGGGCATGAATCCGATATCGACTACGACGCAATGGACCTGTGCGGTGTGCTGCTCCAGTACCCGACCACGGACGGAATGATTGAAGACCCGGCCGCCACAGTCGCGGCAGCCCACGAAGCCGGCGCGCTCATTGTAGTGGCGTGCGACCTGCTTTCCCTGGTCATACTCCAACCGCCGGGCGAATTCGGAGCCGACATCGCAGTCGGTCTGACGCAGCGCTTTGGCGTGCCGATGGGTTTCGGGGGGCCGCACGCGGCGTTCCTCGCAACCCAGCAAAAGTTCGCGCGTAAGTTGCCTGGACGGTTGGTCGGCATCTCGCGCGACGCTCACGGCAAGCCGGCGTATCGACTCGCGCTGCAAACCCGTGAACAACACATCCGCCGAGACAAGGCGACCAGCAATATCTGTACTGCGCAAGTCCTTCTCGCGATCATGGCTGGTATGTACGCGGTCTATCACGGACCCGATGGCTTGCGACGCATTGCGACGCGCACCCACGCCCACGCGGCAGCCCTCGAACTCGCGCTGCGCGAACTTGGCTTCGACACCGGGAACAAGCCCTTCTTCGACACTCTACGCATTCGCGGCAAGAACGCGGGCCCGGCCATCGTCGATGTCGCGGCGAAGCTCGGCATCAACCTGCGCAGCTACGAAGACGACAGCGTTGGCATCGCGCTCGACGAGACCACCGACGCAAAAGACGTGCGTAATATCGCGATTGCATTTGGCGCCGACGAAAAGACCGCGGACGTCGCCGACTGGTTCGCGCGCGCGAGCGACGAGATCCCCGAAGCGTTCGAGCGCAAGAGCAACTTCATGCAGCACGAAGTCTTTCATCGCTATCGCTCCGAAACCGAGATGCTCCGGTACATCCACCGACTAGAAGCGAAGGATCTGTCGCTCAATACGTCGATGATCCCACTGGGTTCTTGCACGATGAAGCTCAACCCGTGCAGCGCGATGCTGCCGGTCAGCTGGCCCGAAGTTGGCCGCATGCATCCATATGCACCCGCGGACCAGACCCGTGGCTATAGCGAATTATTTGCCCAGCTTGAGTCTTGGCTTGCAAGCATCACCGGGCTTCCCGCGGTGTCACTGCAACCGAATGCCGGCTCACAAGGCGAACTCGCCGGGCTTCTCGCGATCAAGCGCTACCACCAATCGCGCGGCAATTCCGACCGTACAGCATGCTTGATCCCAGTTTCCGCCCACGGCACCAACGCTGCGAGTGCGGCGATCGCTGGCTTTGATTGTGTCGCGGTCGCTTGCGATCGCGACGGCAACGTTGACCTCGATGATCTACGCGCCAAGACGGAACTTCACAGCGAAACCCTAGGCGCGCTGATGATCACGTACCCGTCGACCCACGGCGTTTTCGAACTCCCCATCCAGGAGATCTGCAAAGTCGTGCATCAGCGCGGCGGACAGGTCTACATGGACGGTGCGAACATGAACGCCCAAGTCGGGTTGACTTCACCCGGAATGATCGGTGCCGACGTGTGCCATCTCAACTTGCACAAGACGTTTTCGATCCCGCACGGTGGCGGTGGCCCGGGCATGGGGCCGATCACGGCGCGTGAACACCTGCGGCCCTTCCTGCCCGGCGACCCGACGACCGGCGTTGGCGCAGTCGCATCCGCGCCTCATGGCAGTTCGAGCATCCTTCCGATCAGCTGGGTTTATATCGCGCTGATGGGTGCACCGGGCCTTCGCACGGCAACCCAGATCGCGATTCTCAATGCGAACTACATGGCCGGGCGTTTGGCGAATGATTACGAGGTGCTCTTTCGTGGACCGGAAGGCCTGGTTGCACATGAGTTCATCATCGACTGTCGCAAGTTCGAAGCCAGCTCCGGAGTCGTGGTCGAGGACATCGCGAAACGCTTGATGGATTACGGCTTTCACGCACCCACGATGAGTTTCCCGGTGGCGGGCACGCTCATGATTGAACCGACCGAAAGTGAGTCGCGCGGCGAACTCGATCGCTTTTGTGACGCGCTGATTTCGATTCGCGGCGAGATCCGCGCCATCGAGTCAGGCGAACTCGACGCCGAAGACAACCCGCTCAAAAACGCGCCCCACACCGCGCAAGAAGTATCGAGCGACAGTTGGTCCCACGGCTATTCTCGTGAAATGGCGGCGTACCCGGCCGCTTGGACCGTTGAGTTCAAGTACTGGCCGCCAGTTGGACGCGTCGACAACGCATGGGGCGACCGCAACTTGGTCTGCAAGCACCCAAGCGAAGACGTCACGTAGAGCGAGCACTCAGCCTCACAACTCAGGACTCACGGGACGCCTTAAGATCTGCGAACGTGGCCCCGCGAATGCTACGCCTCTTCTTCTTCTTCGTCGTCGTCCGACGGGAAGCCGTAGCCTGCCAGATCGTCCGCAGTCGCGACGCGGGGTTCGCCCTTGTCGACGTCCACCGGAATCGAAGGGCCGGGCCCCATCTCTTTGCGCAGTCTTAGCTCTTCACGCTTAAGAGCGGCCTTTTCGGCCTTCTTCACTTCGCGAAGACGCTTGAGCACACCAGTCTTACTCTTCTTAGCCATAGGAGCTTCCTTCAGATCGCCGGTGGTGCGCGCGTATATTTCCGGGTGCGGTTTTAAGTTGATTGCTCGCTCGCGCGGCGTCGGGGCATTACGCGGCTGCGCGACTGGGCTTTGAGCCCTGTTCTAAAGGCGTGCGAGTCTACTTCCCCGTGCGGGCGGGCGCAGCCCAAATTGGGGTTTTGGGTGAAATTTGACGCGCCCCAAAGGGGTTCGGTTCTAAATTGAGCCGCAGACCACGTTGAACGACCTTGTGGCCCGCACGCGAGCTGGAAAGTCTTGGGAACGGCACGTCCAACTCGTCAGCGGCTGACAAAGTGGCGCGATCAGTGGTGGCCGCGCGACGTGGGTGGGATCGCCCGTCGCAACTTACGAGCGCTTAAGCGATCGCGCGATCAAATCGTAAGCAATCGTCGCAATCGGGATGTTTTGCTTCGAAGTGAGCGCCTGGAACTTGCCGACTTCGGTATCGGTGCACATCACAGCAACTCGATTCTTGCGCGCGTTCAGAGGTAGACCTGAGCCTGACCCCTTCGGCCGGCCTGCGTCCACCCCTGCCTGTCTTTTTTACACTTTTCTTCGGCTTGCGAGCTGACCTCGATGCGCTCGTAGTCTTTGCCTTCTTTCGGACCCCCGTAGTCTTCTCCAGATTAAATCGGCAAGGGCGAGTTTCCGCGAGCCGCGGACCGTTCTTCGATAAAGCGTTCTACGGGATCACGACACAGGCGCCCAATGGGTGAATTTAGGTTTTTTGCGATCGGAGCAGCGACTTCACTGCGGTCACGTCCATCGACATTTTTTCGCGACAGCTAGGGCCCACTTGAATTCGCGGTTACTGATCGTCCCGGGAGACGCGGCCTCGGCCACGTTTGATTTCACCACGTATGGACTTGGCCTTTTTGACGCGCAATTTCGAATTGCGACTCGGCCGAGTCTGGCGCCGCTCCGCATTTTCGAGCAGCGCTTCGCAGAGCAACTCGACCAAGCGCGCACGGGCATCGTCGCGATTGCGTGCGCGGCTGCGCATCCGACCCGCATGCACGATCAAGTCACCATCACGGGTCAAGCGAACCCGAAGCCGTTCAAGCAAGCGTGCACGCTGACTCGGAGTCGGCACTGTGCTTCGTGACACGTTCCAGCGGAGGCTAACCCGTGTATTGCTCTTGTTGACGTGTTGACCACCCGGACCACTCGAACGACTCGCGGCCTCTTCGATTTCGTCCGCAGGTATCGAGAAATACCGTCCGACCTCAAGGTCCTGTTCAAACGTGTTCGCCATTAAATCACGCTACCCAATTCGTATTTTTGACTCCATCTCGCAGACGCCTTCGCTGAAGTCTCATCGGCAACCTCATTAGCCTTCTCGTAAAAACGAGATGCGCGCTCCAGCTTCATTTCGGTTCAGCCGATTCATTCGGTGCAGTTGACGGTTTCTGCGGCCCAGACCGCGAAAAATGAGGATCAAGTGAGCGCGGAAGCTTCCCATCCCAAAATACTGCTCCTCCACGACGACGAGCTCGAAGATATCCGTACGCTCCTGCATGAGTTTTCGTTTCCGTTCGTCGAGCGAAGCGGCGACCCCACAGAAGTCGACCGGGCTACAGAATGGGAATTGATCATCAGTTCTCAGAAACGCCTTCGCGCCTTCAAAGACTCTAAAACGATGCAAAATGCGCGGTGCATCGCAGTCATCGACAACGATTCGCGCAAGCTCCGCTCAAATGCTTCGTCGCATGGTGTTGATTTCGTTCTTTCGCGACCGGTTCACAGCGCTGCATTGCGCTTGCTCATCCTGCACTGCGTTTACCGTGGGCCAGAAAAACGTCGCCAGGGTCGTGTAAGCGCCGGCGCTAGGGTCCAAGTTCGTTCGGGTCTACTGTGGCGTGATGCCATCCTCGCTGACATTTCGCTACGCGGAGCACGCCTCGTATGCGACAAGCCTGTCAAGCCGGGTGCGAAGATGAACTTGTTCTTCCCGTCCAAAACGGGGAACACCCAATGTTTCAACCTGACGGCGCGCTCACTTCGCACGACAGTCGCGACTGACTCGAGTGAGGGACATATCGTCGCGGTGGCATTTGAAGGGTTGTCCCCCGTCCAGGGCCAACAACTCCGCAAGGTTTTCGAGACATTCAAAACCGGTCCAGCGCGACTTGAACGCGCAAAGGCACACCTAGCGTCCAGCCCAACTGCTAGGAACAGTGAGCCCGAGGAACGCACCGAACGACGCGCGACACCACGCGTGAAATTTGAAAAGCATGTAGTCACCGTCCACGACGAAGCGACCCGCGTGCTGCTATGCCGCGACATTTCAATGGGCGGAATGCGTGTCAATCCGAACGACACGCTCGTCCCTGGCGATAAACTCCTCGTTGCCGTGCATATTCGATCCCGCGCCGAGCCGCTCCTCGTCAACGCCAGAGTGACCCGAGACGATGGCGATGCTGGGCTCGCTCTCGAATTTCACGACCTTTCCAAAGACAGCGCAGACTATCTGAAGAAGATGGTCAACTTGCTGCACATCCTCGGCGTGAACAACATCTCGAACGACGTCTCGAACGACGGCCCAAAAGGCAGCTTGATCATTTCTGAGATCGTCGAGGACAGCGCAAGCTCAGCGCCTCCCCTGCTGGGCACGCACCTACACTCTTTTATTCAACGGACTGATCATCGTCGTCGCAAAGGGTAAAT
>Ga0115003_10000672_pt1 | contig 30176 bp, 24 predicted proteins | sample ArcticOcean_MG_C_7_FD_88736 | JGI IMG/M metagenome (GOLD analysis project Ga0115003, IMG submission 88736) | Marine microbial communities from western Arctic Ocean - ArcticOcean_MG_CB11_88 | ecosystem: Environmental > Aquatic > Marine > Oceanic | place: Arctic Ocean: Canada Basin | collected...
AGTAGGTAGAAAACCAGCTGCCGGGATTACACCAGCTAAAAGAAACCACTGCCGCGATGACAGTCGTGGCTGCGACGGTATCAGATTACATCCCAGCAAAGATCCAAAGCAGCAACTGCTCACGTAGTAATGACAGATTTCTACTCACAGGGTACTTGCTATGACCAACTTGAAAAAAGCGCTACTACCCTACGGAACCACATCCAGTTCGCCACCCATAGTCCTGCCTGACACCGCCCTATTCCTTTCCGAGCGCGGTTCACTAACGAAAAACTATTTTGAGAACGCAGTTGAGCTACTCAACCGAGAATACCAAGCTATACGAAGTCTTGCGGCGTTAAATGAGCTTGTCTACAACGCCTCATACAACTTTGTGCCCCGCGTCGGGCAAACCTATCATCTCTACAAGAAAACCGATGGGTGCTACCTGCTAAGCATGATTGAAAGCTGGACAGCCTATGAATTCGTGGTCTCAGTCGAGTACACCGCCGACAGTGTATGGAAGGATATTAGCGTCCGTTAAATCGTAACTAATGGCCATCGAGCAAAGGCTGTCGCTGGAGAATATTAGCCCGGTAAAACTCAGGAATCGAAATCGACTTGCGGGTTTTCGGATCGACAAACACCTGAGTCACCCCCCCTTTCGCCAACAGCACGCCGTCGGCGCTGTTATACAGTTCAAACACCGCATCAGCACTTGAACGGCCCAGCCGCGAATAGCCCACAGCCACCTCCACCTCACTATTGCCACCGATCTCATTAACATAGTCACAGTGAATATTCACAGTAAAGATCAAACAGGGTGCAATCAGCGGATCCATAATATTTAACCCCAACGCCTCCATATAAGCCCCCAACACCTCATCTCCATAGATCAGATAATTGGCAAAATAGAGATGCCCCTGAGCATCTAAATCACTGAACCTAACTTTAACGCTTTCACTAAAGGGTAATTGGCTTGGCATACTAAGTCTGTCCTTGGGCTTGAGTTTAGGTTTGGCGGCATAAGGTTGTCGAGACAGCAGTCTAAGGCATAGCAAAGCCCCAGTTCAATCCAATCCCCTGAGCCTGCAGTATAAATACCATGACAATCAGCGACCGTTTACTCAAATACTTCAATCGGAAGAAATCAGACTCTACCGATAAAAACCGTACCCGCTACAGAAATGATATCTGCAATCATTGGGATCTGGATTATCTCTCGATCGAAGAAATTGATAAGCGCCTTGAAGATGGCAGCGTCGAGACAACCATCGTGCGGAAAAAGAAAGAATAGTAACTAAGCGCTATAGATAGCCTTATTGGCTCTCCAATAAACTCCCCCAAGAACAGAGCTCGACGAGTTCTTATTACTCTACCTTTGCATACCTATCCCGATAAAAGTGCGCTACTCTATTGCCTCTAGGACAACAATAGCCGCAGAGCTAGAGGAATATCTCACCATGGACCAGCTAAGAGCACTGAGATATTTCAGCAAGGTTGTGGAAACAGGCAGCTTTACCCGGGCCGCTGAAGCCTTTTCGGTTCCCCCCTCCTCACTCTCTCGACGTATCGCCGATCTCGAAAAAACCCTCGGTGCCAACCTGCTAAAGCGCAGCACCCGAGTAGTTCAGGTCACCGAAATTGGTCAGCTGTATTTCAAACAGGTGCAGGAGATTCTCGCCCAGCTTGAGCACAGTGATGAAACTGTGCGCAGCTATCAGGCCAAGCCCACCGGTTTTTTGCGTATCAGTGCTATGGTCAGTTTTGGAGAGCGCCTGCTGCTACCCCTATTAGAAGAGTTTAAAACCCTCTACCCAGAGATTATTTTGGATATCAGCCTCAGCGACGAACTCTCCACCCTGTCGCGAGACGATGTGGATATTGCCATCCGCGGCGGCTATGCCCCTAACGAGCGAGTACAGGCAGTGCGCCTGATGGATAACGAGTTTATCCCAGTGGCAGCGGCGAGCTACTTAGCCGCCATGGGCACACCTGTGCAAGCCACCGAATTAAAACAACACCAGGGCTTATTTTTCCGCACACCGGCTGGCCCCAGCCCTTGGCTCTGTGAGTTAGATGGTGAATGGATAGATGTATCAGCTCAGCCTCTGGCGATATCCAATAATGGCAAATGGTTGGGTCAACAGGCGATTGCCGGACGTGGCATTACCATGGTGCCGAGATGGTCGGTGCAGGACTATTTAGACAGCGGCGAATTACAGGAACTGTTTATCGAACCAACCTTGAGAATCAGCCAAAATCCGGATCTGGCGATTTACCTGCTCTATCAAAAGCAGCAGTATCTGGTACCGAAAGTGAAGGTCGCGGTGGATTTTTTAGTGGCGCGCTTTTCCACCCACTAAGGCTGAAGCACTCAGACCAAAGAAGCTCCTCCCTTCTCTCTCCCCCTCCCAAAAAAATAAAAAAAAGGGATACTCAGCCAGATTGCTGAATATCCCGATTAAAACGCTTAGGCTCTATTATTCAAGCCTACCAGCAACTATTAGAGAGACTTAGGCACAATCAACACCTTGCCATTTCTACCGCGCTCAGCAGCACGCGTGACAGCCTGCTTGATCTGATCAACAGTAAAACGCGAGTCGACATTGGCCTTTAAAATACCCTGAGCAACCAGGGGAATAACCTGACCAAAAGCCGCCTGCTTGGTTGCCATATCAGCGGTTTGGTACCACTTATAAAGCCAAAAACCACGGATGCTAATGTCATTGAAAATAATCTTACCGGTATTCAAGCTTGAAGGCTGGCCAGAGAGCACGCCATAGGTAACAATCGTACCGCCATAGCCAAGACTATCCATCAGTCGCGTAAAGGTCTCACCACCAACCGGGTCCAGTGCCAGGGCAATAGGCGCACTGTCAGTGGCAAGCGCAATCTGGGTCGCAAGATCAGGGCCATCGATCAATACCACATCAGCACCCTTGGCCATCAGGTCTTCCGCCAGGCCTTCACGGCGCACTACGTTGACTGTCTTGATGCCACGCTGTTTTGCCAGTTGAATCACATAGCCACCAACAGCAGAATTCGCCGCGCTCTGAACAATCCACTGACCCGCTTTCAGATCGGTAAAGCTGTTTAGCATCAGCAGAGCCGTTAGAGGATTAACCGCTGACATAGCCAACTGTTCAATCACCTCTGGACCCACAGGCCCGAGATCTGGCAACGGCAGAAAGCCTGCTGCTGGAGCGACTATTTCATCGCGCCAGGTGCTGCCACCGGCCAGTAATACCATCTGACCAACCACCAAGTGCTTCACTTCTGGAGACACTTCCAACACTCGACCCACGCCTTCACTACCGGGGTTAGAGGGCAATACCGGATCGACCCCATACTTGCCGGCAATCTGAAGAAGGTCCGATGGATTAATTGGCGCGGCCAATACAGCGACTCTCACTTCACCGGCTTTTAGACTCTCGGGACTATGACTTTTGACTTCCAATACCTCGGCAGGATTGCCCATCTGACTAAACTCGACATATTTCAGACTGCCTTGAGTGTCCCCTGCAACAGCCAAAGATGTAGTGGCGACTAAAAGCGCCAAAATTGTAATAATTGAGAAATTTTTCATGATTTTGATCCATTACCTTTTTTTGTTAGTTGTACCCAATTTAGCTAAACCCATTGCCGATTAACCGACATGACTGTCTGTTGATAATTTTTATTGGCGACTTTTATACTGGATTATTCTCCGGCGCCATAGTGATTGTTTCTTTTACCTCTTTTACTGCCTCAGCCTCAGTCTCATCCTGTTCAAACCAGCGACCCAGATAGATACCCACCAGAGACCAGAGTGCCGCTATACCGGCTCCGACCAGAGCCACCGCCGCTAAACCTAAACCCAACCCCTGTGTCAGACCGGTAAACAACCAGGCCATGAGCATATCGCCACCGCGGTAGGCGACAATATCGATAACCGGTTTGGCTTTAAAGCGGGTCTCTCGATCAACTCGAGTAAACAGCATTTCCCGCGCCGGTCGCGTCACCGCGTAGTTGCCGGCACGGCGAATCACCTGCAAGGCGATAACGGCACCTAAGAAGGGTGACACGGCCAAGACCAACAAACCGATACAGATCATTACTGGGACTAAGGCAATAGTGGTGGGCATACCAAATTTACTGACAATGCGACTGGTGGCAAATAAGCCGGTTGCGATGGACAGGACATTCACCGCCAGATCCATTTGCGCCCATATCGCGGTGCGCTCTGGACGGGTCAAGTCGCTGAGTAAATTCTTCAACTCGAAATAGACAAAGGAACTGATGCCGGTATAGAGAAAAATAAACAGCCCTATGGCGAGCAGATAGGGATTGGAGAAAAACATCTTGAAGCCGGCGAAGGGATTGCCGCCAATGGCTCCGGTAGGATTTTTTATATCCTGCTCTTGGTTCCCCAGCTCTGATGATTTCAACGACTGAAGATAAAAGATAATCGGTATCGGGATCAACAACATCAGGCTGGCGATCAGCATAAGATTATCGGTGCCCAGAGAGGCCGAGAAAAACGAGGGTATGGAGGGGCCAATCAGACCACCGACACTGGCACCTGCGGCAATAATACTAAACAGTCTACCGGCCTGTTCTTTGCTGAACAGGTCTGACATAAAGCTCCAAAACACTGAAATATGGAACAAGCTAAACACGCTGACCCAGACATAGAAGGCTTTATCGATAACTGTGCGGTCCACAGCATTTGACGCCAACAGATAGAACAGCACAAAACTCAGGGCAAAAATGGCGTACATCGCTGGCACCAGAATGCGAAAGCGAAAACGTGAAACCGCTATGCCATAGACCGCCACCACTGCGGTACTGATAAAGAAGTTCAGCGTCCACAACCAGCTTACCTCGGCATCGGTCCAGTCACTGGCCATGGCGTCCCGCACTGGGCGCAGAATGTAATAGGCCGACATCAATACCACGACAAACAAGAAAGAGCTGAAGACCGCTTTAGCCTCCGAAGCTTCGATGTTTGAGATTTTGCTTAGAAATTTGATCATCGGATTGCTGCTGCCGGGCATTGCTTTCTCCTAGGCTGAAACCGGTTGGGTTTCATCGTTAAGCTATTGTTATTTTTATTATTCGCTAGGCGCAGGCGCATAGGAGTTATCTTTTGAGTCGTTATTATCGCCTTATTTAAGCCTGAGATAAATGCGGGTATATGGGTATCATTATTGTTATAAAAGCAATAGTCCGGCTCGAGGCTGTCCAACATGCCATTCCGCAGGAGATCCTTCGGCTTCGCTCAGGGTGACCGGGTTGGGTGCCAGTCGGACGGAGATCCTTCGGCTTCGCTCAGGATGACAGGGTTGGGTGCCATTCCGGCCGCACCCACTCTCATTCGGCCGCACCTAACGTGTAATCCCGACCGCCACCACTCTGTCATCCCGACCGCAGTGGAGGGATCTCATCCAGTTGGCACCAAGCCCTTCAATTTCACTCAGAATAACAACATAAAACCAGGCTGACCCCCCAATTCCCAGGCAAAAAAAAGCCCTGCGTTAACAGGGCCTTTTAGAGGGGGATATAAACGTGTATTTTCTTTGGGGAAGAATCATGCACATAAAGTAAGACCGCTACTTTCTGAGAAGTTCACTATTGGAGAGATTTTTAATCATTTAAATATTTAAATATTTACTGCCGAGATAGCGAGTTCTTCTGCATAGCCTCTGTATACTCGTTAGCCTCTGCATACTCGATAGCCTCTGCATACTCGAGAGCCTCTGTATCCCCAGAGCCACTCATCGCCCCGCCAATGTCCGAAGAGACACAGCTAGCCTAAACAGCAGATGCGATTAGCTCCCGCTGAGCAGATCCTTAGCCTGTCGAATACGCAACGGGGTTGTTCCCGACCAGCGCTTAAACGAGCGGCGGAAATTAGCCGAATTATTGAAACCCAGCAGAGCAGCAATTTCTGCTCCAGGCAAATCTGTGCCCTGCAAATACTCAAGCGCCAGTCGGTAGCGAACCTGATCCAGCAGCTGCTGATATCGACTGCCCTCTTTCCCCAGCCGCCGCTGCAAAGTACTCTCACTCATATGCATCTGCTGGGCCACCGCTGCAGCGGTGGGAAATTCTGAGCGCGATAACAACAGCAGCTGCACAACCCGCTCACTCACCGCACCAGAATAATTGTCGTTGGCCAAAATCCGATCGCACTCGCGGCGAAACACACCCTGAGCAATAGGGTCCGATGTCGAGATAGTCACCGCCAGACTCTCGGCATCAAAGGTCAGTCCGCAGCGGTTCGAATTAAAGTGAATCGTCGAACCAAACACCGACTCGTAAAATGCCCGATCTTCTGGCTGCCCGTGATTCAACTCAAGGACTGGCGTGGCCCCTTGATTGTCGGTGAGCAAATTCAGGTTGGTCACCAGCCCGGCATACAGCGCATCTTTATAAAACTGTTCCAGTGCTTGCGGGAGATGCGGCGCGGCACTGCGTAGCTCCACAGACCCTTCACCTGGTATTAGCTCAATACGCATACTCGGCAGCAGCGCACGCTTGTAACGCACCATTAATTTGAGCACATCATCCACAGTGGCGCTGGTCATTAGGGCGTAACCCAAAATACCCAGAGAGACCATATCCAATTTAGTGCCCAGCTTAATACCCAGCAACCTGTCACCGGAAAGGGCAATCGCTCTACCGCAAACCTCATCGGATTGGGCGGCGTTAAAAAGCTGTGATCGACTCAAGTCAACGCCGTCTAAATCAGTATTTTCAAGTAGTTGAGTCTTAGAAATACCCTGCTCCGCTAGCAGATCTATCAATACAGGTAACGCAAGAGAATTCATAAATACCTCAAAGCCATAGATGGAAAGCCATAAAATTGACGGTAAATGACCTTTTGATTGACCGTATTTGACTTTCTGATTGACTGTATTTGACACCCATATCTGGCTGCCTGTCAATTACAATCTTCAAAACAGAATTTCTGTAAACAAAATATAAGGAGATCACCATGGCAACTTATACCCTAGTGCACCCAGACAAAGGTTTGATTAGTTACACCGACAAGAAGCGCTACCTCTGGCTAATATCCATGCTAATGCCAGCTTTCCCGCTGATGGGCGTGGCTATCTTTTATCAGACCGGTATCCAGTGGACTCTGGCCCTGCCTCTGGCGGTGAACTACCTGATTCTGCCCTTTGTCGATCATTTCGTCGGCAGCGATGCCAACAATCCTCCTGAAGAACTGGTACCTCAGTTAGAAGCTGACCGGTATTACCGTATTTTGACCATGCTTACCGTCCCCCTACATTTTATCGTGCTCGGCGTAATGGCCTATGTGGTGGGCACCAATGATCTGAGTCCTTGGACAGTTTTGGTGATGGCAATTATTGCCGGCGGCTACAGCGGCCTGGGAATTAACACCGCCCATGAACTGGGGCACAAGCAAACAGCCATAGAACAGCTGTTGGCCAAAATAGTATTGGCAGTTCCCGCCTATGGGCATTTTTGTGTCGAGCACAATCGCGGCCATCATGTACTGGTAGCCACGCCGGATGACCCGGCCAGCTCAAGACTGGGTGAGAACATCTATGCCTTTACGCTGCGTGAAATTCCCGGCACCTTTGTGCGCGGTTGGAACCTTGAAAAAACCCGGCTCAATAAACAGGGCAAAGCCACCTGGTCTATGGGCAATAATATTTTGCAGTCTTACCTAATGAGCCTGGTATTGCAGGGCACATTGGTTTATCTGTTTGGCTGGATTATGTTGCCCTTTCTGGCGGTGCATAACTTCTGGGCCTGGTATCAGCTGACCTCGGCCAACTATATTGAACACTATGGCCTACTGCGCAAAAAGAATGACAATGGCCGCTACGAGCGCTGCCAGCCGCACCATTCTTGGAATGCTAATTACATTATGAGCAACCTGGCACTGTTTCACCTGCAGCGTCACTCAGATCACCATGCCAACCCTATTCGCCGCTACCAGAGTCTGCGCAACTTTGACGATATTCCAGAACTGCCCAATGGCTATTACGGCATGTATCTACTCGCCTATATTCCATGGCTGTGGTTTAAAGTGATGGATAAGCGCCTGTTGGCCCTGCCCCATATCAATGGTGACCTGAGTAAGGTTAATATACTGCCCTCAAAGCTTAAATCGGCCTATGAGCAATATGGCCAAGGCCAGGAAATGCCTCAACAAAGCTAAGACCCAAAACAGCCTTATGCCATTTTTTTTATTATTTAATACACAGGAAAGAAAACATGACCGTTTATATCATTGCCAAATTCACCATTCACGATCGCAGTGAATATGACCAATACGAAAGTGGTTTTGCCGAGGTATTCGCAAAATTTGATGGCAAGATGCTCAGTGTCGACGAAGAGCCCATGGTGCTGTCGGGGGATTGGCAGGCGGCACGGTCAGTTATTATTCAGTTTCCGTCAAAACAAAGTGCTTTAACCTGGATGATGTCTGATGAGTATCAGGCGATTGCAAAGCATCGCAATGCTGGCAGCACGTCGACGTCGATATTGGTCAAGGGTCTGGAATAGCGCGCTGGGTAAAGGGTAAAGGATGAACGCTGGCTTCGGAAAAATTGACTGGAGGAACTGGCAATAAGATTGGCTCTCACCGCCAAATTCAGTATTCAAAAACTCAAAATTCTGCAACCCTCATTAGCCGACCATTGCTTGGTCGCCAATGAGGGTTGCAGTCAATTTCACTTTTCAGCTGAGTCAGATGCCTCTAGATTTAACGCTGCTCTGGCAGCCCACAAGGCTTCAGGCGAACCCGTCAATTCCCATCCAGTAGTGAGTTTTCTTTCCATATACTGTCGGTTGTAAATAAAGCAGGCTATCAGCTGCCAAAGACCAAGAGAGCAGATACTGAACAGGAGGTGAAGAGCAGCCACACCTAACTCACCTCGAATAAGCGGCACTAACCAGCCAAAAAACAAGTAGGTCCAACTGAACCCGTAATATCCATTTTTAGATAACCCTGACTCTTTATGCTTTACCGTAATTAATGTAGCCATCAACAGACACTCTCTATTTTTGTAAGTGGATCCTCATGTACTGATATCAGAATATATTAAATAGGAACCAGATTATTCGATATCAAATATACTCTTTAATAAGCAGCGATGTTATATCCTTTTTAATGCAGTGAAATAAAGCCCGCACCCTTCTATAGTCGGCCGTCAGAAAAGATTGAGAGCAGCCAGTGACGAGGTAACCTGAGTAAGTGGAAAGCTCAAAACCTATAGCGAATCTTGGCAATAATGGATTCAACCTGAACACCATCCCAGCCCTCGCTAATCAGCGTTCCCGGCCCTTCATCGCCATCATCACTGGCAAAGTATCCACCGCGACTGTAGACCAGAAAAATATCTGACAACGGCGCGAGCTGATAGCGATAACGCACTTGCAACGCCGTATCACTGAGGCTGAAATCATCAGCCGAGCTAGTGGATAAGCCCAAAGTGCCGTCGCTATCGAGCTGATAACTATCGACCTGCTCTGCGTCTATACCCACCCACTGGAATTTTAAGCGCACTTCTTGCCTCGCCGATGGGTACCAATCGAAACGCAGGTCGGCATTAAATCGGTCAGCCTCAAAACCCGCTAATTGGGCTGTATCGAAATCCCAAATCAACCATTCCTGTAAGCGCTTATAACTCAGATCGGTGCCCAGAGTCACTGTCTCACTAAGGTATACCTGGGCACTAAACCCAAGACTTAGAGCTGCTTTTTCGATCTCATCATATTCAACATTGGCGTCAATATTGAAGGTCAGGTCATCACCCCTCGGGCTTGAGTATCTTGTCTCTAGCCAATAACGAGCTGGCTTGGCAAACAGGCCATTGCCGCGAGTCAATCGATCATCCCAGCTGGATGCAGAAGCGCCGGCTTTTAAGCCGAGTTTACGGGTCGATTTATAGGTCCAGGTATGATCCCAGTCAGCGCGCAATTCGAGGCGCTCGCCCTGAGTATTCTCAATATAGCCATACTCAAACAGTGTAGTGCTGGAAAGAATATTTGAGCCAGCTTGATACGCCAAGCGATCATGGCGAGTGCTGCCCAAAAACTCTCTATAACCATTGCGCTTCATAAAGCCCATATCATTCATATCAAATTCATCGCCATAATGAGATAGATAGAGACTGTGGTACCACTCATCGTTGGGTGCATAGGACCAGCTGGCCCAGCCAGCAAAATCCTGATCGTCCACAGACTCCTGACTATTCGCACTGTTCCCCTGCTGCTGAACATCAGCATGGAGAATCTGCCCACGAAACTCGGTGGTTTCATCTTTGCGCCAGATCATATCCAGCACCTGAACGGTCGCCTCTCTGTCGAGAATAGATCTCTCTGCATAGGTCAGACGATGCCCGAGGGTTAACCCATCAACCGTGCGCTGAATCCTACTGGATAAAAAATCACCGCCAAAACTGTCCTCCGAGTCGTCCTCTCTAACGACAAAAAGACCTAGGTCAGTGGTCTCACCAAAATGGGTCAGCTTGGCGGCCAAATCAATATCAACCAGGCCACCGCCCTGACCTGCCGGACCCGCACCTATGCGTCGGGTGTAGAGGGTTTGATCGCCATTGGGAATATTGCTGCTAAACAATGATTGGTTCTCGGTAAAGAATGGCCGTTTTTCAGTGACGAATGTTTCAAACGCGGAGAAGTTAACCACCAGATCATCGCTTTCCACCTGACCAAAATCGGGATTAATCGCACCAGTCAGTTGACTACTGCTATTGGGTCGCCAGATAAAATCCAGGCCAGCATTAAACTGCTCACTGCTGGTTCCCGGCGTGCCGTCTTGCAGGTCACTGCTGTGGCTGAGGTAGGGAAACCAGTCCAGAGTAGAGGTGGATACCTGCTCCACTTCCAATGGCTGCCAGTCCTCCATAAAGGTTGGCCGGGAATAATAGGCATTGGGAAAGGCGAAGCGCAGTGATTCGTCAAACACCACTCTGGAGAACCACAGAGCAATTTTCTTACGGCCATTCCCGGCATCCGTCATCGGCGCTACAGTCCATGGAATATGTATCTCGCTATACCAGTAATCCTTATCCGACGATGTTTGGGAATACCAGGTGCCGTCCCAATCTCCGGAGTAGTCGCCGGGCGTGACAATGCCATCCTGCTGCGAATTAGCCGAGCCCACGGTAAAGTCATATCCTGCCAGCGCAGTGCTATCGAAGTCGATACTGACAATATTTCGATCTGCTTCAATCTGTGCATCGCGGGGAAATTGCCGATTAACACGCTTTACTGAAGCCGGTTGATAGTTGCTAAAGCCAACGAAAATTCCTTCGGAATTGGTGATTACACGCACTTCAGTGGAGTATTTTGCCGAATCACCTGTGAGTGGCTCTACTGTGACAAAGTCACTGTATACCTTGGCATCAGCCCACTCCTCTTCATCCAGAACCCCATCAATAACAATGCCGGCAGAAACACTGGATATACAGAATAGACAGCAACTGAGAAGCAGCCACAGTCGGCTAGAGGATGTATTTCGCATATAAGAATCAATTTATTATCGTTATAAGTTTATATAAAGAGTCTATGGTATTTCAACCAAAGAAACAGCCGCAATACCCAAATCAAACTGGCCCTGAAGCATAAAATCGTCAAACCAGGTGCCAGCTAGATAACACCAACAGCCTGGTTAGCCTGCCGAATCCCCGCTGGTGTTGTTGCCGACCAACGTTTGAAGGAACGACGAAAATTAGCTGAACTGCTGAAGCCCACTAAGGCGGCAATTTCTGCTACGGGCAACTCTGTGCCCTGTAAATACTCGAGCGCAAGTCGGTACCTCACCTGATCGAGCAGTTGCTGGAAGCGAGTCCCCTCCTTGGCCAGTCGTCTCTGCAAGGTACTCTCACTCATATGCATCTGCTCGGCTACAGCGGCACCGGTGGGAAATTCTGAGCGCGATAACAGCAGCACCTGCTTAACCCGCTCGCTGACAACACCAGAGTAATCATCGTTGGCCAAAATACGATCACACTCGCGGCGAAAGATATCCTGAGCCACAGGGTCAGAAGAGGTTATCGGCACAGCTAGGCTGGCGGCATCAAACACCAGGCAACAACGGTCGGCGTTAAAACGGACATTAGGGCCAAATACCGATTGATAAAAACTCATATCCTCTGGTTGACCATAATCCAACTCAAGGCGGGTCGCGGCGCCCTGATTGTCGGTGAGTAATTTTAGGTTAGTGACCAGACCAGCAAACAGCGAGTCTTTGTAAAACTGCTCTAAGGCTTCGGGCAAATGGGCAGCTGAACAGTGCAATTCCAAAGTGCCAGCCCCGGGTATTAACTCAATGCGCACACTGGGCAGTACCACACGTTTATAACGTACCAGTATTTTGACCATATCCCCTGCGGTGGCGCTGGTCATCAATGCGTAACCGAGGATGCCCAGGGAGACTATATCGAGCTTCGTGCCCAGCTTAGCACCCAGTAATCGATCACCAGAAAGCTTGATGGCTTTACTGCAAATTTCATCCGCTTGCTGGGAATTGAAAAACGTCGTGGCGCCCAAATCTAAAACTTTCAAGCCGGTTTTTTCAAGCAGCTGCGTTTCAGATATACCCTGATCAGCGAGTAGATCGATCAATACAGGTAACACAGGAGAAAGCATAAATACCTCAAGACAATTGTTGGAATACCAGTAAATGACGGCAAATGAGCTGCTCATTGACCGTATTTGACACTGGCCTTTAGTGGTCTGTCAATTACAATAGGGTATTAGAATGTTCGCAAACAGAATAAACCGAGGCTTTATTATTTTGCGCTTGGCATAGAGGGCTAATCGCCACTGTGCAACATTCGGACCTAGCCAATAATAAAAATTAGAAAAGAGGCAACTTTAATGAAAACACTTTCCAACAAGGTCGCAGTGATCACCGGTGCTGGTTCAGGTATAGGTCGCTACCTGGCCATATTACTGGCTCGATCTGGCGCTAATATTGCCGCCTGTGAAATCAATGAGGCAGCTCTCGCAGAGACCGTTGCGATGCTTGGAGTCTACCCGGTCAAAGTCTCTAGCCATTCACTGGATGTTGCCGACAAAGCGGCGGTGGAAGCACTGCCTGAACAGGTGATTGCCGAACACGGCCACGTTGACCTGGTGTTCAATAATGCCGGGGTTACCGTTGACTCCACCTTTGAGGATTTGTCTGAGACCGATTGGGACTGGGTGATGAATATCAACCTGCAAGGAGTGATCAATTCTAGCCGTGCCTTCCTACCCCATTTAAAGCAGCGACCTGAAGCCGCGCTAATCAATACCTCCTCTATATTTGGCATGATTGTGGTTGAGCGACAGTCGGTTTATCACACTGCAAAATTTGCCGTGCGCGGCTTTACCGAAAGCCTGGCCAAAGAAATGAAGGGTGGCTCAGTACAGATACATTGTGTACATCCCGGCCATATAGGCACCAATATACTCGGCAATGCGCGGATCAATGAAAGCGAAGAATCGGCCAATGCCTTTCAGCGTCTGATGGGTAAGCTTGCGGGCATAGGTGATGACCAGGAATCCATGGCTGCCTTCTTTGAGCAAAATGGTATGCATCCCAGCCGTGCGGCACAGATTATGCTCAATGGCGTATTGAAAAATCGCCCCCGAATTCTTGTTGGCACCGACGCCAAACTGATGGATCTCTGTCAGCGTCTGATGCCCATCCACTATGATAAGTTATTCCCGTTTTTCACTGTGCCCCTGACCTTTTTACGCAATAAGAAACCGGTTGTGGGCCTGCCCAGTCTCTAGGCCCAGTCTCTAGGCCCAGTTTCTAAGCTAAGAACAGTCTGGCAAGCTGTATAATGAGGGTAAATGAGTCCTTAATAGACCGTATTTGAACCCCCCTATTTACAGCCCGTCAATTACAATGTAAAGATGAATTGCCAGAAGCACAGGAAGGGGAAATACAAATGTCGGGATCTTCAGCGCAGCACTCAGATAAAGAACTAGCCACAGAGCTATCTATAGAGCCATCGATAGAACATAGAGACGTTATTATCGTCGGTGCTGGCCTATCCGGTATTGGCGCCGCTTGCCATCTTGCCGAAAAATGCCCTGACCGCAGTTATCTATTACTGGAATCACGCAAGGCCATGGGCGGCACCTGGGATCTATTTCGCTACCCCGGCATTCGCAGCGACAGTGATATGCACACATTGGGCTATAGCTTTAAACCCTGGGAGGGTGCCAAAGCCATTGCCGATGGCCCTTCAATTCTTGACTATGTTCGCGAAACCGCTGCTGAAAGTGGTGTCGACCAACATATTCGTTACGGCCACCGCCTGGTCTCAGCCAGCTGGTCTTCAGAGCAGTCAATTTGGACATTAGCGGTACGTCAGTCTGACAGCGATCAAACTGTGCAGATGACCTGTAATTTTCTCTATATGTGTTCTGGCTATTACAGCTATGAGACACCCCATGATCCTAAATTTCCAGAAGTGGATAGCTTTAAAGGCCAAGTCATTCGCCCGCAATTTTGGCCCGAAGATCTCGACTACCAAGATAAGGCCGTGGTGATCATTGGTTCCGGTGCGACCGCGATGACATTGGTTCCGGCCATGGCTAAAAAGGCCAAGCAGGTGACTATGCTACAGCGCTCACCCACCTATGTGCTCTCAAGGCCGTCCGAAGACTGGTTTGCCAACGGTCTGCGAAAACTTCTGCCGTCGACCTGGGCCTATGCGGTAACGCGCTTTAGAAATACTCTTTTCCAAGAATTTCTTTTTAAACAGGCACGCAAGTATCCGGCAATGGCCAAGCGTCTTTTAATCCGACAGTTACGCAAACAGCTTGGCAAAGACTATGACGTCGAAAAGCATTTTACCCCCAACTATAACCCCTGGGATCAGCGCCTCTGCCTAGTGCCCGACGATGACTTATTTAAAGCCATTAGCAGCGGTAGTACGACCGTCGTAACCGACCATATTCAGCGCTTTACCGAGACTGGTATTGAGTTGAAATCGGGACAGCATCTTCAGGCAGATATTGTTGTCAGTGCCACAGGGCTTGAGTTAGAAGTGATGGGTGGTGCGACCTTTAGCGTTGATGGCCAAACCGTCGATTTCGCTACTCTGACCACATACAAGGGCTTTATGGTCTCAGATGTGCCCAATATGGTATCCACCTTTGGCTATGTTAACGCCTCCTGGACACTCCGCGCAGACCTGATATCAGAGTGGGTGTGCAGAGCACTAAATCATATGACTAAAACAAAGACCAGCAAGATCGTGCCACTGGTGCCAGAGTCGTTAAAGGACATGCCCACCAAAGATTGGATTGCCGATTTTCCCGCTGGCTACTTGCAGCGGGCAATGCATCTTCAGCCCAAGCAGGGCGATCAGGCACCCTGGGTCAATAGCCAAGATTTCCGCAGTGAGCGGGCGCTTTTCAGTCTACCCATAGACTCCGATGACGCACTGCATTTTAGCGGTTCAGCAAATGGTGAGTAATTAGTGAGTTTCGTCCAGACGAGGGGATAGGCTGTTATACAAGAGCCTCAGGGTTAGCCATCCACTCTAGGCCTGTCATCTCGATAGAGTGCATCACCCCAACCCTGTCATCCAAACCCTGTCATCCAAACCCTGTCATCCCGACAGAGCGCAGCGACGAGGGATCTGCTGATGCAGAAGTAGACCTCTCACATAGGTTCGAGGTGACAGGCACCCAATTTTGTCATCCTGAGCGAAGCCGAAGGATCTCCTGCCCTATTGCACCCAACCCCTCAATCCCCAGTGAGGCAAAGGCACTGCTGCCAGCTGATTGATATCTCTCATATTCGTTCGAAATGACAGGATTCGGCCTTGGAGCGAGAAGAGAGATTCGGGGTTTAGAATGGGTTAACAGGACTCAAAATAACCGAATACACCCCTTCCTAGGTCCAAAATTCCGCATCCGCAATACCTTGGCCTGCACACTAAAACGGAAAACCCTGCACATTTAGTTTTGCAGTATAGATCCCCGCGCTTAAACAGGCAGCATCACCACACTGACGCAGATTTTCTCCATCCATAGGATCCGTTAAGCCTGTTACAAATAGGGTTTTGCCATCCTCGCCACCAAAGGCAACGTTCGTCACAATATGGATGCCGTCAACATTTAGCCGGCCCAGCTCAGTATGATTTTTGTCAATTATCACAACCACTTGGCTGTCAGATCTGGAGGCCATTTCTCTGGTTGTAGTGGCATAAATATTACCGCTGCAATCTTTGCCCAAACCATCAATTGGCGTATCTAATATTTTCTCTGGATTAGATACTCGGCCGGCCCTTAAATCAAATGCCCACAACCCTTGCAGTCCACCAACAATCAGTTGCTGTTGATCGAGAGACAGGATAATCCCATTGGGCTTATCGCTTAACGCAGGTACAAGCTCAGTCACCGCAGTGGCATTTACTGCACCCTCCGCAGTAACGCGATAAATACGTTGCCCCGGCTCGGTTGAGCCTGGTTGCCCACCACCCTGAATAGTATCCAAGTCAATATTTGACGGAGTATTCCAATTAGGGTCGGTAAAATAAATCGTATCGTCATGGCCAATGGTCAAGTCATTGGGGGCATTGAATCTTTTACTGTTGTAACTGGAAACAATCGGCGTGATCTCTTGGGTGACCCAGTCGATATAAGACAGAGAGCCATCTAACTGCCGAGCGGCGACTAAATTACCCTGGCTATCCAGCGCCAAACCATTGCTACCTGCAATCTCATCATTCAACCAGACCTCTGGCTCTTGTCCCTCAACCCAGCGCCAAATGGTGGTCTGATTACTTAACTGAAAGCCTGTTTCATCTGCCTCAAGTGATCCCATATTGGAGTAATAGAGCGCCCCATCGTGCCAAACTGGGCCTTCAATATTGTTAAACCCCTGATAGCTTAGTGGAATATTCTGTTCACGTTTAAGGACTACGCTGGTTAAATCCAGCTCTAGATTTTCTGAGCCCAAGGGACAATATAGTGCATTGGCATTCGCGATGGATCTCAGATCATTGGCAAGCTTAGGCGTCACCACATCTGAACATGAAGTAGCCAGAATAGCTGAGCAAGCCAGAGCTATAAGTGAGACTTTTTTGGACTTGTGTTTTTCAAAAGACGATAGATTAAGAGACAATAGATTAAGAGACAATGGAGGCACCCTGATAATGTAGTGATTATAAGTGTCGTATTGGGAGTTGCAGCTATCGGGTTGATTTACGCATAACCAGCTCAAACCCGGTATTGATATAGTTTGATGACGGCAACTGGCTGTCGTCATTTTGATGTATTTTCTGAAAAATAATATCCATGGCTTTGCTTCCCATAATGTATCGATTAACACTGACACTGGACAGCGCAGGTTCTGCATAGGTGGCCATTTCAATATCGTTAAAACCATATACCCCAAACTTTTCTGGCACGCTGATATGCATTTTTTTGCATTCGTGCAAGACCCCCAACGCCAAGTCATCGTTACAGCAAAATACTGCGTCACAGTCGCCTTCAGTATTCGCCATTAACTCTCTCAATAAGGAGGCACCCATGGCCACAGAAGATGGCTGACGGGTAGTGATCACACGTTTTTTATCTAAACCGTTAATTGCTGATAAGACATGCTCAAATCCAGCCAGCCTATCGCAGGCTCTGGTGTCCATTCTTGCGCCAATAAAACCAATCTTAGCGTATGACTTATCAACCAATGACTGGGTCACAGCTGCTCCCGCATCGAAATGTGAAAACCCAACATTGATATCAATGGGGTCATCCACCTTGCCCATTATTTGCACTACTGGGACGCCAGAGACTTTTAACATGGCTTTGGCTGCATCAGTCTGCCTACCACCGGTGATAATTAACCCCTCGGGAGATTGCCCCAGCAAGGTTCTAATCGCCCGCTCTTCCTCAATGGGAGAGTAATGAGTATTAAACAGCAACACCTGATAATTAGCCGGAATCGCAATATCGTAAATACCGCGCAGGACGTCATTAAAGACAACATTGGAGAGGGACGGAATCAGCACGCCAATTAACTTTGACTTTGATGAGGCCAGTACCGATGCCGAACGATTGGGAATATAGCCAAGCTCGGTAATGGCAGCATGGACTTTTTCGCGAACATCAGCACGAACCCCTTCATAGCCATTGACCACTCTGGATACGGTCATGGGACTGACCCCAGCCTTTTCTGCCACGTCTTTTAGAGTAAGCCGTTTGCCTGCTTGAAGCTTACTCATAGGGAGATAATTACCATTGCTATACAACCTCTTAAATTCACCTAGAAAGGAAAGCAGATACTTTAGAGTATCAGAAATAGCTCGACCGACTTACAAAAACAGCGATATCACCAGGCAGCTCGCCAACCCAGTTAAAGAGATTATAGTTGTCATAACCGTCCATGTTTTTAAGGTGTCCTTTTCGCTCATACCAAGGTAGCGACTTACCAGCCAAAACCCGGAATCATTGACATGAGAGAGGATCGTCGCACCAGAGGAAATGGCAATCACCAGCAAACCTAGGCTTGCCGGCGACATAGGCGTCAACTGTAAAATAGGCGCCATCAGCCCTGCCCCGGTGATCATGGCAACTGTTGCCGAGCCCTGAGCGATGCGGGTAATGGCAGCAATCAAGAAACCCAAAATAAATACCGAGAACTGCGCTTCAATAAATACCGAGGCCAACATTTGGCTGACACCGGAGTCAATTAACACCTGCTTAAAAGCCCCGCCCGCACCGGTAATTAATATCACTACCCCCGCTGGCTCCAACCCTTTATTAGCGATATTTAACAGTGCCTTTCGGCTTAAATCACATTTTTTACGACCAATTATCAGCGCCAAAATAGTCGCGATAGTGAGAGCTACAAAGGGGTGTCCTAAAAAGCGCACAGCAGTTAACAGTGTGCTCTTTGGATACAACACAAATGGTGCCGTGGTGGCCAACATAATCAACAGTAGCGGCAGTAAAATAATCGACGCCATCCAGGCAAAGCTAGGCGCGGAAACGCTGGATACTGTGGCTTGATCTCTATGGGCCTCTGGCACCGGGACAAATATTCTGTTGGCGATGTATTGACCAAACATGGGGCCAGCGATAATCATTGCCGGTACACCGGCCATCGCGCCAAACAAAATCACCCAACCTAAATCCGCCCTAACTAATTCGGCCACGGCAATGGGCCCCGGCGTAGGGGGAATAAAACTATGAGTAATAGCCAGACCAGCCAACAGTGGAATTGCGTAATAGAGCAATGACCGACCCGAACGATTAGCCAGGCCATATAACAGCGGCGCCAAAATAATAAAGGCCACATCAAAGAAGACCGGGATGGCGACAATAAAACCAGTGATGCCAAGACTCCACTGGATTTTACCCGGACCAAAGGAATTGATCAGGCTGTCGGCAATGCGCTGAATACCCCCAGAGCTCTCTAATATTTGACCTAAAATTGCCCCTAAGCCCACCACTATGGCGACAAAACCCAGGGTGCCGCCCATGCCGTTTTTAATCGAGTCGATAACCTGCTGTGGCTCTAAACCAGATGAAAGGCCAACCATTAAACTGGTGATCAACAATGCCAAAAAGGCAGGCACTCGCAAACTGACAACCATAAATAACAGCAGCGCTATGCCTGCACCGGCAACAATAAATAGACTTAAATCCACATCAAATCCTTGACCACGTTAGTTTTTAACCCTTAATTTTCAGCCCTTAATTTTCAACCATCACTGTTGCGACCTTTAGGTGGTCGCCAATAATAATTTCAAATTCACCTGGCTCAACAATAGGCTTCATATGACGGTCTAATAACTGAAAATCTTTATTATCAATGGTGAAACTCAATGACTTCTTCTCACCGCGTTTTAAATGTATACGCTTAAAGGCCACCAGTTTTCTAACCGGAGTGGTCACTGTACTGACCTTGTCATTAATATAAATCAGTACCACTTCGTCGCCATCCATTTCACCGATATTTTCAATATCAACAGTCATAGTAAGACTATCTTTAGTGCTCATGGTTTCTGGCAGGCTGAGATTACTGTAATCAAAGCTGGTGTAAGACAGACCATAACCAAAATAGTACAGCGGCTGGCGCGAGCTCAAATAAAAGCCACCGCGATGAAAGGCTGAGGGCTTATGGTTGTAAAAGCTCTGCAAATGACCCACAGAGCGCGGCACGGTAATCGGCAGCCTGCCAGCCGGGTTAATCTTGCCGACTAGTGTTTCCGCAATGGCTTGGCCGCCATACATGCCCGGCTCCCAGGCTTCTAAAATTGCATCGGCATTCTCAGTTAACCACTCCGAGGCAATCGGACCGCCATTGACTAGGACCACGACTAATTTTGAGCCGCTGGCTTTGATGTTTTTAAGCAGTTCAATCTGGTTACCCACCAAGTCTAATGTCGGACGATCAACATTCTCAGCACTGGTTTTGTTCGGATCAAAGCGCAGTGAATTTTCACCCATCACCGCAATAACCACATCAGCTTGCTTGGCTGACTTACTCACGGCAGATAGTTCAGCAGCGGAAATCAGTTCGTGTCGGGCAATAGCCACATAGTCTATTGTTGAGTTTGCCCCATATTGTTGCTTAATGCCCTCTAATACCGTGATCACATTATCATCTGGCTGCACACGGGCCCACTCTCCCAAGAGTGCCTGATGGTCAGCATTGGGGCCTGTGACTAACAGACGGTCGACACACTGCTTCAGGGGCAAGACACCATTATTCTTCAGTAGCACCATGGATTTTTGTGCAGTTTTTAATGCCAGGTCACGATGAGACTTGCGCAGCAGCGTTTTATCCACCGCTTCTTGGCTGGTATAACGGTTTTCAAATAATCCTAACTGAAATTTGGCATAGAGAATTTTGCTCACCGCGTCGTCAATGCGGCTCTGGGGTATTTCACCCTCCTCCACCAAGCCTTTTACATTATCGAAAAAACCCGGGCCCTGCATATGCACATCCATACCTGCCAGCACAGCAACTTTGTCCGCTTGTTTTTCTGAATCGACAATTTTGTGGGCAGTTTCAAGGCGCTGAATATCCATCCAGTCGCTGACATAAAAACCTTCAAAGCCCCATTCATTACGAATCAGATCGGTTAAATAGCCTTCGTGGGCATGAGCTGGAATACCGTTAATTTCATTGTGGGCTGGCATAATGGTGTAGACACCATTTTCAATTGAGCCAATAAAGGGCGGAAAGAAAATTTCATGCAAGGTACGCTCGGAAACATCTGCTGGTGCGCCATTGACACCATTGTAGGCAATGCCGCCTGCGACAAAGTGCTTAGCCGAGGCCAATACATTAGTCTCAGAGCTAAAGTCTTTGCCCTGATAACCCCGCACCATGGCATTACTCATCTCCGTGACTAGATAGGGATCTTCACCGAAGGTTTCACCAATACGGCCCCATCGGGCATCCCGCACCACTTCCACATTGGGTGAGTAAGCCCAGTGAAATCCGGTTGCGCGCATTTCACTGGCGGTGTACTGGGCCATTAACTCGGCTAACTCAGGTTCAAATGACGCGGCCAAGCCAATTTGAGTGGCATAGATCGTGGTGGCATCCATATACATGCCATGACCATGTATGGCATCGGTGGCGATCAGCAGTGGAATTTTAAGGCGAGAGGTTTCAGCCAAGCTTTGTAAAATATTAGCTTCTTCAAAGGTAGAGACTTTTAAAAACGAACCGATTTTGCCCTCTTTAATCAGCCCTGCTCTATCGCCTAAGGCTAAGGTGTAATCTGTTTTAGTGTCTTTGCTATCAAAATCGATATCCGACGCCTCACCGACAAACTGGCACATCTGGCCAATTTTCTCATCCAGCGTCATCTCTTCAAGTAACAGCTCAACACGCTGGTCTGAAGATAAACTCGGATCTAAATAAGAGGCTGTGGCAGCGATGCTGTCGACTGAAACAATAAAGCAGGCCGACAGGATCAGCCGTTGAATAGCAGAGTTCATAAAAAAGGCCCTAGTAAGAGAGTTGTAGAGTTTTCCGCTGGCTTGTTAGGAGTCAGTTATTATCAACGGCGAATTGGTTGCGCAATCATTCTATGTAACAATAGGGCTGGTTACAACTATCAGCCAGAAAAACCATCATTAAATGGCTGAATCGCATACAGCGCTAAATGATTGCGCAAATACATATTTGGATTGAGACATTATAATGCCGTCATTAGAAACCACCGCTCAGCGCCAACGGCAGCCCTTATTGGTGGTGGTCATGGGCGTATCCGGAACCGGTAAGTCAACACTCGCCAGTGAAATTGCCAAAGGTTCTGGATTGCTCTTTATCGACGCGGACTCCTTTCATAGTGACGAAGCGATTGCACAGATGTCTCAGGGCATCCCCCTAAGCGATGCCCAGAGAGCACCCTGGATAGAGCGTATACACAGCCAGCTTTGTCAGCATCAGTCAGCCAATAAGAGCTGTGTCCTCGCCTACTCCGGATTAAAGCAGCACCACCGGGAAGTCATATTTAGTGCTTATGAGAATACTGCTGGAGTCTTATTAAGTGCCGACCAAAAGTTGATAACTGAGCGTTTAGCCCAGCGCACTGATCATTTTATGTCTCCGCATTTACTCAGCAGTCAAATTGCCGAGATGGAAGCCTTTGGCAATGAAATACAGCTGTTAAGGCTCGATACTGCGGATAGCGTAGAACAGCTATTGGTACAATTTGACCAGTTTATGTCCTTATTAAAATAATCGTCCGTTAAGCACTTCACCCTTTGTGGAAGGGTTATTTACCGCAGCTATAGATCTCAGAAAGACTCAGAAACAAGCAGAGACAAATAGAATATGCACCAAATTAATCCTATTTTCTTTAGCCAGCGTAATTGCTTCAGCGTAAAAAATTATAACCGGAGTGAGTTTTGGACATTATTGTTTCATCTATCGCCTTTTTCAGCATAACCGCCTTTGTCTACTTTAGAGTCGGATATGCGAATATCACCAACAGCTATAGACTCTGGTTTCAAGATGGCTATTGGGTGAACTACAATATAGTAGAAGCTGGGGCCTGGCTTGCCAAAGCCGCTGTTATCTTGCCCGGGCTTATTTGGCAAAAAGAAATCTGGCAGTTACATGTGATTACACTGTTTACGTCCGGCCTATTGATTTGGGTGTCGGAGCGGAAGTTGCTGCCTACCATGGTGGCCTTTAACACCCTCTGGATTGGGTTATCGTCGGTAGTCATTGTGCGCAATCTTATTTGAAGCGGTGAACTTAGAATAGATTGCCGCTCAAGAGCCTGGGGCGTCCTCCCTCTCATCTTGACCCAGTGTAGCGACCAGGGATGTCCGGTGGCGGTGTTTGAGTTCTATGCCCAAAAGCTATAGGCGATTTATCACATTAGCTCTAGGTCAGCGAAAAAAAGCCGCACAAACTCACTGATCAATTTATCTTTTTCGTTTATTGGAACCCTGGCAACCAATCTTGCCAATGAGTCAATTAACTCCATGGTCAGCAAAGAACGGTATTAGGGGTATTAGGGGGACAGTGACTTTAACTAGGGTATTAGTATTAGGGGGACAGTGACTTTAACTCCATTTTCCGTTTAGGCCCAGGCCTCCTCTTACGTAAATCCCGCCCTGTTATAGCCTCAACTTTTTCAATCAAAGCATCCTCCCCTAGCGGCATCCCAGTATTGGTGTGCATCCGCATACTTTTATGCGCATCTAGATCTTGCTGCCCGAGATACTCGAGCCAATCATTGACCAAGCTCAACATCGGTTTAACCGTCACCAAGTCATCATCTTCACCTTTAAGGTGCGCATGCACGCTGGACCAAGGCCAATCTTCAGCACAGGGACACAAGCCAGCTCTCACAGGATTGAGCTCTACATAGCGCACTGTCGCCAAAAAATAATTTTCATCCATCACAAAGGAATGAAAACGCTCCTGCCATAGATGGCCACGCCATCGTTCACGAAAATTGATTCGACGGGTGTAATCGCGATGTGCCTTGCGGAATAAATTGCACAACCCCCCTTCCGTTTCAGGAACTACAACCAGGTGCACATGGTTTGTGCATTAAGCAATAGGCCCATAGCGCAACTTGAGCTTGGCTCAATACCGCTGCGATTGTTTTTTTTATAGAAAATATAATCTTCATCATTAAAGAAAACTCTTTGGCGACGGTTGCCGCGCTGAGTAACATGATGTGGGTAGTGGGGAATAACAATTCTTACGATACGTGGCATAGAACACTCCTTGTTTCGCCAAATAACTTTCGATGGTGATTTTAATTGAAAGGTCTGGTTGTGTTAAGCGGAGTTAAGGTCACTGTCCCCCGAATTGTCAATATTGTGGCCGATAAAAGTGCGCGAGCAAGATGGATTCACCATTTTCTGGCACAGCTGAAGCAAGCGAATAAGGCCATCCGTTTTAATGGGTTTAGTACTTTCTTCAAAATATTAATTCCATCTGCTTGGCGTAGATGGCCACACCCCAGTGAGATGTGGCGCATCTTCATCTCAGCGGTGTGCTTAAAAGTCCATAGAAAGGTCCACGCCCCACGTTCTCGGCGCGGCGTAATTGCCTCTCAATGAATTAGCGTTAGCCACTTTTTCAGTGAAATATTCTTCGTCGGTCAAGTTGTCACCCCAGAGTGCGACACTCCAGCTCGCACCTTCAGGAATGTAACTGATGCGCGCTTGTAACAGTCCTACCGATTTCTGTTCAAGTTCCTGCGTACTGGGGGAGGCGATAAAATCGTACTGGAATTCGCCCGTGTATGAATAGCTCAATACCATGGGTACTGTTGCACCAGCCAGCTGAATGTCATAGCGAGCAACCGCGAATGCGGTAATATCAGGTGCTCGCAGTAGGGATTCGCCTGAGGCGTCGTAAAATATATCGCCATAACCCATTGCACCGGTACCCAGTTCAATCTTGGGTACTTTGGCGGTCGCATCATAATCCTTGTATTGGCTATCAAGCGCACTGAATCCCCCGCTCAGAACCAGAGAATCTGTCGCTAGCCAAGTAAGATCCATCTCAAATCCAAGCACGTCCGCATCGGCGGCATTCTGTGTCACCAGCGTGGGAGTATCGCCGTCACCCGCGGCACGTGTCACTTGCAGGTTTTTATAGTCGTAGTAGAACAAGGAGCTGTTGAGTCGAAGCCTGCTGCCAAAGAATTCGCCCTTGTAGCCAACTTCAAAATTATCCAAAATTTCCGGATTTAATACGGGTCTGACTGTGCCATCAAATTTCGGGTTGGCGGGGCTGTTGAAACCGCCACTTTTAAAGCCCTGAGAATAGGTAAAGTACAGCATTCCCGATTCAAATTGTCGCTGAATATCGAGAGTGGGCGTTAGCTCCGCCCAGCTGGCATCCGAGGCAAAAGGCAAAGGACCACCCGACAGGTTTAAGTAGCCTGGTGTGGCTACCGAACTTTGAGCTTTCTTCTCATCGGTATATCTGGCGCCTATGCTTGCGGTCAATTGCTCAGAAAAATCATAGGTAACTTTTGCCAGCACGGCATAACTATCTGTGTTCACAGTTTGTGGGCCGAGCTCTGCGGTTGAACCGGGAAATTGAATAGAGGTGGCGGTGGTTTGGGCTAAGGCCTCTGTTGTATGGTATTCCGTTGCGATCAGCCATTGCAGTCTGCTGTCGTTATTAGAAGTAAAGCGTAACTCCTGGCTAAAGCTATCTGCCTCCCCGTAGAGCTGGCCGCCCAGCACGTTGGTCGAGCCGCCATCGGTTTCTAAGGGGCCGGAGGAGTCGCTATCGGAATAGGTACTGATCGACATAAAGTCGAAAGAATCAAAAGGGATTGAGAGGGTCAAGTCGTGGGCCTGGCCTTCAGTTTTTGCGTTCCCCGCAATATTGTGGGCGACATTGTCACCGCTTGTGCCGGTGAAGCCGCCGAGCGTCAAGCCAATATTCGTAGGAGCCGCGTCCAACGAGTTTTGGCGAAAGCCCGCTGTATGATCGGTCTTATAGTAGAGTGCCGTCCATTTCAATGTGGACTCATCCGTAATGTCCCAGTGCAGCTTGCCGCGGAATGAGGTGTAGTCTTGGTTGTCGTATTCCTCGTTACCCTCATCAGACAGATTGTCGGCATAACCGTCCCGTTGGTAGCTCGCCGCGGAAAGCTGTACCCGTACGGTATCGGTAAGAGGGCCGCTGACAACGCCGTCAATTTTATTAAGGCCATAATCACCCAGAGATGCAGTGGCACTCCCGGCCCATTCGTCGCCGGGATCTTTGGTGATAATTCTCAGCGCACCGCCAATCGAGTTGCGACCGTACAGAGTTCCCTGAGGGCCTTTCAATACTTCCACTCTCTCCACGTCGGGCAAATCCAAAAGTGCTCCGCCGCCTCCACCCATATAACGCTCATCGACGTAGACAGAGACGCTAGGTCCAAGCCCAATGGTTGCCAAACGTGTACCGACACCACGAATGTAGGGCGATGGCGAGCCCTGCGTACTTGCGACCACTAGTCCCGGTGTAACAGCCGCGAGAGATTGGATATTAGTAACACCATACTCTTTGATCGCCTCAGCTGAAAAAGAGGCGATGGTTAAGGGTACCTCTTGAAGATTTTGAGTGCGTTTTTGGGCGGTTACAATGATTTCTTCAAGCTCGAGTGTCTGAGCTAATGACATTGATGAAATTGGTGTGGCGATGCAGGCCACAGCCAGCGAAATAGTACATGGAAGAGTTCGAATTTTAGTTTTTATTTGCATGATACGTTTCCCCTTAAAGCCTTTAATAATTCCGGCAATACCTGCCGTTGTTCAGTTGATGCTGAAGAATCAAGATATAGATAAAACGCTTATTCGTCAAATTAACTTTACTTATACTCCAATAGTGAGAAAATATAGAATAAAGCGCTATTTTTCAGTCTTATAGGGGTAGTTTTTTGTAATAAAGTTTGAATTATTGTCAGCTTTTAAACTATTTAATCCATCAATATCAAGTATAAGTTTCAGTAACTTTACTATTTGTACGGTTATGTATTGATTGATACGATGGCATAAATTGGCTTCTAGGGCGGATGGTATGGGTTTGAAATTAGAAAGCGAGGTTAGCTTTATCGGCGCGCTAGAGTATATTATGCTGAAAAGGCCTCGCTCATTAGTAAGTTATCGATCTTATGATTCACTCTAGCACTCCCGGAAAACCCCGAACGAGACTGTCCCTTGAGGCAAGAAGCGCCATGATTCTAGATCATGCTGCCAAGCTGATTGCTAAAGAGGGGGTGTCTGCGGTGAGTATGGAGAGTGTTAGCAATGAGGCCGGAATTAGTAAAGTTCTGGCTTATAAGTACTATGCTAGCGTGACTATTTTGTTGAGGGCGCTCTTAACCCGTGAGTATGGATATTTGCGTAACCTGCTTTGGGTGGCCGCCAAAGAAGCAGAAACGCTGGAGCAATTGGTTCGACAAACCACCAAAGTTTATCTGGCTTACATTGAAGAGCATGGTCTGTTGATTGAGAGGCTAGAGGCAGAGCCGGCTGTTATTAATTATGGTGATTTACCCGAACGCGGTCATGCTGAAACTACCATGTATCTCGCTCAAATCCTTCATGATAACTTTGATATGGGCACGGATTTGGCTTTACCCGCTGCAGAAATATCCTTGGGCCTAACAACGGCGGCGGCCCATCACATTATACATAATGACACCAAGCTTCAAACCGTTGAGGATATTACGGTTACTATGATGTTAGCCAGCTTGGAGTCGATACAAAAGAAATCCCAGGGCTCACCGAGGCTTCTAGTGAAGCGTGAGCCGAAAAAGCGCAAACAGGTTTTTCTTGCCAGTCATAATAACGCCCCCAAGAAAACCCGAACGAGGCTATCCCCAAAAGCAAGAAAAGACATGATTTTAGATCACGCTGCCAAGTTGGTTGCCAATGAGGGCGTGTCCGCGGTGAGCATTGAGCGAGTTAGCCTTGAGGCGAATATAAGCAAGGCTTTGGCGTATAACCATTACTCCAGCGTGACAAGTCTACTCCAAGCGCTTTTAGTTCGAGAGTACCGGCATTTGAGGCGACTGCAGCTCGATACCGTTGAAAGTGCTGAAACTTTAGAGCAAATGGTGCAGCAAAGCACAGGGGTTTATCTTGCTTATATCAAAGAGCATGGCCTGCTCATTGAGAGACTGGAAGCCGAGCCTGCTGTTGCCAATTATGGCGACCCTACTGAGTATGGAAACTTCGCAACTGTCATGTATCTCGCTAAAATCTTAAATGATAATTTTGGCATTGAGATAGAGACGGCGTTAGTCATTACTGAAATATCTTACGGTCTGCCTTCGGCAGGAGGGCGCTACGTGATTCATAATGAGGCCAATTTTCAAACCATTGAAGATATTGTGGCGAAGATGGTACTTGCAAGCTTGGAATCAACTCAACGGAGATGCCAATTCTCAATGAAGCGGCTGTGTAACCTCGAGATACCAAAAGGTGATCATATTGATCAATCCTAGAGGCTAACCCTCTAAAGCCCTAGAGCCGACAGCAATCTGCATAGGCGGTATCTCTCTTAAAGACTCAGGCTGGTTCTCGCCCCAGCTCTCTCTATCTCTGACCTTTAAATAGTAAATCATTGCTATGACATTACCCTGAGTCGCCTTTTCAAACAGCGCATTAGAGACCTTATGAATGCCCTCGGCACGTCCCTTTTTTATAGCATCCATAAACTCTTTATAATCGCCCTGTTTGGCGTATAAGGTTGATTCCGATATAACTGTAAGGCCGTTAGAGGCCATTTTACGAGCTTTTAGGCATACCTATGAGGCAGGCACCCATTGAGGTCGGCCTATCATGATCTAATCCCCCCTCTACGAAAACAAGTGAACACGTCATACCCATACACAAAATTGGGGCCGTATCGCTTATTTTTTAACCAGCGTTTATCCTGTACATCAGCTTCAAAAAACGAACGCACCTTGTTATACAGTAAAAACATCCCCCGCATCTTTGAGGGTTTGGAGTGCTGAACTGGAGGGATTGATTGATATCAGCCTAGGGGTTGATATCAATTACTGCGCACCGCCTTTGGCGTCCAAAATGTATTCGCATTTAGTGATAGATTTCAGCCTGAAGGGCTGAGATCTAGTTCTGTGCACCGCCTGTGGCGTCCAAAACGCATTCGCGTTTTGTCAAACCGGCTAGGGTTCTCGGCCGTCTTTCGACACAAAAAAAATCCCCCGCATCTGCGATGATTTGGTGTGCTAAACCGGAGGGATTGATAGCTAACAGGCTAACGCCTGTTAGCTAGTCCTGCGGACCGCCTGTGGCGTCCAAAACGCATTCGCGTTTTGTCGAACCGGCTAGGGTTCTCGGCCGTCTTTCGACGTCAAAAATAATCCCCCGCATCTGCGATGCGAGGGATTATTTTTGGCGGAGAGAGAGGGATTCACAGAATCTAATAGCGCAAACGTGTTATATATCAATAGGTTAGGCTCTATATTCCTCTATTTATAACCTTCAGCCGTGAAAGTCTAACCTGTTGATATCTCTATATATTTTATTTTTCATTTATCCTGCGGGTGTCAGTGACACCCTACAGGTCTTGCTTGGCTATCGCACTCAGTGCTATAAATATAAAGCCGTTTGTAATCCCCCTAAACTCTAAAAATAATTGTTTCGGTGAATGAGGGCGATTACAGGGCTACTATTTGGTGGAGGCGGCGGGAACTGAGCTAAGCCTATAAGCTACTAATTAATATAGCTTTAATAGGTTTAAATATCCGCTTTTGTTACATCCTTTGTTACATTAATTTGATAGACGAATGATCAATCACTTTCTGGCCCTATAAAGATAAAAGCAAACTTATTTATGCGTAGTCTCTACCCAATCAATTATCATATCGGCGAATAATTCTGGTTGATCAGCCCAAGCAAGATGACCTGCTTCAGGCAAAATTTGTAACTTGCTGTGCGGCAAAGCTGCATCGAGATGTTCAGCATTACTGACGTCAAACAAAACATCGAGCTCACCCCAGAAAACCAAGGTAGGTATATCGATTTCTTTCACTCGACCAGCCAGCTCTGCGGCTTTGGAGCGAAAATCCTTAAACCAGTAAACCACTTCAGGGGCACGGCCCGAGTAAGACCGTTTATAATCATCTATTTGCTTAGCGTTGGCCCGATGACGGATGGACCCAAGTTGTGACGAGAAAGCGATAAGTGGCCCAGCACCTAACAAACCCGTGGTGAAACGCATA
>Ga0115003_10000674_pt1 | contig 30139 bp, 19 predicted proteins | sample ArcticOcean_MG_C_7_FD_88736 | JGI IMG/M metagenome (GOLD analysis project Ga0115003, IMG submission 88736) | Marine microbial communities from western Arctic Ocean - ArcticOcean_MG_CB11_88 | ecosystem: Environmental > Aquatic > Marine > Oceanic | place: Arctic Ocean: Canada Basin | collected...
ACCTTCGGTGGTATTTTAATATTCACCACCTGGTAAACCACCGCGCGCGCGAATGAGAAATCCACCCGTCGCACCGCGACACGGCGAGACAAACCACGTGACCTGCGACGGCGTCGTGGCAGGCACGATTCGGCGACCGACTCGCATCGGCGTACATTTGGCAAAACGCATTTCAGAGAGGGTGTTGCCAAAAGAAATCACGAAGAATTTTCCAGGTGTCCTCATTGCCAGATTGCCCCCCACTCCCGGTGGCACACACCAGCCTGCCACCATCCCGCGGCACGAAATGCGATCGTTCCTGCTCCTCGCGTCCCTGGTCGGCGGCGCGTCCGCGTTGCGCCACGAGCCCCACGGCGCGTTGTCCCTTGGCTCGCGTCTCGCGACGCAGTCCTCGGTCTCGGATTCCGCCTCGAGATTCACCGCCATCCCCGCGTTTCCCGTGATGGAGGCCACCGCCACCATGCTGCTCACGGAGAAGTGCTCTGCCGCGTACGACATTTTGAACAAGGACCAGGGTTACCTTGACGCGATCGGAAAAGTTTTCGACGACGCCAAAGTCGTGGGCGACGACGCCGCGGAGGCGTGTTCGCGCCACCTTAAACCGTCCGCCAACCCCGTGGGCGGGTGGTGCAAACAAGATGCGCAGGAGTTTTGGACGGAGGATCAGTTGGCGGACATCCCGGTTCTGGAACGCGCGTGCGAGAAAGCCTTGTCCGCGGATGAAGTCGCCCCCGTGGTGTGGCTCAACCAGTTCCTAGTCACCAGGTCCCCGCTTTCGTACGCGCCGTTTCTGGGCATCGAACTGCAGCTCCCGAACCTTCTGCCAATTTACGTTCCCAAATCCTGCAGAAACGACGCGGACGAAGGCATGATCCTCGCGTTTTTCAGCGACGCGTGCGCCAGGGAGGAAAAAAAGCAACTCAAGGAGTGCAAGTACAGCTTGGCGTGAACCGCAGGACGAACGCGGAGAGAGCGGACGGAAGAAAGACTGAAAATTGTACAAAACATGTAATGCCGAGACGCGCGGAAAGAGATTCAGATAAACTAAATTCGGTTCGCGTGTATACAACAACCGTGCTAACTTGAGTTGAGCTTGACGTGCGCGTCCACGACCTCCGTGTCTTTCGCGACGTCCGCGGGCGCGTCGCGTGTATCGCCGACCTTGATTTTGGGTGTCGACGCCCACACCTTGGACATTGCCTCGGCGGTGCGAATCACGCCGTCGATGCCGGCCATCTCCCTCGCGTCGGGATCCTCATCAAGCGGGTCATCTTGCATGCCCGACCCGATCCTCGACTTACCCGTCTTGGAAGTCTGTCTGTCTTTTTTCGACGCGCGCCCGGCTTTCTCTCGCGCCAAAAAATCCTGACGCGCGTCGGGAAGCTCTTGCATTTCTTCTCGCTTTGTGCGTTTCTTCTTTTTCGGTTTCGGTTTCAAAACGTGCTCATCACCGGGCGTTGTGTGGACGAGCGCTTCAGAAACTTCGTCCCAGAAATGGTCGTCGTCATCCTTCGATTTCTTGGGTTTGTTTTCCGAAGTGTCCTTCCTCGACGTCTGCGGACGCAATTTTAGGGACTCCTGGTCCTCGCGCGTCGCGTCCTCGCCCGCTTTACCTCGCGCCCACGCGGGCAACCGAGCGTCGGTCCAGTCACCGCGATCGCCATCGTTCGCCGCGCCGGCGTCGGACGGGTTCACCGCAGAACGCGTCGCAGCGCGGTCAAGCGTATCGTCCAGCCCCACGGCTTGCGCCGTTTCCGTGACGTGCGCGCCCGCTCTGTCCGAGGGCAACGGTTCTACATCGGCGTCTGGTTGTTTCGCAACCGGTTTCGAAACGGGGTCTTTTATTTTCTTGTTGTCGCCAACCGCGGCGGCGAGCTCGTCCACGAAGTGTTTCGCCGCCTCGCGAAGCGCGGGAGTTGCCTCGCCCTCTCCGCTCTTCGCGCTCAGCGCACGCAACAGGCGCTGGTACAAAGCCGTCGAGGTGGAGGCGTCGGTTTCGGGAACGGTTTGCGTCACGGACGGTGTCTCGGCGCGCGCCAAATCGGGCGCGACGCCGCCCGTGTTCGTGTTGACGTTGATGGACACCAACGGCGCGCCGCCTCCGCCGCCGCCGAACCCGCCGGCGTTGGTGTTAGTAATGCTCGGCCGGAGTAACTCCGCGACGCGTTCCGCTAAACGCTCCTCCGACGACTCCGAGTCGCCCATTTCAGGTGCGTACGACAAAACCGGAGGGCGGTTTTCGGAACCTTTCACCGCGGGTGCTTTTTGAGGGAAGGTGTTGACTTTTTTCAGTTCCTTCGCCACGGACCTCGCGGCGACTCTCGATTCGCGCTCGCCGGAATCGGCGTGGAGCGCCTCCGCGATTGCGTTGGCGAACGTATCATCCGCATTCGCGGTGTCGTACAGGACACCGGATGTTTCCTCGAATTGGTCTATACCTGGGGATTCCTCGACAGAAACGACACCGGGAGTTTCCTCGACACCACCACTTATTTTCTCCGGCGTCTCCGCAACCGGACGCGATTGAGGCGTTTCGGTCGGCGACGTCCGCGTCAGTTCCGCGGCCGCGGGCTCGAACAAGTCATCCTCCGTGGGAACGGTTGTTGATTCAGGTTCCGGAGTTGTTGATTCAGACTCTTCCTCGGTAACGGTTGTTGATTCAGGGTCCTCCACCTCGGGTTCCTCCATCTCAGGTTCCTCCACCTCATCCTCCTCAGGCGTCTCAAACTCCTCACCTTCCATGTCCGCCAGCGCGGCGGCGGCTTCGATGTCCAGCTCGGTGTTTTCGTCGCCGCGGCCGCGTGCTTTCTTTTTCAGAACCGGAATCGACCCGCCAACCTGCACCGCGGCGTACGCGGCGGTGCCCACCGCCGCGGTCGTCGTTTCCGTTTCCGGAACCGGCACCGGAGCAGAGCCGATTCCGATTGTTTCCTCTTCCGGAACCTCCACGGACCCGCCCACCTCCACCACCTGATCGTCTGGAAGCTGGAACGTGCGCTCCGGAACCTCCAACGACCCGCCAGCCGGAACCGGCGCTTCCACTAAAGTTGCATCCGCGGGCAAATCGAACGCCTTGGTTTTCGGTTGTTTCGTACTGGGTGTGGTGAGCTCGTCGATCAGGGAGGTTGGATCGTTCGACGCGATTTCCGGAAGACTCGCATGCTTCGTATCACTCACGAGCTCAGCGAGCAGCGACTCCGTATCATCGCTGCCTAGCTTGCTCCGCCTGCTCTTTCGCCTTCCTGACTTTTCGCCGCCAAAAGCCACGCCCTCGAGACCGGCCCTCCGCGCCGACGAAGCGGCGGCGCCGAGTTCGGAAAGCGCCAGCATCGGCGCCGACGCCGATTCATCGCACGCCGCCTTTCCCGTCTCCGCCTTTCCTGTTTTCGCCACCGCGGCGAGCTTCGTTTTTGACCGTTCAGCGACGCTTTCCAGGAGGTGCTTCAGCACCCGCGAGTGCGGGTGATGCCACAAAACGTCCGGCGCGGAGGCTCGAAGCGCCGCGAGTTTCCTCGATCCCGCGCTCGAACCGTCTCGCGGATCGCCGTACACCTTTCGCAGCACGCGCAGCACCTTGCCCGCGTCCGCTTCCCAAAACTTGTGCGGCACCAGGATCACGAACGTGGGCCACTGCGCGTGCCTGGCGAACAACGTGGGGTAAACGTCCGCCACTAAAACCGGGACGCACTCCGCCGCCACCGCGCTCGCCGCGGCGGAGGCTACGGCGGCGTCGAGGGAGGCGCCGTGGAAGGCGCCGCCGGCGCGGGGACGCGCCAAGACGCAGTAGTTCCCGCGTTTAAACGCGGCAGCGGCGTCGGTAAGGCACACCGAATCCTCTGTGGATCGCATTTTCGAAGAAGCCTTGCCGAGTGAAGCGGTGCCAACAGAGTCGAAGTGTTTCGCCCACCAATCGTGCGCGCGCCGCGACGCCGGGTCCAAACGAGACTCCGTCGGGCGGCCGTCGCCGAGCGCGGCGAGAGAAACCTGGAGTCCCGGGGCCTGGCCCCACCTCCCCGGCATTAACTTGCGCGTCTCGACGACGACCGACTGGGCTCCGAGCGAAGCCGGTAACGCGCGCGCCGCCTTCGCGGCGTTGATCCTCAATTGCCGCTGATTCGAAACCACCGGCGTCGCGGCGGCGCGAACCACGGCGGCGTCCCTGAGCGCCTTGGCCAGCGCCTCGTCGCTTTTCGCGGCGTTGAACACTCTCGGTTTGGGTGTCTGGATCTCCTTGATCACGTAGTACTGCGGCTTGACGCCCTGGGGGAACATGGCGTCGCGAGGGTCGCTTAACAGGACACGTGAATTCTTTCTTTCCGACGTTCCACCATCACTCGCCGTCTCCACCACCGCCACGGACGCCAAGCGCGCCGCCATCGTAACCACTCGTTTCATTTCAAAATCATCCGCGCGCAAAGGCACCACCACGACGTCGATGTCCTTGACGACTGACAAATCAAAACCCTGCCCTCCTGCCAGCGTCCCTCCCAGCACCGCGGACGGTGCGGAGAGCACCGAGTCCGCCGAGTCCACGAGACCCAGCCCGGGCGCCGCGGTGACCACGTTTCTCAAAGCGCCGTCTTCGCCCAATCCCAGCGCCGCCTTTTTACCACCTCCACCTCCCGGTGCGACCTTCGGGTCGGTTTCCGCGGAGAACAGCATGTGGTCCCGTCCCAAATTCGCGGCGAAGTATTTGGACTTGGCAAGCACCGCTAGGACCTTCTCGTGCAGTTCCTCGATTGCGAAGTTTTCCGGCGCGCACCCCGGTTTCAACGAGCGCTCCGTGTGCGGCAGCGCCGGCACCACGAACACCGTGGCGTCGCACGGGCGGTTGACGCGCCACGGGTGCGTTTTTAGTGATTTGTAAAACTCCAGCTCTGCGTTCACCCTAAGTGCGTCGAGGTCACCGAGGTGTGCGTGTTCATCCGCCCTCGTCGCGCAGGCGACCACCGGCTCGAACAGCGCGTAAATCTCGTCGTATAAGTAAAACTTGGTGGGCGCGCTCGGCGGTGCGTTCGCCTCGGAAGCGCCGAGGCGGGCCTCCGCGTCCACCAAGCCTCCGCCGTTTCCTTGGGAGATACCGCCCATGACCCTGCTGGCGAACCCTCGCGCCCCCGCCCCTGCCTCGCCCGCCCCGAACGTGAAATCCAGGTCCAGGCCGGGCACGGGGCGCCACGAGTCCTGTAACGTGTGCGTGCGCTGCGTCCACACCATGACTACGAGCGCGGCCGCGGTGGCGGCCATCGTCGCGGCTGCGCCTATGGAACGCATCACACCGCAAACTGCGCGTCGCCGATCGACATCAGAAGGCGCAGGTTCTTCAACACTATTTGACCGTACACCTCTTCCCGGAGAGCCCGATCGAAGCGCCGCGGCATCGGAATCTTGATACGAAACGCGATGCACGCCGTGGTGCGTGCCGGACGACGACGCGTCGCCCTGGCGTCCATCACCCTCCTCCCCGACGCGCAAAGGAGTCTTCTCGCCCGCAGCGAACACCATCGCCGTCGAAGCCCTCCCAGCTCTCGCTGGCCCGGGGCGCAGCTGATACTGGCTCATCCGAGAATGGGTGTTCCAAGAGATGTGTGTTACACCCACGAGGACTGCCCCCGCTTCGCGCCACCGAGGTTTTCGTTCCGTTGCGAATCTCTCGCGTGCTCCGACACTGTCGGAGGCGCATGACGGAGCACCTGCCCTTGGGGCACACCGCGGAGGTGCGCGCGCAGAAGATGCGCGTGCTTCGAGCGGAGGCGGGACGGCAAGCCAAAGCCGACCTCGATGCGGTTCGGGAAAGGTGTGCCCTCACTCCCTCACTCCCCCCTTCCTCGGAACGGCGTCGCATTTCTTCCATCCCCCGCCTCCCTGACCACCCTCTGACCTTATCTTTCCCACCGCAGGTTGCGTAAGAAAGAGGCGAAGCTTCGGCGCATGAAAGAAACTCGCGCTGCGGAAGAGGCTATGCTGGCGAGTATGGTCCTCTCCGAGAACGGCGCGCGACGGCTGGAAAACGCGGTGGCTGATAACAAGAGCGAGATTAGGAAAAAGAAACAAGCCTCGTCTGCAAAATTCGACGCGCGGCCGGTCGTGGTGATCGAGCCGTGCGACGTGTGCATCGCGTTACGCGAGGTGGCTGGTGCGAATGCCAGGAAAGCGAACCAAGGGAAGATACGACCCGAAAAAGAAAACCCTAAACTGTGTTCCAAGTGTTCGCGGCGCGCGTTTGAATTAGCCACGGCTACGGTAAAATCGATCAAAGCGAGGGAAAAGGCCGCGGCGGAGGACGTCGAGGAGGCGAAGAGGGCTGGGACGTACGTGCCTGATGCGAAACTATTGCAGGCGGAAGAAGCCGCGCGGGTCGCCTCGAGGGTCGCGGGTAAGGACCCCACCAACGCCAAAAGAGGGTTTGAGGATCTGGAGAAGGATTTGCGGATGACGGAAAAAAACGTCACCCTCGCCAAGACGCCGGAACAGCGAGTCGCCGCGCTGCACAAATGCTCGCAGCTGCGCGTCGCCATGCGAAGCGCGATGGCGCAGCGCGACGTGGACTTGAGGCGACACCGAATCGAGCGAAGCAAGAAAAAGGAAAAGAAGGTGGAGGAGGATGAGCGGTGACAATGAAAGGATTTTTTCGATTTCAAATCTTCGCTAAAATTAAACACTTTCTCGGATTGCCGCGACACAATCGCCGCACAACGACGCGCACACCCCACCCTCCACGATGTCTTTCAACCCAACGCTCGGTATGGAAACTCGCGCGCGTACGAGAAAGCGCGAGCGCCGCGATGCTAACGCGGGCGAGGCCATCCCCCGCCTTCTCAACGACATCGTCGCCACTCTCATTCTCAGATCTGAGTATTTCGACGACCCCGCCGATCTCGCACGGCTCCCAGCGGTGAGCCGCGCGATGCGCGACACGGTGGCAGGAACGGGGCTTCGGTTTGAGGAGCTTGATGAAGATGAAGCGATACATCTTGGATGTTTAAGCGCTTTAGAGCGCCGGCAACGGCGAGGTCACCTGTCGCGTCAAGAATACCTGTGTGACGCAGCGGCGAGGAGCGGACAGCTCGAGAAGTTGCAGTTGTTGCGCGCGAACGGCCGTCCGTGGGACAAAGGCGCGTGTTGGGCAGCGGCAAAGGGCGGGCACCTCGAGGTGCTACAGTGGGCGCACGTGAACGGCGCACCATGGGACAATTACACGTGCGCGTGAGCGGCGAATAGCGGGCATCTCGAGGTGCTGCAGTGGTTGCGCGCGAACGGTTGCCAGTGGAACCAGTTGACAAGCTCGTTCGCGGCGGAGGGCGGGCACCTCGAGATGCTGCAGTGGGCGCGCGCGAACGGCTGCCCGTGGGATGAGGAGACGTGCTCGAGGGTGGCGAGGGGCGGGCACCTCGAGGTGCTGCAGTGGGCGCGCGCGAACGGCTGCCCGTGGAACTCACTAACGTGTATGTCCGCGGCAAGTGAGGGGCACCTCGAGGTGCTGCAGTGGGCGCACGAGAACGGCTGCCCGTGGAACAAGGAGACGTGCATGACCGCGGCGAAGGACGGGCACCTCGAGGTGCTGCAGTGGGCGCGCGAGAACGGCTGCCCGTGGGACTGGAAGACGTGCGCGTTCGCGGCGAGTTGCGGGCAACTCGAGGCGCTGCAGTGGGCGCGCGCGAACGGCTGCCCGTGGAACACAGCCACGTGCTCGGGGGCAGCGGATGGCGGACACCTCGAGGTGCTGCAGTGGGCGCGCGAGAACGGCTGCCCGTGGGACGAAGATACGTGCAAACTTGCGGAGCATTACGGTCACCTCGAGGTGCTACAATGGCTGCGCTATAACGGCTGCCCAGAGTATCGGGAAGACGAACGAAAACGCCGATGACCTCCATGAAACTCCGAGGAAAGTATTGTTCTAAAACAATCCAAAACGCACCGCCACTCACAACCCGACCCAGTACGACCGGCCGTTTACGTTGTGCACCGGCCCGACCGCCGGTTTCGTGACCGCCCACTCGTACCACACCTTCCCGCTCCCGACGCACCGCCACATGTGCGCCTGCACGTCTTGTCCTTGTGGGACGTCAACAGGCGCTCGGATGGGGAAGTAAATAGGGAACCAGCTGAACATGTTCTCGCCACCCGGGCCACTTGTGTGCGTGGGCGGATATATGCTGCAACTCACGGCGCCCGCGGGTCCGGCGTAGAGCGTAGCGTCGAAGTACCCCGCGAAGCCGTGCACGGTGGCGGCTTTGTCATCGCGCGACCGCGGGAAGGTCAACTTGCAGTACCTACTGTTGTCGATCACTTTCTCAACGTTGGGGTGCATAAACGTGAACACCGGTTGCGCCGCCGCGACCAACGCGTGGCGGTGCAGCTTCACCACGTACGGCGTTTCCATGGCGGCCAACCCGCCGCGCGCTTTCGCGTCGTTCCAAAGCTTCGACGACGTGATCGGCGCGAGGTAGCTCGTGTAGCTTTGCGGGATGCAAACGCCACCTGGCTTTAAAAAACGCTGCGCCCCGTCCAAACACTCCGGGGATAGTTCGTTGTCCCCGAAGCTCCCCAAGAGCTCGGAAACCAGCACGTCCGCCTTTTCCGAAAACTCCCACGCCCGCATGTCGCAATTCACAACCGTCACCCGGTCCCCCCACCCCTCGGATTCCACCAGGCTTTGCAACGTAATCACCGCGTTTGGGTTTTTCTCCACGGCGAATACTCGTATTACTCTGCCGGAACGGTCTGCGGCGCGCAGTGAGGCGCGTACCAGCGGCCCCCTTCCCGCGCCCACCACCATCAGCACCGTTTCCCTGCCCGCAACCGCGTCCGCGTCGCTCACCAGATCCCGCAAACACGCCAACACGGCGTTTTCGTACTGAATGTACTTGCTCGCGTCTTTCTCGAACGTCTCGTACGTCGCGCTTTCCAGGTTGTCCATCAACGGCTGCAACGGCGCCTGGAGGTAATCCCGGTACCCCAACTCCTGAAGTTCCTGTTCCGTGGTGGTGGGTATTTTGCGGAACAGGTACACGACGTACTCCCACTTGGCGCGCATCGGGTGTTTGTTCGCGGGCTCTGCTCCTCCGGTTTGTGCATCACGTAACGCCTCCGCGGGAGTCGGTTCGTTTCGAGTTCCACTCGTCGCAGCAATGTCCATTGCAATGACGTCTGCATCTCGTGTTTCACTCTCAACGTCAACTCCGGACGTGTCCCCGGCGCCGCGAAGAATCACCTGCACGTTTTTGCGCATCATGAGCGTCACAAAGTCCTGGTGCGGTTTGGGTAACACCGGGAACCCGCGTTTGTTCGCCACGAACGCGTCGTCGCGAAGGCACACCGCGCGTACGGGTTCCCCGACCCACCGGTGCATCTCGCTTGCCGAGGGCAGCGCCGCGCCCACATCAAGACACACCCCGAGCGAAGGGTGCCCCTCGCACAGCGCGCGGAAAGTCGCCCACTGTTCGAATGGGTCTCGGTGGCGGTGACATTCCGACGACGGTTCGGGTTCGCCCCTCGCCGCCGCCGCCTCTATCTCGGGCGCGACGACCGGTACCCTGACCCACAGCGCGGTACTAGATAGCGCGCTGAGAAACTGGTTCACCACCCTCGCGTAGTTCGTTGCGGAACACGAAGGCGCCGGGAGTAACACCGCGTGCAGGGACAGGTGTGCGGCCCACATCAGCTCCTGCCTCAGCGCCGCCTCGCCGTCGCGCCGGTTCGGGACGGACGCGCTGTCGCAGTCAATCCACGGCGAAGTCTTACCCACTACCTGCGAGCTCCACTGCGTGGAGTTCAGGAGAAGATCCGATCGCGCGAAGGGCGCGGGGGGAGGCGCGGACGGATCAAGGGCGCTCGCAGCGGGTCGGCGGTGCCGAGGATGCGCCAGCGGCGCGACGAGGAAATCGAACCCACCATCCAGCGTGTGCGCTAAACTGCGACGCAAGTCGTGGCAATACGCAACCTCCAGGCCGGCGTAGTTGCTGTCGCCGAGATCGGTTCGGCGCGCGAGAGGCATGGCGACCCCGTCCTCCCTGCACACGGCGCGCGGGACAGTAACGACGGACGGAACGAAACAAGGGGTGTGTGTTTCATGTACCAATTCGCTAAACTCGTTTCTTGGAAATACTACCTTCGGGACGCATCACGCATCACCCGTGAGCGGTCACAGCGCGTGCGTTCCGTTTTCCCGCGCCTCCCGGTCGTGCGCCTGTACGCGAAACCCCGCGGCGTTGTGGCCTTTGTGGTCCAAACGTTCCTCGAGCCAGTCATCCAGGAGCTCTTTTCGAGTCACCACGCCCACCACGCGGTTGCAATCGTCAACCACCATGAGGTGCCGCAACCCGAGCGTCCGGAACATGTCGTACACGCGCGCGACGGAGTACTGATTGTAAAAAAGAAAAGTGTCAGTCCCGTACGGGCAAACAGTGTGTTGACGGATTTGGGAAAGGGAATACGTACCGTATCCGGCACCCGCGCCGCGCTTCGGTTCATGTACGGCCGCAAATCCACGAGACCAAGAGCTGCTTCGTGCTCGTGCTCCGGGCCACCGCCGCCGCCGATCCGCGTGCGTTCGTTCTGAAGGGAAGCCATGCCACCGGAAAGGGTACCCATCTCCACCCCCCCCGCGCTTGGAGACGTCGCGCCGGTAATTTCGAACCCCCTCGCCATCCGCTCCGCCGGCGTCAGCACCATGCGGTCCAGCTCTTCGTACGCTATTCTTCTTTTTAAAGCACCGCTTTGCGCGTTGTTTGGGGTGTCCGTTCGTCCCACAGTCCCCGCGGCACCACTTATTTCCGCCATGACCGCCCTTAAGTGTTCCCGGCTCACGCTCCCCGCCAGAACGTCATACGGCGCGCCGTCCGCCTTCCTCACCACCGGGAACCCCTGGTGCGTGGTGTGCTTCATGGCGTGTCTGATGTTGGTCACCGTTTCCCGCTCTCGCAGCGTAGTGAGCGGGAGCTTCTTCATTATCGCAGACACGTCGTGCAAATGCAACCCGGGCGCGCCGTGCGGGTCCGACGGAAGAAACGGCGCGTGCTTCACGTGAAGCAGCGCGTGGTACAGCGGCGGCGCCAGGGCGTCGGCGGTCCACTTCGCCACGGTGATCCCGAGCAAAATGGGTAACAAGAAGTGAATCTCACCGCTCATCTCCATCACGATCACCGCGAGGGACACGGTTAGCCGGGTAACCCCGCCCATGAACGCCCCCGCGCCGAGCAACGCGAAAACCCCCGGGTCTACCCACGCCGTGCTCAACCCGCCGCTCGCTAAACTTTGCTCGCTGTACCCCATCGCCACCGCGACGTCGTACAGCATCAACCCCACGAGCCGGCCGAGGGCGCTTCCCATGACTAGCATCGGGACGAACAGCCCGGATGACAGGCTGCTCCCCGCAACCACGGTGGCGAACACCGCGTATAGCATCAGGAAAACAAGCAACGGCGTGTACCCAAACTCGCGGTGCGTTCCGCGCGTCAGCAGGTGCTTAATCGCGTCTTCGCCCGACACGTGCAACAACGTGGCGAGCTCGTTGTAGTCCTGATCGCCCCCCGCGTTTGTCCCGTTAATCCCGGTCCCGGTACTGTGCGACTTGCACGTGTACGTCATGATAGACTCCTCCACGATCTGGTGCAGGTGGTCGCTGCCGCCGTCGCAAAACACGTCCCGGGCGTTTCTCTCGTCGAAGAAACCGGGCGGCGGCGGCGGCGGCGACGGCGGGCCTGATTGAAAAAAAGGAAATGTCAGTATTGTATGGGCAATCAGGGAGGCGGAATGTGTTACATGGGAAATACTTACCAGGCGGGTACCCCGCCCCTGTGCCTCTGGTGTCCACACACCCACTAGACGTGCACGGGAACCACATCGGCACCACTACGGTTATTAACGAAAAAAGCACCACCAGCAAAACAGGCTCCATGACTTGGTACATTTTGTTACCTCCGATGTACTTCTTGCGCAACCCCACGACCCACAAGTTGGCGTGCGTGAACCCGGCGGCGAACGCGCCGGTGAGTAACCCCACCAGCGCGGCGGGGAACACGGACAGAAGGTGCGTGCTCACGTTCCGGTTTACTTGGAACACCGTGGACATGTCAGGCGTGACGGTACCAAAACTACCTTCGCTTGTAACCCAAACCCGCTGCGCGCTTTCCAGAAACTTATCCGTGAACATCGCGGTCATGCAGGCGAAAAACGTGAGCACGGCGAGGGCGGGGGACCAGTGCGAAGCAACCTCTTCGTACGCGAATAACAGGCCGCCGATGGGCGCCCCGAAGGCGGTCGCGACGCCACACGCAGCGCCCGCGGTGACGAAATCCCGCTTGTCTTTATCGTTCCTGAACCTACGGAAAGAAACCGCGCCGTCCGTGATCCACCGCGGCGTGGTGAACCCGAGCGCGCCGGTGTCGCCTTTTGTGAAACAAAAGTGTCAGTCTTGAGTCTTGAGTATAGGTTTGTAACAGTTGCCAGTACTGGTAAATGTAACTAGTAGTAGTGTGCAGTACACAGTACTACATACATCACAAGTACTGGCAACTGCTACAAACATCACGAGTAGTGCACTCGACCAGGGGCTGTAAACAGTGTGCCTGGATTTGGGAAAGGCCCAACACGTACCTTGCGAAAGCCCGGCCGCTATGGTGGCGCCCAGGTGGATCATCGGCCCTTCCGGCCCCACGGGTAACCCGCTCGCCACCGCGCACATCGTGCTGACGAACTTCACAAGGAAGGTTCTCAGGTCGAACACCCTAGGGACATCGATGCCGTTTAGATAGGCCATCACGTCCGGGACCCCCGACCCGCCCGCCGCCGGCGCGAAGTAAGCGACCGGGTACGCGGCGAGGAAAACTAGCGCGCCGCTGTAGGTGGTGCTGAAAAGCCACGCCACGAACACCTGTCGTCGGTTCAGCAAATCCCGTAACGTGTCGAACTTCAAATCGGAAAGACCGTCCATGCCCGTGTATAGCACTCTGGCCATCAAACCAACCCCGAGGCCCACCGCGAAGAACAAAATCCACCGATCGACGTTGCGATAAATAGGCTGCTTCGTGAGCCACGCCCGGTACGCCTCTGAGTCCGTGGGGTAGTACTCGAAGGACTCGATTTTCGCCCGCGTGGTTCGTCGCGCCGTTCGCGCGCCCCCCCCGGTGGCGTGGGGAACCCTGACGGCGGCGGAGATGTCATCCTCCGCGTCATCGGACACGTCACCCGATGAGCTCACGAACGGCGTTTGCTCGCGTCCGGAAACCGCCCGTCGCGCGAACGAATCCGACGGAACGTACGCCTCCCCGCCGTCCTCGATGTCCACCGAAAACAGGTGCGTTTTCTGACCGCGCGTCTCACCCGATGGCGAGTCGAACTCGCCATCCATCTCGTAATACCCAGGGTCCCGAGGCGGCCGCGCCGCGAACGGGTCGGACATCGCGCCGTGCCCTTGGTCAATGAAGAGTTGCCCGTTCCTTTCGGCGTGCCTTCTTTCAGGGATCTCAAAATTTTGCCGATTTGAGGATTGAGGTCCACGTCGGCACCGCCGACACTCGGGAGCGCGCGGTTGCGATATGGCGTCGACCTACCCCGCGGTTCCCAAGATGTCGTGTCAACGGAGTGCGTTGGCCACGACCTCGGCGACTACGCGTGGCCCGGGTTGTGCGAGTACACCGAGTTTAATCCGCGCGCTCCGAGCTCCATCGGATACCGAAACCGAGTCCGAATCTTCACAAGTGTCGTCCCGACGCGCCGCGGTTCTGGCCGCGACGTTGTTTCCCCTGGTGTCCGCGGTCGCCAACGTCGGCGTTTCTTCCCACGCAAACGCGGCAGCAGAAATTGCTACCTCAAAACAGTTCGCAAAAGACCCGTCGTTCTACGCAAGGTGGCAATACGCGCAGCCTTCCGACATCGTGCCTTTCGTTTTGGCCACCGCCACGGCGGGCGACCCGCAAAGCGTACTAACCGCCATGGACGAGTTCGGGAGGTACTACCCGATGTACAAGCTTGGTGACGAGAAGGGTGCGATGCTCGCGAAGCTTGTGCGGGACCGGAACCCGATTCGGTGCGTGGAGGTGGGTACGTTTCTGGGGTATAGCGCTATCTGGACGGCGCTTCAGTTGTCGCCCGGCGCGTCGCTGATTTGCGTGGAGTTTGAACAGAGGCACGTCGACGTCGCGCGGCGACTGATTGACTTCGCGGGGGTGAGTGATGTGGTGACTATTTTACAAGGCTCAGGACAAGACCGGGTGTCTGACGTGGTTAGCAAACTGGGTCGAAACACACCAGCAGACTTTGTGTTTTTCGACCACTGCAAACAGTGTTACCTTCCCGACTTGGTGCTGTTTGAAAACGCCGGGCTTATAAAAGCAAACACGGTCGTCGTGGCGGACAACGTCGTGTATCCCGGCGCGCCTGACTTCCTTGAGTACGTTGCCACGAGCGCTGGGCGGTACGAAACAACGCTTTTGGACGCGCAGTTCGAGTACGACCAGGTGTGGAACAAAGACTGGGTGCCGCAGCGAGACGCGCTGAGCTTCTCGACACGACTGGAAGAGGCGAGAGAATAGGAAGGTAGCGCGATGTCGGATAACAAAGCACAAAGAGTAGTTTCGTGGTTTTGTTGTATCGTCGAACGTTTTCGTGGTTATCACAAAGCGGCACGGCTCAAGTCGTTGCGCCGTGCCCTCACCGCGCGGTGCTAGGTGCGCGGGGTTAACGGTTTCGCGATGAGGTCGAGTACGGGGCCTCGTCACGCGTGTCAGCTAGAGCAAATAACTTCTAGAAAGTTACTTCCTCGTTGGTCAGCTAATTCTGTCAGTGCTCCGGAAACACAGATGGTGTATTCCCGGATGTCAAGTGATCCGGAAACACCACCAGTGTATTCGCGGATGTCAAGCTAATAATGTCAAGTCACCTCTGAAGTTCAATGCATCGCACGCCTCGCACTTGGTTGCGAGCTCATTGCATCCCTCCAAAGTCGAATCCCCCCGTCGGCGCCGCCGGCTGCGCGAACGCGAATTGGTTCGCCCCCGCGTCCAGCGCCGGGGCCAGGTTCTGGTCCTCCTCGTCCTCCAAACCGAAATACTCCTCCATGATTTTCACGGCTTTGTCGTAGATGTCGTTGTTGTTGTGGTTCTGCAAGTTCTCGATTTTCTCTAACCCCTCCGCTTCGTCGATGAGCTGCGCGTACTGGTTCGGCGCGCCCCCCGGCGTGTTCGCCCGCAGCGCTTCCCCGACTTTCAGGATGTTCTCCAAACCCTCCAGCGCCACGGTGACGATACGAGCGTCGCTGCACACGATCAAGTCACACAGCGGCTTGATCGCGCCGCTCGCCACGAGGTACGAGATCTGCTGGTGCGTCCCTCCTGATGTGGCGTTCGACACGGCCCACGCCGCTTCTTTTTTGATGTCAAACTCGGAGTGCGCGAGGAGGTAAATCAGCGGCGGCACGATGTTGGAATCCACGATGGCTTGAATCTGATCCTTGTTCCCCGCGGTGATGTTGGAAATCGTCCAGCACGCTTCTTTTTTGATGGACTTCTTGTGGTCGCTTGTGAGCAGGGCGAGAAGGGAAGGCAGGGCACGGCAGTTGATGATTATCTGGGTTTGGTAATCGTCACCGGTCACGATGTTGCCCACTGTCCGTAGCGCGGGAATCAACACGCTGGCGTGCGTGCTTCCCAACAGCTCCACTAAACGCCGGCACACCCCGGCTTCAATCACGGCTTGGATTTTGTCATTCGTGCCGTCGCTGAGGTACGAAAGCGCCCAGCACGCGTCTGTTAGGACTTCTTCGTCGTTGGAGTGCACCAACCGCGCCAGCGCGGGAAGCGCGTCTTTCAGCTGGTCAAACTGCGGCTGCGGCTTCCCCCGGCAAAAGTTGGAAAGCGTCCACGTCGCGTTGCGAAGCATGGTGAGTTTGCTTTCCGCGTTGAGTTGCTCCAACAGCGGGAGCAGGGCGTTTTGCCCGAGCACCATGTCCCTGCACTTCGGGGAGTCACCCGCGATGTTCCCCAGCGCCCACACTGCTTGTTCCCGGACGTCGTCCGAGGGCGACCGTAGGAGGGCGACGAAAATAGGCACGGCGCCGCTGTCGATCACCACGCCCGTGTTTTCGCTTGTTCCGGACGCGATGTTCGTTAACGCCCACGCGGCTTCGAACTGGAGCTGGGGAAACTCTTCCCGTTTCAGAAACTCCACGAAGTACGGCACGACACCGGCCCGGATGACCTCCTCAATCGGAGGCGCGCGCTCGATGGAAAGCAACTTCCTGAACTGCGTCGTGGCTTCCAGCTGCGTTTGCGCGTCGTCCGTCTTGACGCCCGCGACCATCTGGGGCAAGGACTCGAGCTGTGAAAGGGGGGGGGACGGGAGGTGGGAACGAGGTCAGTGTTGTGGAAGTCATCACGGTGTCCGATGCGACGCGCTGGCGACGGAATCGGAAGAAAATTCAACCCCTCCGTCGCGGCGGCGAAATAAAAAAACAAGATGATCAGCCTGCAAAAAAAAACAAAAAGGGGGACAAAAGATCCAAAGCCCGTACCTTCGCGGTGCCGCCGCCCCCGCCGGTCATGGCGGTGGAGTCGCTGCCGGTGGACGGGCCGTCCCTGCGTTTGTGGTGGGAAGAGTTTGGGGCGGGGGTTGCGGTCAGCAACTGGGTGGATCGTGGTGGGTGGAGAGGGAGGTGGGCCAGATCTACGGCTGGCGTGCTTTGTTGGGGGAAACCCCCGTGCGCACAAAACAGCCACAGATTCGAAAGATGACGGCGTTCCCGAGGCACGTCCGGGGTGTGGGACGGCGGTTCCCGAACGTACACCGCGGACGATGTTCCGCACGCACTGCGTGTACACACGCCACAGATATCGACTCACCTGCGCTTCTTTTGCATCGCCTCTTCGCGTTTGTCCTTGCGGATCTGGATCATCCCCTCTTCGCGCTTGCGGCGAGCCTCATCCGCATCGGTGGCTTTCTTGAAGCCCTTCTTGCGCGCTTCCGTGCGAGACGAAGGGCGAAGCATCGTGCCACGTCGGGTTCACGAAAGCGACGGGTCAATAGGTTTCGTAGGGCGCAGCCGGTGTCGGCGCGTCGCACTTCTGAGGTGTACGGCGCGAGCTGGACGAAAAGAAAGTGCGGTGGAGGTCCGTCGCCTTGCCAGCTGCGTGGAGGCAGCTTGCCTCCTGAGAAAAATTTCGTGCGTTTCCTCGGACAGGCTGTTGTTGCTTTTCAGCACACAACCGAGCGCCGTCGCCGCCGTCGCCTGCTATGACCTCCGCGTCCATCGAGTCCCTGTCTCAGGAAGAGGCCCGACGGCGTGATATCGTCACGTCCCTGCTTCGCGAAGTCCAAAACCTAAACCTGTCTCCCGCGCTGAGGGACACGCGCCTTATTCGTCGTTTCGCGGAGACCAGGGGTTTTGACAAAGGTCGGACGTTGGTGCTGTTGAAGCAATACCACTCCTATCGCGTGGAACGCGGTTTGGACGACGACAGCTTGCCTCGGTCTCCCGGGGTTTCGCACGAAATGCGACAGCGACACACCATGCGTCTGTTGGACCCGAGACACGCGCCGCCGCCAACACAGACGGACCCACAAACCACACAGACTCCACAACAAACACAAGCTTTGACTTTTCTGCAACTCTCCACGCCGTCGCTGTGGCCCACCGCTAGGGACGCGGACGGGTGCCCTGTGATTTACACCGACGTGGCGCAGTACCAGGGAAACGCCAAATTCGTGGAAAGCACGCTGGTTTGGACGTGCGAGCTGGTGTGCCGAGAGATGGATTTGGAGATGGACGAGACCTGCGACGCGACAGTAAACTCTAATCACGGCAAGTTTACGATTTTGCTGGACATGACAAACTGCCACCGCGTGCAACTCCCCGCGCTGTGTCGGCTCGGGGAGATTTTACAAAGAGCCCTGCGACGCGGGTTCCGAGGACGCCTGCACAGGTTCTACATGTACCCCACGGGCAGAAAAGGACGGTTACTGCTACGAGTCTTGAAACCCTTACTGGGACGGTACACGCCGCCGAAAATTAAGCCGCTCGACCGTACGGACCAAACTCAGCTGTACGAAATCTTCGCGCGAGACATTCTTCCACCAAGTCTAGGGGGCACTTCGGAATTGCTTTCCGTGCAGTTCGACGATATCGTCGGTGACGAGATCTCTCTCGAGAGTGACGAGACGACCGAGAGGGACGGGACGCGAAAAAAACAAAACGGGTCGAGTTCCTTTCTTCCTGACGCCGCACACGAGGATCACACTGACTTGAAATGGTTCCTCAAAGTTCCCGCTTTGAATTTCTTCGTGCTGGCGGTGATGACGTTGACGTCCGTTAAGTTCGCGCCGAAAATACCGCCGGATTTGGGGTCACGAAAAGAGAATGCGGTTCTCCTGAAAACGCAAACGCGAACGACTCGCCCGGTGAAAAAAGGTGCTGCAAAAAAACCGCGCCGGTGGGCCAGGGCGGGCGCGACGCTCATTGTGAACGTCTGGACGTGGCGTACCATAGGGTGGGTAGGGTGCGGCATCGAGCGGAGTGGAGCGTGGTCGTTAGCAGCGATGCTCGTCACAGGGGCGTGGAGGGGACGACGCGGGTGATACGATCTTTAGAGAGAGATACGACTAGCGCGGAGTCGGGAAAAGTGTCTGCACGTGTAATCCGGAAAAAGTACCGTAGATCTCCAAAACGCGCTTTTTCATCAAAGTCCGTTCACAATCGGGGGCACCCACGGGGTTGCCTTCGTGGGTGACCTTGTCCTTCGTGGGTGACGATGCTCGTCGCACCGACGGCATCGTGGGTCACGCCTCGCCGCGCGCGCATCAGTGGCGTCCCATCGCCGCGCCCCGCACGTCACGGCACCCCGAACGTGGGTCGCGTTTCTTTTCAAACTCGCCGGGGCATTTCCGAGCGTTGGGTGGTGTGGACCCATCCCCCGAAGGTGAAAAAAAAAGACGGCGATGGCATGACCAAGAAGCAGCTGCGGCAGATGGCGGAACGCGCGGGGATGACCGTGGACGAGCAGATGAGCACGAAACAGCTGCGCGAGGCGATGCAACGCGCGGGGGTCGCGGTGGAGACGCTGGAAAAGCTGCGTGCGGCGGCGAAAAGCGCGGGGGTTGCGGTTGATGAACAGATGACCAAGAAACAGCTCAAGAAAAAAATCGAGGAGGCAGTGAACGCGGAGAAGGAAACGCTCGCGGTGGAGGGCGCGCAAAAGAAGGACAAAAAAGACAAGAAAGCGCGAAAGGAAGCCGCGGATAAGGCGGCGGTGGAGAAAGCCCTGGAGAAGGCGGAAAAGGCGAAGAAAGCGGAGAAGGCGGCGGCGACGATGGACGAGGCGGATGGCTTGGGCGACGCCGGCGCCGTCGCCACGGGCGACGGCGCCGACGATCCAAATCTTCGCCTCAAGCGCGCGATACCAATCGTCGCGTCGCTTCTGGTGCTATGGGTAGCCGCCGTTGCGGTGGCTTTTGACCCACAAACCGCGAAAACATTCGCGCGAGTCGGCGTGTCGCTCATCAAGCGACTCGCCACCGGCACGAAATCAACCGACGGATTAGCGGAGGCGTTTCTTTGCGTGTTTTCCATTCTCGTGTCGCGTCTGTTTCTGGAGAGGTCTACGCGCGCGCTGTACTTCTGGTGGACCACCACGAAGACCTCGGAAAAGACATGGCAACAAAGCTCGCTGCACTGGTTCGTGATGGAAGTGTACGCGCCTATCGAGGTTTTTCTTATCAGCGTCGCGAGCCTGCGGTGCGTGCAAGCGGGGGTGGAGCACTTCGGTTTGGTGGTGCCTGTGACGTTCACGCTGGTGATCGACACGGTGGTACGGGCGGTGCTTGTGCTGGCGTTCTCGCGGGTGTTCCTTTCTTGGCAGCAACGCGCGTACCAAACCCAAGCGGAGACGTATGACCTGCAGGGCGAGACGCTGAAAAGCGAGCGCCTGGCGGGGATTCAGAAACTCTCGACGATCGCGACGTACGTCTTGGCCGCGGTGCTCGGGCTGAAAGTCTGCGGCGTCGACGTCGGCGCGCTTGTCACCTTCGGCGGGATATCAGGTCTCGCCATCGGCCTGGCGGGGCGGCAGATCCTGGAAAACGCGTTCATGGGCCTGATGCTGTACGCCACGGCGCCGTTCAAAAGCGGGGATGAGATTTTGTTTAGCACGAGCCAGGTGCGTATTTCCCAATCACCACATTCCGCCTCCCTGATTGCCCATACTCGTACCAGAAGGGACTATTCCCTCTGACTGTTTGTCCATACATCGCGATATACAAGACTGACACTTTCTTTTTTACAATCTCAGGTGAAGGACATCAAAGGCTACGTGCTCGATATCGGGCTGTTCAGGACCACGATCCGGAGCATGCAACGTGAGGTGTATTACCTCCCCAACTCGCTTTTCAGCACCTTGGCGGTGCTCAACGTGTCTAGACGGGGGAAACACTTCCGTGTGAAGAAAGTGATCGTCGTGCGCCTGGATGACGCCCCAAAACTGTCAAACGCAATGAGCAACTTTCGGTCCGTGGTGAAAAACGACCCACGCGTGGTGCGGTCACTACACCGACGGGTTTACCTAGAATCAGTCAGCACGGAGGGACTGCACGTCAAGATTTCTTTCTTCGTGGAAGCCGTGAACAAAGACCAGTTCTTCGCGATTCAGGGTGACCTACTAAACGCGTTTCTCGAGACGTGCCGGAAAAACGACGTCCGTGTGGCGCCGAAAATTCTAGGTGTCGTGTCCTTGGACGACGAGTCGAAATCTGGAAAAGACGACGCCGCCGGCGCGGAGTCACCCACCGTCTCGGAAGAAGCCGCCGCCGCGCTTGTCAAAGTGGTCAAGGAGAAGGAGGGGAAGGAAAGCGGCCTCGCAGCAGCGCTCACCGCGCTGACCAAGGGGGGGAGCAAGTACGAAGGAGCGGGGTAGCGCGCTTTATTTAATACATTTGCACGTAAAAGCGAGCGTTTCATCAGTCGTTTCATCGAGCTCACTGACGTCGACGAGGCGGCTTTGCGGGGCGGCGGCTGGACTTACTTTTCGTGAAGGAGAGTCGGCGACGCGTTCACGCCTGCCTCAGTCTTCGCGTCGCAGGTCTGACCCCCGCGGCCTTTGTAACACTTGCGCAAGCTCACCCTCGTGTGCGTTCTCGTTCGTGTTCGGTTCCGCCAACGCGTAGGGTTCATCGTTCCCAACGCCCCATCCTCGGGAAAGGGACGCACGCGCCGCGCAAAAAAAGTCGGTGGATAGAAAATGGCCATGCTCGCTTCGACGACCCGCGTCCACGTGCCTTCGGCGCGACTCCTCGCGCCCAAATCGCGCGGTTGCGCGCGAGGCATTCGCCAATCCGGACGTTTCAGTGGCGAATCACGGCGCACCGTGCACCTCACGCGCGCGGTTGCAGACCCCCCCACCGCGGGCCCCGGTGAGGTGGAGCGCGCCCCCGGCAGGGCCAGCGAGCCCGGGCCCGAGGAGGATGCCGCGGAGCTCGCGGCGAGGACAATCGCGCTTGAGCTGGCGGTGATCGCGGACGAAACGAGAGCCGCGGACGTGCGAGTTCTGGGGGTGTCGCGGAAAGTGCACTGGGCGCGGTACTTCATCCTAGCCACCGCGTTTAACCGCCCGCAGATGCAAGCGGTCGCGACGAAGATGCGGGAGCACTTGAACGAAAACCACGGCATGGGTCTCGCCAAGAACGTGACGCAACAGGGGGACTGGGTGTGCGTGGACTGCGGTGAGGTCGTGGTGCACGTGTTCACGCCGCAGTCACGGGAGTTCTACGACATAGAGGCGCTGTACCACGACGCGGTGGATGTGGAGCTTCCGTTTGTCACGGAAAGGCCGATGGAGGATGAATTCGAGGTGTTCTGATTGAGGTTTTCTGATTGCGTCACCAAATGACAAGCGCGCGTCGCGGCGAAACGATCAGCAAGCGCGCGCGGCGACGAAACCGGTACCGGAAATAGAAAGCAGCGCGGAGAGGAGAACGAGAGTACTGGAGTACTAGAACGAGAGTACCTTTCGCAATCGCAAGAGCCTTGTAACGACGACAATATTAATCTCACTCCGTGGTTCAACGAGATTCACAACAATCCATCTTTATAAATGTTCTCATCACAGCAGCATGGTGACCGGGTCTTCCATGAACCCCTTGAACGCGCCCAGCCAGGTGGCGCCGTCCGCGCCGTCTATCACTCTGTGGTCGCATGACAGCGTGACATTCATCACCGAGGCCTCTTCGTACCCGGTGCCGTCTTCTTTTTTGACGACCTCCACGCGCGCGGCGCCCACCGCGAGAATCGCGGCTTGCGGCGGGTTGACAATCGCGGCGAAGTTCTTGACGCCGAACATCCCGAGGTTGGAAATCGTAAACGTCCCGCCGATCATGTCGGCGGGTGCTAGTTTGCCTTCTTTCGCCTTACCAGCGAGCGCCTTGACTTCACCCGAAATGCCACTCAGACCTAACCCGCACGCCCCACGCACCACCGGCACCATCAACCCCTGGGGCGTCTGCACGGCGACGGCGACGTCTGCCTTTTTGTACCGCCGGATCTTGTCCCCCATCCAGCTCGCGTTGACCTCCGGTACGGCCAAAAGCGCCTTCGCGGACGCGCTCACCACGAAATCGTTTACCGAGATCTTACCGCCTGCCTTTTGCAAACCCTCGTTCAACTGCGCGCGCAGCGCAGAAAGCGCGTCCATGCGCACGTCAACGGAGAGGTAGAAATGCGGCACCGTTTGCTTGCTCTCCGTGAGTCTCGCAGCGGTGATCTTTTTGATGTTAGTCAGGTTGACGTCCTCGAACGCAGGGAAGAACCTGGCGAACCCGTTTTGGTCACCGGTGACACCGGTGCCGGATGCACCGGTGACAGACCCACCGCCGGTTTCAATCGCCACGACGCCGGTTTCAATCGCGTTTTGAACGTCGGACATCACGACCCGGCCGTTCGGACCGGTGCCGTTGACCAGCGCGATGTCTATACCAGCCGCCTTCGCCATCACCCGCGCCTTTGGGGACGCGAAGACCCGGTCGCCGGAGGTGGGTCGAGGGGGAGACGCAGCGGCGGCAGGGGCAGGCGCGGCAGGCGCGACAGGTGAAACAGGCGCAGCGGGCGCGGCGGGTGCGGCGGGCGCGGCCGCGGTCGGCGCGAAGTCCGCGAACTTCTCGCAGTCCCCCTGTTCCTCGACCATCACGCAGATTATCTCGCCAACCTGCACGTCCTGCGCCCCCGCTTCCACCAAGATCTTGGCCATCCACCCGTCCTCCATGGACTCCAGTGCCATCGTGGCTTTGTCCGTTTCGATATCAGCGATGACGTCCCCGGCTTTGACCTGCGCGCCAGGTGCAACCTTCCACTCCGCGATGGCGCCCTGCGTCATCGTCGGCGACAACGCCGGCATCGTGATCGTCTGGTGCGGAGGGTCTGTTTGTGTCGGGTGGACGATTTTTTAGGGTTTTGTGGGCGACAGTGTTAGTGTCCGGGTTTACGTTGGAAGCGATTGGAAAAGAAAGGTCAGCAACGAGGTTTTCATCACTTAACCCAACCTTATAAAGGCGCGCGCGAATCGAGGAAAACTTTGCCCAAACGTTTTTGCAAAGCGAAGCGTCGGGGATGGATTTCCAAAAATATCTCCGATGGTCGCGCCCCGTGTCCCTTGCCGTCGTTGTAGACCAGAGACTAGAGACTCGAGACACGCGATGCCATCGTGTTGCGCGCAAAGTACGCGCATGCAGGGTGGGGGTGGGTACTATGGATGACGTACATTCCGCCGCCGCGGCGAAGGATCGCCCGCCTTTCCAAGGCGAAGCGTTGGGCGTGACTGGCGCGAACCCACGAACAGGGGAGCCTGATGACCACACCGTGCGACACAACTCCACGGGTTTCCACGACCGCGGCGTCGCCGTTGTCCACGGCGCAGCCGCGGTCGCACGTCGCAGCGCGTTTCGTGTGCTCATTTTAACCAACGAGCGCCCAACCGCGCAACTTGCGCCCTCGAACACTGCGACCCGGACCGATCAGGTGATGACAGCTTTTTGCCAGGCTACACAGGAAAAAAACAAGCGGCCCATCTTCCACGTTTCTGGAAGATTCTGGGCGCGTGAGCCTTCCCTCGTGACCTCGGCAACGCGCCGCAAGGCGGTCGCGGCGTTTGCGGCTTCAACGACCTCGTGTCCCCCCCACTTTACGGGGGAGCGAAGCCGCGTGGCTTAGCGAGCGGAAACCGACCGAATCCGCGCGTTCGGTGGAAGCGCGAAGCGCACGACGGGCGCGCCGCCAGTGCGCGTTGGGGCAACCCTCGGAGTCGTTGAATTTGGATTCAGGCGAGTGAGGGTTGTTCTGCTCTGTCTGGCACCCAAACGCGCGCGCTGGCGACGAGAGGAGAACACACACGGCGGCCTGCGTGATGCCGAGCGATCACATGGACGAGCCGCAGGTGGTGCCTTGGCTGGAGAAGGATGACCTTGCGTATTACGGCCCCTTCAGGTGCGTTGCGTGACCGCGCGCCCCCCGTGGACGCCACGTGGTGAAGAACAATCGACACTGGGCTCGGTGCTTTTCGCGCGCGGAATAAAGTGCCCCAACCATTCGATCGCCCTCCCGTGGACGGGAGGAGTCGAACTGTTCCCACGATCACGGGTGTGCTTGCGTCCGAGTCAGTGCGCTGACACCACATGGGCTCCTCTGCGTTTCCTCTGACCCCGTCACCCAAAACTCCCACGACCGCTCCAGGGACAACGTGCGTTCGTTGATCAAAACGGAAACCGAGCCGGACGATTGCTGCGTGGAGCGGGGTGTGTTGGGGCACACGGTGACCCTAGGGAAGGGCACAACGCACGAGTGCAGGTTACGCATTTACGAAGAAACCATGTTGGAAAGCACCAGGGTGCACTGCGATTGCTGCCGTTGTATTGGGTGGCACCACCACCCCGTCACTCGGAAGCAGTACCATTTCATCATCCACACCGATTTCAGGGTGGAGTCGAAACCGGAGTTGCTTGGGAAACGCATTTGCCAGATTTGCACAGCCGCGGCGCCCGCGAAGGACAAGACGTGCCCCGCGTGCGGCGAGAACGACAAAGCCACGTCGATTCTGGATTACCAGACGCACCTGATGCACGGCACGTTGCACGCGAACGGGTGCGGGCACTTGATGCGCATAAACGGCCGCGAAGCGGGGAGTTTGCATCTTTCGGGGCAGCAGCTTATTCAGATTTGGGAAAAACTGTGCACCGTTTTAAACGCCAGGGAGGTCTCCGTGGAGGACGTTTCGCAGAAATACGGCGTGGAGTTCCGGTTACTAAACCCAGTAGCTTGTGGCAAAACATGGTACGGCACGTACGGGTACCGGTTCGGCAAAGGAAGCTTCGGGAACACCGCGGCGACGCACCAAAGAGCCGCCGAGCGGTTGCGGGGGTTTCCCCTTGTTAGCGTGGCGGCTGACTTTTTAAAAATGGCGAAATCCGAAAAAGGCGGAACCGCGCTTCCCGACCAAGCCGCGCTTGAAGTCATCACGCGGTACCAGGTGCTGATGAAGCAGTACGCGCCTAAAACATTGGGCGGCCTCGTTGCGCTGCTGTTGTTGCTGCAGCGAATCGTCCGCAGAAACGACAAGGCGGAAAAAGAGCTGGTGCTTCGCGAGCGCCGGCGCGGCGAAACGGGACGCGGGGACGGAGGGAAAAAAGGGAAAGGCGCGGCGTCGGACTCGGACGCGAACGGCAACGGCAACGGCACAGACCGGGCGCAACGACGCCGGGAAGAGGAACGAGAGGCGTGCGCGAAACGCAAAGCCGCGAGCTCGCTTTTCGAGCCTCTGAAGTTTGAATCCAAAGCCACCAAGGCGTCGAAGCTGGGACACGAAAACAAAGGCGGCGAATCCTCAAAGAAAAACCGTGTCATGTCCGCGGCGAAGCCGCGCGTCACGCCGCTTCGCCCGCTTCGCCCGCGAGGCGCGGACGGGCTGGTTCCCTCTACTGATGAACACTTCGTAGCGGAACCCGCGCCCGCGCCCGCGGAGGCGAGGCGACAGTTTGGGGCGAAACACGAAGAAAAAACACAACACCGGGAACGCGGCGATTTGAAACCGGTTGAGTCGCAACAGACCGTAAAGGTCGAGCCGAAAGTCGAGCCGCTCGCGCCGACGCCGGTGGCTAAGAAAAAGCCCACCAAACCTGACCCGGACCCGGAGTCTCCGAAAAGCCCATCGGCCGGCTCGCGATGGAGCGAACAGCGAATAGAAACCGCGTGCACCGCGTGTGTCGAGGTGCTTCGCGAGGCGAACGGGCGGTGGATGGCGAGGCGCGACGTTCGCGGCGCGGCGAGGGAAAAAGGCGTCGGCGACACCGGTTTGCTGGACCACGTCCTGAAAACAATCTCGGACGCCAAAGTCACGCTTTGCGTGGTGAACAAACACAAAAACACAACAGGTACGTGTGTTTGGGACGGTTACAAGTAAACTTCCGGGAACTACTCAAGCCCCCATGTAGTCGCGTACGTTTACGACTCAACCCGCTCGGATGGAAATCGGGAAAAAAAAAAAAACCGAAAAAGCGCCGGGGATGACGAAGACTAGCCAAATCGTACGCGAGGCGGCTTCGAATCTCGAACGCCACCTGCGGAGCGATGTCGAAAATTGACACGGCGTCGAGAACAAGGAAACCGACCCGCGCGCTTTTTTATCTTTTTGTTTATCCTGATGTGATCCACGCGACTTTCTCTCCCCTCGCCGCCGTTGTCCGAGACTGACCTTTTCTTTGTCTCTTTCTTCGTCCTGTCCTCAAAAAAAAAAAAACGCAGGCCCGCAAATCAAGGCGAAAGTGCGTCGCCGCCAGAACGCCTCCACCGGCCAGCTGGAGTACCACCTAGAGAAGGTGGAGGGCATGCGCAAGATGCGCGCGAGGGTGGTGCCTCCGAAACCGAAACAGGCGGATCTATCCCCCGTGGTGGTGAAGAAGCAAAAGGAAAAGGCGCCGGAGACGTCAAAGCCGGCCAAACCCGAAACCGGCGGTCTCCAAAAGAACAAAAACCTCGCCGCGCCCAAAACAAAACCCGGCGCCACGGGCGAACGCCGCGCCGCAGAGGAAGCCGCAAGGCAACTCTCAAAATCCGACCTGGACCGTGACGTGAAGGTCGTGTACAAGACGTTGCTGGAGAGCTACTTGCCCGCGCGAGCTTTGGTGCCGGGCGCGGGTAACGGAAAGAGCGACACCTCAACTTCATCCAAAAATGATTCCAAGTCCTACCTCGGTTTCGATTTGATCGAGTGCGCGCGGGTGTTGTTGGACACGAAGCAGTTCGTTAAGACGTACACGTCGGTGGAGAAACTTCTTGCGATGAAAGCGCCTGTGAAAAGCGCGGTGGGCAAAGCAACGAGGGTCATGGTCACCGCTGTTATCGACTCCAAGCACAAAGGCCCGAAGGTAAGCGGCATGAACGGAGGGAGCGACGCTTTTCTGAAAAACAAAAGCAAAGCGGAAAAAGCCAAACGCGCGCAAAGCAAAACGTACGGCGTGGAAACGAAACCGCCGCCTGAGGTTGTTCTGGTCCCCCCTGATGCGATCTTAGGTGAGCTGAAACAGTGCGCCACCAAGTGCTTCCAGCACCTGTACGTAGTGCTAGGGAAGTTCAAGGTCAAGGCTGTGATTGGTTTCGAAAACGTCAAGGATGGCACGAAGATCGGGAAAAAGTTGGGTGGTAAAAAACTCCTAGTGCACGGCGAAGGCGCGGACCTTGAATCGGAGTTCCGGTACCAGGGAGGCCTGGATCAGTGGACCGTGCGTTGTGTGTGTGGAACATCCGACGACGACGGCCAGCGCATGATCGCGTGCGACAACTGCGAGGTATGGATGCACACGCGGTGCGTCGGCATCGGCGACGACAAAGGAACGCCGCGGCGGTGGACGTGCGTGGACTGCGAAGCCGAGGCTGTTTTGGAAGCGGCGAAGGCGGCCAAGCTTGGGAAGGGGCTGGGAACTAAAAAAACCACGCCGTACGGGGGGAAACACCAGGCGCAACCAGTCGCAAAGAAAAGCAAGCCGACCCCCGCGCCGGTGCCACGTAACAGGCCGCCGCCCAAAGCGCGCAGGCCGCCTCCGGAACGCGTCATGCCGCGGCGCAAGGGGAGCGCGAGATGAGAATGAGAAGTATGAAGCGGGGTATCTGCGAGTATTAAGCCAGCGGTGTTATTTTTGTCGATGGTGTCGAGAAATACACCTCCGTGTTTCGCATCAAACGCAACTGCTGGATCCGGAACGTGGAGTTCGACTTCACCGGGTTCTCAGAGGCGATTCGCGTGGAATCGAGTCATCAAAACGACGGCGCGTCGTCGCCGCTAATCGAGCGGTGCGCTGTTAAGTGCACCGGCGCCGACGCGGTGGTCGTCGCGGGAAACTCGTCCCCGACGTTCAGGGACGTTTCTTTCGAAGCCAAAAAATGCGGCATAAGAGTGTGTGACATGAGTAAATGCGACATACGTTCCGCGCGTAAAGCGTTGTGATACGCGTCCGTAGTTTTGCGATGTTAAAACTGGCTGTTTGCACACGCGAGTCTCTTCTCTCTCCTTTCTTTGAATTGAAATAAATGTCCCGGTTTCCTTTTAGTACTTCTGCGCGGGCTTGGCCTTGGCGTACGAGCTCGGCAGCATCGCGAACTTTTCCCACTTTGGGACGTACGCTCGTTTCGAAAAGTTATCGTAGTCATTGGCTTCGATGGAGTCGAGGATTTTGCGGTACACATCAAGCGCGCTCCACACCGGCCACCGCGCGTCCGCGTGCAAGCAGTTCACGCCATCTTCCGCTTCCTGGAACACCTCCCTGGCGCGTGCGATTTGGAACTTCATGAACGCCTTCCACCGGTCGTCGACTTTCCCCGTGCTCGGCGAGTACAGGCCGCCTCGGATGATCTCTTCCTCCGTGATTCCAAACTGCGCGAGTTCGTCGAGGGGGACGTAAATACGGTTACGCGTTTGCACGTCCTCCCCGACGTCGCGCAGGATGTTCGTCAGCTGGTTCGCTAGCCCCAGGGATAGGGCGGCGTTGTACACCTTCTTCAGGTCGCCCTCGAAGTCGTCGTCGCAGCCCATGATAGGCATGGACATCAAACCCACGGTGCCGGCGACCCGGTAGCAGTACTCGTAAAGCTCGTCGAAGGTTTGGTACCGGGGTTTCACCAGGTCCATGCGCATGCCGTCGATCATGTCTCTGAAGGGCTGGATGTCGACTGGGAACTTGGAAACCGTATCAGTAAGGCACGCGTCGATGACGTCCATCGGCCGGCCCTCAAACACCGCTTCCAGCCGCCGTTCCCACTGGTCAAGCGCTTCGGGCGTGATGTGCGACGCGTTCGGGCCGTCCACGAGCTCGTCCGTGCGCCTGCACCAGACGTATATCGCCCAGATCGCCCTTTGCTTTTCCGGGGTCATCAGCTTCGTGCCCAAGTAGAACGTCTTGGCGTACTCCGCGGTGACTTCGCGGCACCGCTCGTACGCGTCGTCCAGCGTGTCGGGTCGAATCTTAGGCGGCGGTGTGGTGATGCCGCTGTTCTGCCTCGCCACGCACGACTCCAACGCGAACTGCTCAACCTCCCTGCCGTTGGATGCGACGACGTCCTCAGGACGACGCTTGTACGTCGCCTGCTTCGTCGTCGGCTCCATCAGGCTCGCGTGAGGCACGGCGGCGCCGCGCCGGGCCACCACGCCGTGAGGCTTGCCGGCGTTTCCGATTGCCCTTGCGGAGAACACGGCGCGCGCCGGGTTCGCCGCACCGCGCACGACGCGAGCGCCGGCGGTCGTCGGGGCGCGCTCGGCTCTACCAGAGACACTGCACGGCCCCGCGAAACGCGCCAGGGAGACGCACGCGGAAGCCATGATGCCGGGGGTAAGGTGTGTTGCGCTTACGTTAAAGGCACGTCACGTTCCGGTTTCCGCGATGGATAAAACTGAATCCGAAAGCGAAGCGCGTTACGGCGACGACGGGGACGGTGGTTTACGGAACAGCAAACGAAACGACAATCGCGTGGTTGGCGCGACGAAAAAGTCACGGGTTCGGCTCTACCGGGGCGGTTACGGGAACCGGGTCGCGCGCGTTGGGTTGTGCGGAAGTCGGGGCGTGATGGTCGAGGGGCGAAATCGAAAACCGCTTTTTTCGTTTTTTGCGTGATCTCTTCTGCGGTTGC
>Ga0115003_10000683_pt1 | contig 29916 bp, 27 predicted proteins | sample ArcticOcean_MG_C_7_FD_88736 | JGI IMG/M metagenome (GOLD analysis project Ga0115003, IMG submission 88736) | Marine microbial communities from western Arctic Ocean - ArcticOcean_MG_CB11_88 | ecosystem: Environmental > Aquatic > Marine > Oceanic | place: Arctic Ocean: Canada Basin | collected...
CATCTCCAGGTTTTTGACTAGGCGAGTCACTAGGTTGAGAGCTTGGATCAGCTACAGGTTGTTCACTAGGTATTTCACTAGGCTGAGAAGATGGTGCAACTACAGGTTGCTCACTTGGTAATATACTAGGTTGAGAAGTTGGTTCAGATCCAGGCTGTTGACTAGGTGTTACGCTAGGTTGGGTGCTTGGTTCAGCTCCAGGTTGTTCACTAGGAAGTCCACTTGGACTAGCTGCAGGTTGCTGACTAGGTGCTACAGATGGAGTTCCGCTAGGTTGGGTGCTTGGTTCAGCTCCAGGTTGTTTACTAGGAAGCCCACTTGGACCAGCTGTAGGTTGCTGACTAGGTGTTACACTAGGCGTTACAGATGGAGTTCCGCTAGGTTGAGTGCTTGGTTCAGATTCGGGTTGTCTACTAGGTGAATCACTGGGTTGAGAGCTTGGATCAATTACAGGCTGTCCGCTAGGAATAGTGCTAGGATGCGCACTTGGTGTGTAGATAGGTGTTAAAGTGCTAGGGGATAAAGTAGAGGGTTTAGGTGTGGGTTTTTTAGTTGGTGGGGGTGGAGGTGGTGCTACGTAATCGTCTCCTCCTAAAAGGTCAAAGTTGTTGTGGTCTAGTGATAAATATTGAGGTGATTGATCGTGTTTTAATTGTGATAAGTTTGAATAACTTTGAGCAGGGTTAGGTGTGGTTTCTTGAGTAAGTGTTAGGGGATTGTTTGTAGTACTATTTACAACGCCTTTTTGTGTAGATGTTAATTTTAAGGCAGATAGTAATAGTGATATTCTTGATAATAATGTGAAATTGATCATTTATTTTTTAGAAATCTAGAACTTGTATGAAACACCAAGTTTGTAGATATTTAGAGTTGTCTTGTATTTACCATCCCAGAATCTAGTATTATCGGCTATTAAATTTGGAGTTGATGTTTTCGCGTAGAAGCTGTTGCGGTTATATTCGAAGTCTAGTGTGATATCTTTATTAACTTTGTAATTAAGCCCAGCTCCGTAGAAGAAATCATTGGCTGTACCGTTTCTGCTAAATGTTTGAGTTATTTGAGTTGTGCGGAACCAATTTTTGGTTTTGTAAGAAATGAGTGAATATCCACCAGTAATGAATGGGGAAAATCTATTAATATCGTAGCCAATGTCTAGTTTGACTCCGGTTCTATTTTTTATTCTTATTTGGCTATGAATGTCGTCTCCTGTTCCTACTTCTCCTTTGGCCTCAGAATTGTTAATTTCACTAAATATTCCAGGCGCGATAAATAAATTATTAAAATTTATTGCATATTTGTATTTTAATCCGAATCCGGTATCGGTATCGCGATGATTACTAGAGTTGTGTGAGTATGGTCCGCCAATAGTTTTTGCGTATCTTTCGTGGAATTTAATTCTTGTTCTAGTTAGGTCTAGTCCGAAATAATGTCCTTGGGTTTTGTAAGAATTATCTTTCGCTAGGGCAGAAAAGCCAGAAAAGCCAGAAAAGACTAATAAGATTAATAATGTTGTAAAAGAGGAGTTTTTAAGTAAATTGTTGTTAAACATTTTTAAGTTTTAAATTTAGATAATTAATTTTAATAGGCTTTTTGTCTAAGTTAATATGTTTTTTAGTCAAGTTTTTAATGGTTTTTCTATGCAAAAATAAATTAAATGTATCATATGAGTTTTAAGAAGATCTACAAAATGGCTGTTAAAAGAAAGGGCGGTGAAGAGGCTTTATTATCGATGTTGCCTGTGGTTTTAGGTAAGCAAGAGTTGGAGAAAGTTGGTGATGATAGGTTTTTGGCCTCGATGTGTCGGGTGGTGAATCAAGCAGGTTTTAATTGGACAGTGATTGTTAATAAATGGCCGCAATTTGAAGAGGCTTTTTATGGGTTTGATATTTCTAAACTTTACTCGTTGGCGTTAGAAGATTGGGAAGGCTACATGAAAGACAAAAGGGTTGTTAGGAATTGGCAAAATATTAAAGCTTTAATGAAGAATTTGGAATTGGTTCATTCGCTGCAAGAAACTCATGGGTCTTTCGCGAGTTTTATGGCTAACTGGCCGGCTAGTGATCAAATTGGCTTGATGGATTTTTTGAAAAGAAATGGCTCACGCCTTGGTGGAAATTCTGGGCAGTGGTTTCTAAGGTTTAGTGGCAAGGACTCTTTTATTTTGACGAAAGATGTGGTTGCAGCTTTGATAAATTCTGGGGTGGATGTTAATATGAAAATTACCAGTAAGAGAGATTTGACAAAAGCTCAAGACGCTTTTAATAAATGGCATGACGAATCTGGCTTATCATATTCACATTTGAGTAGAATTGCTGCTTATTCAATTGGTAGTAATTATGAAAGCGAGTATGTTAAGGAGCAGATTAGTAAGTTTAGGTTAAGTAAATAAAATATTGATTATGAGTAGAGAAGAAGTTTTTATTGAGAATTGAGGGTTAGTTGTTGATTTTTCGGGTCATCAAAATGCTATTAGAGACCAAAGTGATGTTGGTAAGGTTAATCTTGCAGGGCATGTTGCTATGGACTTTAATCATCGTCAATTAGGCAATAAATTAATAGATGAAATCATTGCTATTGATGAGGATTTTAAGGCGCGTTTTGGTTTAGTTGCAATTACGTCTATTGATCTGTCTTTTAATAGAATTAGTGATATGGGTATGAAAAAATTTTCTGATTTTTTAAGAAAAGGTGGTTTGCCAAGGCTGCATACGATTGGTTTTTGTGGTAATGCTATTAATGATGAAGGAATAATGGATTTTGTGGGTGCTGTAAAAGTCACTAGTAGGCCGATTAAGGTAATTGACTTTGGTGGGAATGACTTTAGTGAACAGGGATCGCAAACCTTGCTTGATTTGGTGAAATCAGCTCCTACTCTTCATAGCGTAGGATTAAGTATGCTTGATAATTCTGCTTCTGCTAATGAGATAAGGAATATCGTTTCTGAGTTGGTCAGGCTGAAAGATGTTGTGTGGTGTCGTGATTTTTATTTAGCGATGATAGTGCCTTTCGCAGTTTTTTCGTGGAATTCGCCGACGAATTTATATTCTCCTGGCTTTAGAGATTTGATGTTTATTTTTGATTTTTTATTTCCGCCGATAATTTTTTCAATATGTAGGTCGTGACTTTCGAATTCTTCGATTGTTTTATCTTGGTTATCAACGATTAAGACGAATTTTTCGTTTGCTTTTACTTCGATTATTGCTGGAGAGAATTTGTGGTTTTTAATTGCTGTGTGATATTGAGGTCTGGCAGCGAAAGTAGTAGTTGAGATGATGGTGAATAATAATGTGAATAGGATTTTCATAGTTTACAAATTTTCGGGTTGGAATTATTATCTATTGTAGTTTGGGAAAATTGATAATCAATATCAGAAATATTTTTGTTTCGATTTTTTCTAACTTTTCAGTTTGGGTTAAAGTATGTAAATATTTTTTGATTCTTTAGTTAGATAATTTAAGTAGGTATAAACCAATTATTTGTTCATAACTTAGTATAATATTATCGTGGTTTCTAAAATTAAAAAAGCTTTTTCTTTAATAGAACTCTCCATAGTAATAGTAATAATAGGCTTATTATTAATAGGTGTAATTGGTTCAAAGCATTTAGTAAAAAAGGCGCGTATAAGTTCAGCTCAAGCAATTACTAGATCCTCTCCGGCAAATGGAATTCCTAATAACAAATTATGGTTAGAATCTTCTTTAGATGAAATTCATTTAGGTGATGATTTAAGTACCGGTGATGCAATAACTAGCTGGGAAGATGACTCTCCAAATAAAACTGTTATTACAATTTCTGCTGTAGGCTCTGGCCCAACTTATTCAAATTCTATTAATAATGTATAAGCTGTAAAGTTTGGATCTTCTAGTGCGACTGATTATTTACAAATTGACAATGCTGCTTTTTTAAATGGAACAAATTACACAATATTTGTAATAGAAAAGAGAATGGCGACTAACAGTGGTGCTGGTAATTATTTGCTAGGTTCTGACGGAGCCTTTGCTGTTGGCTATGAATCAGGAAGCACAATAATACAAACTCATGGAGAATCTGCTTCAGGTGATAATCAAGCGGCTATTGAAGGTTTAAGTGATTATTCTAATAAACCAAGAGTTCTAGATTTTACTCATTCATCTGTTGATGGAAATAAGCTCTATATTAATGCTACTTTGGCTAACGAGGATTCAACTTCTAATGCTACTACTCATTTATCTGGATTAACTGCTTTAACAATAGGCGAGAATTATAATGGCGAGATAGGCGAAATTGTTATTTTTGATAGGAAATTAAAAACTGTAGAGCTGAGAGAAGTTGAGGATTATCTAAGTGATAAATGGAATGCTCCAAATAACCGAGATTCGTCATCTTCTTGCACTAGCGGTACTATTACTAGTGGTGGATGTTTAGAGATTTGTAGTGTGAGTATTAATGGTACAACTCAAAGCACGTTTGTCGATGGTTATTCAGGTTCTACTTCTTTGTCTTGTGATTCTGAATATAGTGGAACTATTACTTACACATGTGATAATGGTACACCATCTGGAGTTACTAATAATTGTGTTGAACTAGCAGCTTGTGATTTAGATGCTGAAGGAATTCTAGGTGTAACACAAACAGGAACAGTTGGCGAAGCAACAGCTGGCGAATTAACTTGTGACGATACTAATTTTGACGGCGAAACCATCACCTATGATTGTAATTCTTCCGGTGTATTTGAAAATGTCGGAACTTGTGGCTGTGATACTACAACTAAATTTTCTTTCTTAAATGATGCCGGTGATGCTTGCGAGGACATTGTCACTACTTTGCGCTTAGATGCGACAAATTCATCTTCAATAACTGAAAGTTCAGGAGATGTGAGTCAGTGGAGTGATTTATCTGTATCGGCTAATAATCTTACGCAGTCTACTCTTTCGAAGAAGCCAAAAACAGGTATAAGTACTATAAATGGTTTAAATGCACTTACTTTCACATCGTCTGACCAGGTAACTCTGGGTGCGCCGCTTATAGGAAGCATTGAAGATTATACTTTCTTTGTAGTCGCAAAGTTTAATAGCCTTAGTGGTAATCAATATGTGATAAGTCAGTATGATTCTAACGCAGAAAGGATGATATTCATGATATATAGTTCAGCTTATAAAATGATTAGTGGAGGAGTTTATCACAGTAGCGGGGTTTCACTTTCGACATCCAATGATTATTTGTTATATAGCTCGAGAAGTGGCGATAATGTGAGTGTTGAGGCTAATTTGGTGGGCTCAACTGCCGCTACTTATGGAGCAGGCTTTACAGTTGCGCAAGTTGCATTTACGATCGTAATTAATAGAACTTTAACCAGTACCGAAAAGGCTAACATTGAGAGTTATTTAAATGCTAAATGGGCTTTATATTAAGAAGAAATACTGGTAAGTGAAATAGCTGCTATTTAAAGAGTTTTGCCAAATCACGAATATGCTTGATGGTGATGAAGTTCATGTCTTTTAGTTGTTTCTTGAGATTATTGAAGTTTTTATTTCTCTCATTGGCTTTTGGAATTATGCAATTTTTAAACCCCAACTTGGCAGCTTCTTTTAGTCTGCCTTCAAGATCCCCAACCATTCTAACTTCTCCGCTCAACCCGATTTCACCAACAGCTATTGTTGAATCTGGTAGAGCTTTGTCTAGCGCAGCGGAAATCAGAGACAACGCTACAGCTAAATCAGCTGCAGTTTCTTCTATTTTTAGGCCGCCAACGATATTTAGGTAAACTTCTTTGTCGAATAAATTTAAGCCGTAGCGATTTCCAAGAACGGCAATTATCATTGCTAGGCGGTTTGTGTCCCAGCCAACTACTGCGCGTCTTGGGGTTGGCATGAATGACGGAGAGACTAAGGCTTGAACTTCTACTAATATTGGCCTTGAGCCTTCAACGCCTGCAAATATTGTGGTTCCGCTTGTTTCTTGCTCATAAGAAGCGAGAAATAATTCACTCGGGTTTGTTACTTCTGATAGGCCAATTTCGTTCATTTCAAATACACCAATTTCATTGGCTGGGCCGAAGCGGTTTTTTTGTGCTCGAAGTATTCTAAAATGCTGGTCTTTTTCGCCTTCAAAATAAAGGACAGTATCAACCATATGCTCTAAAACTTTTGGTCCGGCAATAAGTCCGTCTTTGGTTACGTGGCTAACAATTAGTAAGGTGATGTTATTTTTCTTAGCGAATATTGTTAACTCTCCAGCAGAGGCACGAACTTGCGAAACTGTCCCGGGTGCCGAAGATAACTCCTCTAAAAACATCGTCTGGATTGAATCAATAACAATTATTGTTGGTTTGTCGTCTTTTTTAATTGTAGATACTATTTCTGATACGTTAGTAGTTGAAGCTAACTCAATTGCGTCTTCATTGACGTTCATCCTATTGGCGCGAAGACGAACTTGATCAATTGACTCTTCTCCGGAGATGTAAATTATTTTATTTTTTTTGGCTAAAGTTTGAGCGGTTTGAAGAAGTAGGGTGGATTTTCCAATCCCGGGACTTCCGCCAATTAGAACTACAGATCCTTGCACCAGTCCGCCGCCTAAAACTCTGTCTAATTCACCAATATTTGTTTTTAGTCGAGGAAACTCTTTGGCTACGCCGCTTAATTTTACTAAATCTATCTTTTTGGTGGAGCCTTTCTTATTCTTGGGTGTTTCGTCGATCCTGGTGAAGTGAGTAGCGCCACCCTCAGCGAATTCTTCAACAAAAGTATTCCATTCATTGCAATCTGGGCATTTTCCGGACCATTTAAAATGAACTGAGCCGCAATTTTGGCATGAATAAGCAGTTTTTTTTGACATAGTTTAGTTTTTTAAGGAAGGGGTCAGACCCCTAGGGGTTTGACCCCTTTTTGTTATTTTCTCTCGCTTCTTTGGGAGAGAATTTTTATAAAGAGGAGTGTAATTCTAATAAAAAATATTGCTAGGGCGTGTTAAAAAAATTAAAAGATTTTCTAAAAAATCAAAATATCGACTATTTACTACTTCCAAATTCGGATGAGTTTTTTTTGGAGTATTTGCCAAAAGATAAGAGAAAAGTTGAGGCCTTGACTGGCTTTGCTGGGTCCAATGCTTTTGTGGTTTTTGGGAAGAAGAAATCCTACTTTTTTACGGATGGAAGATATTTGCTACAGGCAGAAAAAGAGATAGATTTGAAAGAATTTGAGATTTTGGATCTTGCTAAAAAAAATGTGTTTGGTTTGTTGCAAGAAATATTGGAATCAAAAAATGTTGTAGCCGCTGATCCTAAATTATTTAATATTGCTCAAATATTAAAGTTACAAAAGATTACAAAGTCTTTGGGCTCTGAGTTGAAATTCTTGGAAGAGAGCAGTGGTTTTGATGATTTATTAAAAGAAAAACTACAAAATATTACAATAGATAAAGCTTACAATATTGACCCAAAATTGGTTGGAATAGACTCTTTGACTAAGAGAAAAGCAATAGCTAACGGAATTACAGGTGACTTTATGCTTGTGTCTAAGCCAGAAAATATCTGTTGGTTGTTAAATTTACGAGGAAGTGATTTAGAAAATACACCAGTTATTTTGGCTTACGGTATTTTATTTAGAGATGGCAGTTTTGATTTATTTATCGATGAAAAAAGAATTGAAAATATTGAGGATAAAAATCTGGTTGGTGTGAATTTTATTCAAGAAAGCTGTCTAGATTTAAGGCTAAGTGTTTTGTCCAAAGAGTTTAACAAGATTCAAATTGATGGATTTTGCTGTAATTATTTTGTGCATGCTTTATTGGAAGAAAATAAGTACGAGATTATTTTAAAAGATGATCCGATTGAATTGGCTAAAGCAATTAAGAGTGACTCCGAAGTTAAAGCGATGAAGAAAACTCATGAAATAGATGGATTGGCTTTGACTAAATTCTTATTCTGGTTAGAAAAAAATGTTTCGGCTGGAAAGGAAGTAGATGAAATATCAGCAGCAAAAAAATTATTAGGCTTTAGGAAAGCAAATGAAGGTTTCTTAAATGAAAGTTTCCCGGCTATTTCGGCATTTGGCGGAAATGGCAGTATTATTCACTACCATCCACAAAAAAGCACTAATAAGAAAATTGATGACTCGAATTTGTATTTAATAGATTCAGGCGGGCAATATTTGGCGAAGGATTTTCTTGGAACCACAGATGTTACTAGAACTGTTTCATTTGGCAAAGCCAGTATTGAGCAAATTGAGAATTTTACCAGAGTCCTAAAAGGCCACATCGCATTAGCGAGAGTTAAGTTTAAAAGAGGAACCACAGGCTGTAATTTGGACATCCTTGCAAGATTTCACCTAATGCAAGATGGCAAAGATTATGCTCATGGCACTGGTCACGGAGTGGGCTGTTTTATGTCGGTTCATGAAGGGCCTTGTAGCATTTCCAAAAGGTCTCATCAGGAATTAATTCCAAATATGATTTTATCAAATGAACCTGGTTTTTACGAAGACGGGAAATATGGGATTAGGATAGAGAGTTTGACTTTGGTAAAAGAAATTGATGGCGAGTTCCTTGGGTTTGAGACGATCACCCTGGCGCCAATTGATCCGCAGTTAATTGATTTTAAAATGTTAACTTATCCAGAGAAAAAATGGTTAAAACAATATCACGAAAGGATAGCAAAAGTTTTGGGTGGTGATTTGAGTGATGAAGAAAAAACATGGCTGGAAGAGATTGTTGGAAAGTTTAGTTCTTAAGATAAATATTCAAAATTAAAAAGTGAACGAAGGATCGGGGTTGCAAAGTCCGACCCTTGCTAGATCGGCGTTAAGTCCTGGATGGTCGATAATTATCTTTGTAAATATGAATTCTGCACGCTATGTTCACAATTCAGAAAGGGCAGGAAATAGAGTCGAGGTTTGATGTATTTTTTGAAATTTTATGTTGAACAGTGAGGACTTTTCTGGATTGCCGTGTCGCTCCATTCCTCGAAATGACGAAGTAGAGTTATGTGAACTCAACGACCCGCGTCATTGCGAGCGTTAGCGTGGCAATCCAGAAGGATAATTATTTCTTCTCTAGGTAAATTTCGCTGCCTTCTTCTTTGAACTTAGCGCTCATTTCTTTCATTCCTGCATCAGCTTCTTCCTGCTTCTTAACATAATCTCTCACATCTTGAGTGATCTTCATTGAGCAGAATTTAGGCCCACACATTGAGCAAAAGTGCGCTACTTTAGCGCCGTCAGCTGGAAGAGTTTCGTCATGGTAAGACATGGCTTTTTCCGGGTCCAAACTAAGGTTAAATTGATCAGCCCATCTAAATTCGAATCTTGCTTTTGAAAGCTCATCGTCATGTAGTTTAGCCAATCTATTTCCTTTAGCTAGATCTGCAGCGTGTGCAGCTAGTTTGTAAGTGATTACGCCTTCTCTAACATCTTCTTTATTTGGAAGCCCTAAATGTTCTTTTGGTGTTACGTAGCAAAGCATTGCCGTTCCAAACCATCCAATCATTGCTGCACCAATTGCAGAAGTAATGTGGTCATATCCAGGCGCGATGTCTGTAGTTAATGGCCCCAGAGTGTAGAATGGCGCTTCATGGCACCAATCTAGTTGTTTTTCCATATTGTCCTTGATTAGGTGCATTGGAACATGTCCAGGTCCTTCAACCATAACTTGGCAGTCTTTTTTCCAAGCTATTTTTGTAAGTTCACCGAGTGTTTTTAACTCACCTAATTGTGCAGCGTCATTGGCATCAGCTATAGATCCTGGGCGTAGGCCGTCACCTAGAGAAAAGCTGACATCGTATTTATTCATTATGTCGCAAATATCATCAAAGTGAGTGTAGAGGAAATTCTCTTTATGGTGAGACAAACACCATTTAGCCATGATTGATCCGCCTCTAGATACTATTCCGGTAATTCTTTTTGCGGTTAGCGGAACATATTCTAAAAGAACTCCGGCGTGGATTGTGAAATAATCAACTCCTTGCTCGGCTTGTTCTACTAAAGTGTCTCTAAAAATTTCCCATGTTAGGTCTTCAGCAACTCCGTCAACTTTTTCTAGTGCTTGGTAAATTGGAACTGTTCCAACTGGTACGGGGCAATTTCTGATGATCCATTCGCGTATATTGTGAATGTTTTTTCCGGTTGAGAGATCCATTAAAGTGTCACCGCCAAAACGTGTGGACCAGATCATTTTTTCAACTTCTTCTTCAACACCTGAGAAAATCGCAGAATTTCCGATATTTGCGTTTATTTTTACCAAGAAATTTCTACCAATAATCATTGGCTCAGATTCTGGGTGGTTTATGTTGTTTGGTATTACCCCGCGGCCCTTGGCTACTTCGTCTCTAACAAATTCAGCAGTGATTATTTCAGGGCAGATCGCACCGAAATTTTCTCCTTCATAGGCTGGTGAATTTTTAAGTAAGTGTTCGCGGTTCATATTTTCTCGAACCGCGATATATTCCATCTCTTTTGTGATAATTCCGGCTCTGGCGTAGGCCATCTGTGTTGGCTTTTGGCCTGGTTTTGCTTTTAGTGGTTTAAAATCGGATAGATCAAATTCTGGTGCTGATGGTTTGGCTTTGCCAAATAATATGCCATTATCTTCTGGTTTTACGTCTCTGCCTTCATATCCTTCAACATCTCCTCTTTCTTTGATCCAAGATTCTCTAAGTTTTGGAAGTCCCTTATTTACGTCAATTTTATTGATGAATTCTGGATCAGTGTAAGGACCAGACGGGTCATACATTGTGAATGATTTAAGGTCAGAAGTTTCGGCTAATTTCACTTCGCGCATTGCGACTTTTACATCAGCAAATCTTTTGCTTTGAATGTGAACTTTCTTTGAAGCCGGTAATGGGCCTAAAGTGATTTTGTTACTTATTTGTGTCATTTATTTTTTTTTTACTTCTTTCTTTTTAAACATTGCCAACATGCGCCATGTGACAAAAAACCCACCAAATATGTTGATGGAGGCTATTGTAATTGCGAAAAAGCTAAGGGCTGAGATTTCATTAAATACGGTATTTGAACCTAGAGCAATCATGGCTCCAACCACGATAACTCCAGAAATTGCATTTGTAACAGCCATTAAAGGAGTGTGAAGTGCTGGTGTAACTTTCCAGACAACGAAATAACCAACAAAACAAGCTAGGAAAAAAACGAAAAATCCAAAAACTATTGGATCAATGAATGCGGCATGCCCTGCTGCTTCTGATGTTTTTTGAATAAGATCAATAGAATTATGACTCATGTTTAAAAGGATGTTGAATTATGGTTTAATAGTGAGCTCAGAATATGAATTGCACCTGGTTTGTCAATGAAAAAAACCTACCTCTACCTAGGTAGAGGTAGCTAATTAATAATCTCTATTGACTTCAAAGTAATAATTACATTAAACTTTACTCCTCTTTTCTAAATTTCTTATTGGGACGTGGCCAAGTGGTAAGGCACCGGTTTTTGGTATCGGCATGCGTAGGTTCGAATCCTACCGTCCCAACCAAAAAAAAGGCTCTGGTTTTTTAACCAGAGCCTTTTTTTTGGTTGGGACGGTAGGATTCGAACCTTAAATTAGGTTTGGCAAATGACGCAGAAGCGATTAATAATCGCTTTGAGTAATTTGGACGCGTAGCTTTAGCGATAGCGCCCGAAGGGTGAGAAAAAATGTTAAGAATTTTTGTGAATCACAATAAGCATAATTTTTCTTAATGAACGTAGTGAGTTTAGAAAAATCTTGCGTTTGCAAGCGCGAATTCGCGACATCCGGCCTGGAATATTTCCGGAAAAGCCAACTTGTTTAATTTCGTTGCTGTTATTTGTGAAGTGAGTTAAGAATAAACTTTCTCAAACAACCATTCTTTTAGATCCGGAAAAGACTTTCCCAATCTCCCATTTTTACTTCATAAGTTTACCATCATCTAAATAAACTACAGCTCCATCCTCGGCTATTACTTTCTCTCCAGGGTCAAGAGGTGATATCTACATATTGTATTCATTCGCCCATTACTTTAAAATCAATATCGTGACTATTCATAATTATCTGGTTATTTTTTTATAAAGAACGATTAGGTTTATTATCTATTCCTTAGAAAGAATAATTTTTGTGTTTTGAATAAGATGTGCTTTCTGAGAAAATTCTTCTGAAAACATAAAATAAAAGAATTCAATTGATAAAAGATGGCAAGTCAGGATAAAGTCATTAATGATCAAATTTAAAAAGTTTTAAGGAGGTGTGAGTTATGAGAAAGCTAAATGATGATGAAAAATACGTTATATTGGCAGCCGGCACAGAAAAGCCTTTTAGCGGAAAATATTATTTGAACCATAGGTTCGGTAAATATTCCTGCAAACAATGCGGTTTGAGTCTTTTTAACAGCCAAGACCAATTTGATGCAAGCTGTGGCTGGCCCAGTTTTGATGATGCAATTGGCGACAATGTTAAAAAACGAATGGACGAAGATGGCGTTCGAGATGAGGTAAGATGCAAGAAATGCGAGGGTCATTTGGGTCATATTTTTGTAGGTGAGGGATTCACAATAAAAAATAAGCGATATTGCATTAACTCAATTTCTTTGGATTTTAAAGAAGATAAAATTGGCAAGAATGAAGAAGTAGCTTATTTCGCCGGGGGATGTTTTTGGGGAATTGAGAGTTTCTTTAGTAAAGCTAAAGGCGTTAAATCAGCAAATTCCGGTTTTATGGGTGGTAAAACCGAGAATCCAACTTACGAAGAAGTAAAAAAACAAGGAACCGGACATATTGAAACTGTGAAGGTGGTTTTTAATAAAGACAAAACCAATTACGAAGAATTATGCAGATTGTTTTTTGAAATACATGACCCAACTCAAGAAGACGGTCAAGGTCCGGATAAAGGCCCACAATATATTTCGGCTATTTTCTACGATAATCTTAAGCAAAAAAAGATTTGCGAAACACTAATTTCGCAATTGAAGGATAAATCTCTGAAGGTAGTGACAAAGTTAACCAACGCTAAAGGAATAACATTTTGGGGAGCAGAACTTTATCATCAAAGGTATTATTCTAAAAATGGTCGTCAACCTTATTGTCATGGCTGGATTGAGAAGTTTTAGTGACCTTTACAATTGCGAAGTAGCGCTTGCGACTGTTGCAATCCCAAATGTTACAAATTCTCGCAGCCAGTCGCTAAATAGCACCATAAATATTCAGCAAAACTTCTTCTAACTATTAAGTTAAATTCATCTTTTCCTGCCCCTTTAGCAATCAATAAAGCGGTCTTTGCAAATTGCGTGCTGGCACATTCACCATATTTAAAGATATCCTTGTGAATATCTAGTGTTGTTCCTTTCTTCAATAAGGTTTGTGCTTTGTCGCCATTGATGCAAATATTGGTGAAGCCTCCAGAAACGTTGGTAATAGCAAAAAATAATTCTTCCCCTAATTCTTGTATTAGTTGTTCTTCTAGTTTCAATTCTTGATTTTCTTTCGTAGTTACTAACCATTCATCAGGACTTATCCAGTAAATTGAGTAATCGTTATTTTCATTAAAGCTATTCGGGTTTTGAGGAATTTTAAGATCTAGTGTCTTCTCAACTTTTCTAGTAAATTCTTTATTTTTAATGTCGCCACGAAGATTTAAATATCCCAAAAAAGGCTCTTCCACCACAGAAATATCCTTCGTTTTAGAAATATGGCATTCACTTTTAATGTAGTGCAGAGGACTTTCTTTAATTATTTTAGACATTTTGACGTTCTCCTTTTGGATCATAAAATACTGGTTTAGTGATTTTTGCTTCAACGAATGAACCATCTTGCAAGGCAGCGTAAATTAACTGACCTTCTCTTTCAAATCCATTTTTTACAAGAGCCAGAGCAATGGACTGGTCATTAATTGCACTAAAATAGCTTGAAGTAACATGGCCTTGCATTTTGGCTGGAATCGTTTTGGTAGTGTCATTAACTAATTGCGCTCCTTCAGGAATGATTTTTTGAGGATCTGATGTCAGAAGACCGACAAATTGTTTCCTGCCCTTAGCAACTATCCCAGACCTTGTTAGAGATCTTTTACCAAGGAAGTCTATCTTCTTTTTCCCGATCGCCCAATCCATACCAAGATCGATTGGAGTTACAGTCCCGTCAGTATCTTGACCTACAATTATGAAACCTTTCTCAGCGCGAAGTATGTGCATTGTTTCGGTTCCGTAAGGAGTGAGGTTAAATTCTTTTCCGACTTCATCAACTTTATCCAAAACATGTTTGGCATAATTAGAGTCTAGGTGTAACTCGTAAGATAATTCCCCGGTAAAACTTATTCTGATTATGCGTACAGGAATAGTATCTAGAGTAGCATCTACAAATGACATAAATGGCACTGTTTCGTTGGAAAGGTTTGTATCTGGAAATAATTTTTGAACTAACTTTCTGCTATTTGGACCAGATATAGCCATCGCACTGAAATGGTCTGTAACAGAAGTTAAATAAACTTTCATTTCAGGGCATTCAATTTGCAGCCAATATTCTAACCAAGTTAGAATTTTGGCTGCGCCACCAGTAGTGGTGGTCATGACGAAGTGGTTTTCGCTTAAGCGCATTGTTACGCCATCATCCATTACCATTCCGTCTTCACCAAGCATAATTCCGTATCTGCATCGGCCAATTCCTAATTTTAGCCATGGATTTGTGTAAATTAGGTTAAGGAATTTTGCCGCGTCTGGACCTTGTATGTCGATCTTGCCTAATGTTGAAGCATCCATTATCCCAGTAGAGTCATGAGTAGCAAGAGTTTCTCTATTAAGAGATTCTTGCATTGTTTCTTCATCTTTTGGGTAATACCAGGCTCTTTTCCATTCTCCGACATCCTCAAAAGTAGCGCCTTGTGCTTCTTGCCAATAGTGCAGGGCGGTTTTTCTAATTGGGGCGAATAGCGAGTCAATATTTTGTCCAGCTATTGCTCCAAAAGTAGTTGGCGTGTATGAAGGTCTAAATGTTGTTGTGCCAACCTCAGCTGGTTTTTTATTAAGTACTTTGGCGAGGATATTCATGCCCAAGACATTTCCTAACTTTCCTTGATCGGTTCCAAAACCAAGCGCTGTGTAGCGTTTTACATGCTCGATTGATTCGTAACCCTCAATAGCTGCCAAGGCGATATCTGACGCGGTGACGTCATTTTGGAAATCGACAAATTGATTTTTTATTCTCTGTAGTGACTTTTTATTGTAAGCTAGGACGAAGTTATCTTGGTCGATATTACTAATTTCTTCAGATATTTTTGTATCTTTAATATCGGCTTCTTCTTTAAGAACTTCTATTGTATGTGTAATCGAGTTTTTGACACCGTAAAATCCTGCGCAGCCACCAATTGATATTTCTTCTTGTACTGGTTTTCCAGGCAAGAAGCAGTTCTTGTTATCATCATATGTTGCTTTTGCACCAGATTGTGAGCTTAAGTGAATTATTGGGCTAAATCCGCCAGATACGGCTAAAAGGTTGGCCGGAATTTCTTTAGCTGTACCAATTAGCTTTTCTTTTTTATCATCTAATTCTTGAATAATAACACTTTCAAGCTGTTTGCCGCCCGTAGCTTTAGTGACAACGCATCTTTCATAGAGTGTTATTGATAAGGATTCTAATTTATCCTTGATGCTTTTTGGTACGTTATTTCTTGAATCAATGATAGCAGAAATTTTTATATTTTCTTCTGCCAGAGCAAAAACCGTGTTGTAAGCGCTATTATTATTTGTGTAGAAAGTGTAATTGCTTCCAGGATTTACGCCGTATAGTTTAAGATATTTCAAAACCGAATTTGCCAACATCACACCGGGCTTGTCGTTATTTTCAAAAAGGGCCGGCCTTTCTAGTGCACCAGTTGCTAGAATGACTTTTTTGGCGCGTATTTTGTAAATTCTTTCGCGAACTTTATTCCTTTTGCTGACTTCAATATGATTTTGAAGGCGTCTATTAACATAAACCAAATTGTGATCGTAATAGCCAAAAGCGGTAGCGCGCTCTAGCAATACTACATTTTTGTATGATCCTAGAGTTTTGATAGTTTGCTCTGCCCAGATGGGTGCGCTGACGTTATCAATTATGGCGCTGGAATGTAATAAGGAGCCGCCAAATTGATGATTCTCATCAACTAAAATTATTCTTTTATTCGTGGGAGCTAACTCTAGTGCTGCTTTTAGACCAGCAGGTCCTGATCCGACAATTAGATAGTCGCAATGCTCATAAATAGAGTCATATTTGCTAGGATCTGCCTTTGTAGGGCTGCTTCCAAAGCCTGCTGATTTTCTAATTAATGGCTCAACGAGTTTCCAAATAGCTGGAAGTAAGAATGTTTTGTAGTAAAAGCCAGCCGGCAATATTCTAGAAAATAGCTGAGTGAGGCTTCGAAAATCATATTTCGGGCTCGGGAAACAATTAACGCTAAATATTTGCATATTTTCGTAAATCTCAGCTTGAGTGGCTAAGACGTTTGGTATCGTGTGTTCGCCTTTCTCAACTTGGAAAATAGCGTTAGGCTCCGCTACATCGCATGTGACAATTGACCTTGGGCGGTGATATTTAAAACTTCGGCCAGTTATTTTAACATTATTGGCTAATAGGGCAGACGCTATTGTATCACCTTCAAAACCAGTTTGAGCCTTATTATTAAAATAGAATTTAATAGGATTCTTTGTATTAATAATTGCTGACTTTAGTCTAGTTTGATTAGTCATTTTTTATTTTTTTAGATGATGATATTTTGTAGCTTACAGTGTCTCTATTGACGTAAAACCATTTGCGACAACCCGAAGAGTGGTACCATAATTCTTCAAATTCTCCTCTGGGGTTAGAATTCATAAATAGGTACTTGGCCCATTCTTCGTCTGAAATTTCTACTTCGGGATCTGGTCTTTTTTTATTTTCGCCCCCGTAAGTGAATTCGGTTTCGTCTCTTTTACCGCAATAAGGACATGGAATATGTAACATATCTAACCAAAAAAATTAATGTGCAACGCCAGCGGCGCCGTGTTCGTCTATTAGATCTCCGTTTGAGAATCTATCCAATGAGAATGGTTTGTTAATCTCATGAGGTTTGTTATTTGCAATGGTATGAGCAAAAACATAACCTGAACCCGGAGTTGCTTTAAAGCCTCCAGTTCCCCAGCCACAATTTAAAAATAAATTCTTTACCGGAGACAGGCCAACAATAGGGCAGGCATCAGGGCATACATCTACAATTCCGCCCCACTGTCTATTCATTTTTAGTCTACTAAACATTGGAAATAATTCTAAAACTGCCGCTAGAGAATGCTCAATAACGTGAGGAGAGCCTCTTTGGCCGTATCCATTGTAAGAATCAACTCCAGCGCCAACTACTATGTCACCTTTATCACTTTGGCTTACATAAGCGTGAACATGATTAGACATAACTACATTATGTATTATTGGCTTTATTGGTTCAGAGACAAATGCTTGAAGAGGTTTTGATTCTACAGGAAGATCTATTTTGGCCTTTTTTGCCAGATGAGAGGAGTTCCCAGCAACACAAATAGCGACTTTTTTGGCTTTTATTAGGCCTTGAGTTGTTTTAACACCTTCAACTTGGTTGTGGCTAATGGCAAAATCGGTTACTTCACAATTTTGGATAATATCGACACCTAAATTGCTCGCCGCTCTGGCGTAACCCCAAGCAACAGCGTCATGTCTGGCAACTCCGCCTCTTTTTTGGTAGGAGGCCCCAATGACAGGGTATCTAGAATCTGGGGAATCGTTAATAATTGGGCAGATTTTTTTAACTTCTTTAGCAGATAAAATCTCGCCATCAATGCCATTTAATCTGTTCGCATTAACTCTTCTTTCTATATCTCTCATGCATTGCAATGTGTGGCCTAAATTTAGAACGCCTCTTTGAGATAACATAATATTAAAGTTAAGGTCTTGGCTTAATCCTTCCCAAAGGTCAAGGCTTAGATCATAGAGTTTAGACGATTCATCATAAAGATAGTTGGAGCGGATAATGGTGGTATTCCTAGCAGTATTTCCACCTCCCAAATAGCCTTTTTCTATTACGGCAATATTTTTCACATTGTGGTTCTTTGCTAAATAATAAGCACTCGCTAAACCATGTCCGCCACCACCTATTATGATGACATCATAATGGTCCTTCAGTTTAGGGCTTTGCCACGCTTTCTGCCAGTTCTCATGGTAGGAGAAAGAGTTCTTTATTAGATTAAAAATTGAATATTTTTTATTCATAAATAAATAGTAAATATATTGCATAAAATACGGTGTGCTACATTTATGGGAATAAATATTTATATCAAGTTTTATTTTAAATTATTAATAACTCTATCTATATTTTAAATATAATTTAAGAGGACAGTGAAGCTTAATAAGAAATGGGATCGAGAAGATGATGTCGGAAAGATAATTTTTTGGAAAGTAATAAATAACTCCGTCATTGCGAGGAGCGAAGAGACGTGGCAATCCAGAAAAATGAAAGAGATATTTGTGGATTTTATAGATTAAAGATTTTGATAAAATTCTACAGCCTTTTTGTTGGCGCGGATTTTATTGAAGCTGATCTTTTCAATAAAAACTCCTTCTAAAGATTTGGCTCTAGATAGAGCTACATACGCTTGCCCAGGGCTAAATACATCTGACAGGTCACAAGATATCTTGTCCAGCGTAAGGCCTTGAGACTTATGAATGGTCATAGCCCATGCTAGAATTAGGGGAATTTGGTTTACTCCAGCTTCTGTAACTAGCATGCCCTTTAGTTCATCATATTTTTCAATAAGCCATTCTTCTGGAGCGATAGTTAGTATTTTACCGTTGGTAAATTCTACCACGGGATAGTTTTTTTTCGGAGAAAAACTTTTGATCACACCAAGAGAGCCATTTATGATTCCTTCTTTTTGATAAGTATTCTTCAACATCATTACTTGAGCCCCAACTTTTAATTGTAAAATATCAGGAGTAATAGAATTTTTCTTTAGGAAATCAATTTTTGACTGAGTGCCAAAATATTCAGCTTTATAGGCTTGCTCTTCTCGTGGAATATTTTTTATCTGGCTTTCGTTAATTTTATCTACTTTGTAATTATGGGTAGTGAGAATTGTTGGTTTAATGGCTTTTTGTGTATCTTCCACACCAATTCTTTCTTGTAGATCGCTGATATTTTCTTGTGTCAGTTCACCATTTCTAATATTATTTAAAATATTGATAAACTTCTGATCCCGTTGGCGAAATATTTCTTTTAGATTAAAGGTTCTTAGGTGCAATTCTTGCCAGCATTTAGACTCAAAACTAAAATTGGTTTGTTGGTTAAACTTTGATATTGGTGGAAGTTGTAAAAAATCACCAAAGAATAAGGTTTGTAACCCTCCCATCGGAGCATCATTTTCTCTAATGCTTCTTAAAACCTGATCCAGAATTTCCAATGTCTCTGCTGAAATCATTGAAATCTCATCAATTGCGATGGCTTTTGTTCTTTTGATTTTTCTTCTGACTTTTGAGAATTTCGGGCTGAATAAATTCGCAACTATTTGTTCAACAGGCAAATTCGCCAGACCAATTGCTGCCCAGCTATGGATTGTAGATCCTCCAATATTAACTGCAGCGATTCCAGTACTTGCGGTTATTTCTAATCCTTGATGAGAATAATATCTTTTAAGATAATTAAGCAGATGTGACTTTCCACTTCCTGCTCCACCAGTTACAAAGATGTTTTGACCAGCCTCGTAAGCTCTTACTACTTCTTGTTGTTCTTCGGATAGTTCAGTTAGGGTGTTGTGCTGAAAAAGATCGGGCAATGGTTTGTTACTTTTGGTTACAAAAAGGGGTCAGACCCTAAAGAGTCTGACCCCATCAATATTATTTATTTATTTCTAAGTGCAGCAATTTTTTCTTTCATTACATCTAAAGGATAAGCACCTGGAAGTAATTCTTCTCCGATTACAAAACCAGGAGTTCCAGTAACGCCAACTTCTTTACCAATTTGATGATTTTCTGAAATCATTTTAGCGATTTTTTCAGCGTCTCTAGCAACTGTTGATTTTAGCTTTTTAACACTTAGTCCTAAAGATTTAGCAACTTTGTAAGCTCCATCTTTTCCTCTTTCTTTTGATTTCATTAAAGCATTATGAAATTTAAAGTAAGATTTTGGATAGTTGATGTGAACTGCTAAAGCCACAGTAGACATTTCAATTGATTGTGGACCCAAGATTGGATATTCTTTAAAGATCACTCTAACTTTTTTATCTTCCTGGATTAGCTTGTCTACATTATCACGAGCTTTCTTACAATATCCGCAATTATAATCGAAAAACTCTACAATAGTAACGTCATATTTCTTTGGCGCATATTGCGGAGATTTATCACTAAATAATTTATCTTTATTTTTACCGATATTTTTTGAAGCGTCTTTCAACTTATTTTTACCAGCCTTGGCTTGCATTTTTTGAATTGAAACAAGAATTTTTTCAGGATTTTCATCAATCCATTGTGCGATTATTTCTTGAACATCACCAGCATTTCTAACTGCTTGATTTTTATTTATTGAACCAGTTGATTCAGCGTCATCTCCGAAAAAGTGATATACTCCACCAATTACAAGGGCTATTACAAGTAGGATAATTATCGGTTTAGTAACGGTTTTCTTATCTTGAAAATTATTATTAATGAAAGTCATTGTTATGAAAAATAAATTGTTATAATCTGTTTAAATATCACGTTAAATATCGTAAGACATGTCTAATTATATTCTTAATAAATGCAACCAAACTTTTCAATAGAAAATAAATATAAAAATAAAATTTGTTTTGGGATAGATGAGGCTGGAAGAGGGCCTTTGGCCGGTCCTGTAGTTGCTGCGTCAATATTTCTTGAAGGTCAAAACATTGAAGGGATAAATGACTCAAAAAAGATTTCAAAAACGAAACGCCATAAAATTTTTGCGGATTTAATTGCTAATTGTAAATATGGAGTTGGTATTGTCGACGCAGATGTGATTGACGAAATAAATATTTTGGAAGCAACAAAAATAGCAATGCTAAATTCGGTTCTTGATTTGCAAAAAAAATATGACGTTTTTGCGCAAGTAGTTTTAATTGATGGTAATTTTATTCCATTTGAAAAAAGAGATAAAATTGAAGAAATGGAAGCGATTGTAAAAGGTGATCAAAAATCTATATCAATTGCTGCCGCTTCGATAATCGCTAAAGTTACAAGAGACAATTTAATGCTGAAATATGACGCAAAATATCCTCAATATGGTTTTAAAAATCATCAAGGGTATCCTACAAAATTTCATATTGAAAAAGTTAAGGAATTTGGTGTTTTGGGCATACATCGCAAAAGTTTTGCACCAATTAAGAAAATGCTATGATTAAAATTATCAAGGAATCTGATCGCAATTCTGCTAGTTTGGCAACTCAACATCTGAAAAATGGTGGAGTTATCGCTTTTGCAACTGACACGGTTTATGGATTTGGAGTTGATGCTTCTAATAAAGAGGCAGTGCAAAAATTATATGAAATAAAGAATAGGGATGAAACAAAAGCTGTTGCTGTTTTGTTAAAAGATATTCCCAGAGCTAAAGAAATATTAAAATTTAGTGATCTCGCTTTATCAATATCGAAGAAATTTTTGCCTGGGCCTCTAACTATGATTCTTCCGCTAAAAGATGATCATAAGATTTTGGCTGATAATTTAAATATTATTGATTCTTTTATCGGATTTAGAATAGTTGATAAAGTTTTTATAAATGCTTTATTCGAAATATTTAAAGGCGATATAGCTCTAACAAGTGCTAATCTAAGTAAAGAAAGAATTTTGACAAATGCTCAAGAAATTGCTGAAAAATTCTTTGAAACAAAACTTGATTTATTAGTCATTGATAGTGGAGAATTAAAAGATAATTTAGTATCGAGTGTAATTAAAATTGACAATGATAAGTTAGAGATTTTACGTGAAGGAATAATTGATAAAGACAATATACTATGAAACATCATGATTTAGTGAAAAATCCACTATTTAAATTAGTTGGAATCATCTTGATTTTGTATTTTGCATTATTTTCAAATAAGAGTGATAAAAGGTCACTTGGCAACAGATATTCGACGCAAAACATTAAAAAGTCGATAGGCGAAGCTGTAAAACAAAAGAAAGAAATTGAAGAAAAAATAAGAGATGCTAAAAAATCAAAGACGAATCTTAATAAAATAAAAAACTCAGATGAAAAAAAATAAGGAATCTTTTGTGAAATTTCTAACTGACTTTTTACCATTAATAGTATTTTTTGGCGTTTTTAAAACATCCGATGCACAAAATCCTCTAATTGATGCCACAATATATTTGGTAGGAGCCACTATTATTGCCGTTATTATTTCTTATATTCTAACTAAAAAAGTTGCTAAAGTCGCTTTGTTTTCAGCTGCAATATTAGGGTTTTTTGGTGGACTGACTATCTTATTAAAAGATGATATTTTTATCAAATTGAAGCCGACAATTATTAACTTACTCTTCGCCATTATTTTATTCGTAGGGCATTACTACAAAAAACCATTCCTATCTTACCTGCTAGGCGAAAAAATAAGAATGAGCGTGAAAGCATGGTTAACACTATCATTTAGATGGGCTATATATTTCGTAGTTTTGGCTATTTTAAATGAAATCATTTGGCGCAACTTCTCAACAGATTTCTGGGTGCAGTTTAAAGTATTTGGAATGTTGCCAATCAGCTTCATTTTTACTTTCTCGCAACTTCCATTCATGATTAAAGAGATGAAGAAATTTGATGGGAAGGTTTATTAAATCTAGGTCAAGACAAGTCGAGGCGGGACGGGTTTTGTAACCCCTTCCCAAAGTTCATTTTTATTTTAATTTGATTTTTTATTACATGAACATGGGGTCGGGGGTGCAACCCCCAACCTGCCACGCAATCCAGTGTCACATAAATTAATATTCCATAATCAAAACTATGTCAGCATTTTGACTATTTTGTGATGGAGATATTAAGACTTTATCTATTGTGACTTTTGATACTGCTCCAATTAATAGGCCCGATGGCAGAGTGTCGCCGTCTCCGGATGTGAATATTAGATCACCAACTTTGATATTGTGCTTTTTAGGAAGATAAAGAAGCTCCATCAAATTACTGCCATTTCCAGATAATATTGTTCTGATTCTTGATTTGGAAGCGATGACAGGTATTTTTGAATTAGCATCATTAATTAAAATAACCCTAGATTTATCATCTGATATTTCAGCTATTCTGCCAATTACTCCGTCATTACCTGTCACCACACTACCTTCTTTGATGTCTTGATCTCTGCCAGCATTGATGTAGAGCTTTTGGCTAAATATTTCATTCGTTCTTCCAACTATCTGGGCAGTTTTAAAGTTTGTGGTTTTAGAATAAGCAAAGTTAAGTATGCTTTTTAACTCTTTATTTTCTTGAAAAGTATTAATTGCCTCAATTTGTATTTTTTCTAATTTGATAATCTTTTCTCGCAATTCGATATTTCTTTGTTTTGCAATTGTAAGATCCACAAGAGTGTCAGAAAAATTAACAATAAAATTAAAAGGTGCTGAGGCAGTTCGAACTATTGGAAGAGAAATATCAACAAAGAAAAATGATATTTCATTTGTTGAACTGGGGCTTATTCTCGATGCTAGTATGAGGACGATGCATAAAAAACTACAAAATAACGTTTCGATCTTTGCAAAAATCAAAGCAATAGATTTGCTGAAATTGACTGACCCAGATGATTTTGCGATGTTAACGTATTGTTTCATTTAAGCGATTAAAGCTATTAGTCCTGTCTGAAAAGAGTGGCCATGAACATTTTCATGTTTTCTAGAACTTTTCCACAGCCATTTACTACACACAATAATGGATCGTCACCTACAAATACTGGAAGGCTAGTTGCTTTTCTGATAACTTGATCAAGATTTTTCAGCATCGCGCCGCCGCCACTAAGAACTATTCCGCGTTCAACAATGTCAGAAGATAATTCTGGTGGAGTACTTTCTAGCGCAACTTTGATTGCTTCAATGATTTGCTCAACTGGTTCAGCAAGGCTTTCAGATATTTGTCTTTCTGTTAGAACCATTTCTTTTGGAATGCCATTGGTTAAATCTCTTCCTTTTACTTCCATTATTGCTCCGTCTCCATCTTCTGGTGTACAAGCGGCTCCGATGGTTTTTTTGATTTTTTCAGCTGTAGATTCACCAACCAATAGATTGTGGTTACGTCTGATATATGAAATAATTGCCTCATCCATTTTATCACCACCAACTCTAACTGATCTAGAATAAACTATACCACCAAGAGACAGGATCCCAACTTCTGTTGTTCCACCACCAATATCAACAATCATTGATCCAGTAGGCTCAGTAACTGGCAAATTAGCACCGATTGCAGCAGCCATTGGCTCTTCAATTAGATATACTTCATTGGCGCCTGCTCCTTCAGCGGCGTCTTGAATTGCTCTTCTCTCAACTGGGGTAGATCCAGATGGAACACAAATTATTACTTTTGGACCTAACCAACTTCTAGTTTGATTAACTTCGCGAATGAAATGTTTAATCATTTCAGCGGCGATTTTAAAGTCAGCAATTACGCCGTCTTTCAGTGGCCTGATAGCATCAATTTTCGCAGGAGTTCTTCCTAACATCATTTTGGCAGTGTTACCAAAAGCACATGGAGTTAATTTTCCATGTTCGTTAATTACTGCTACAACTGATGGTTCATTTAGAACCACTCCTTGGCCTTTAACGTAAACTAGAGTGTTGGCAGTGCCTAGATCAATTGCGATATCTTTTGAAGAGAATGAGAATAATTTAAAAAACATATTATTTTGTTGTTGTATAATTTTTGACTTTTTCTAAGCAGCCTAAATAAGCTAGAGCTGACGCTTTTAATACGTCATTATTAGCATTACTAGCACTGAAAATTCGGTTATTTTTCTTTAATCTTACAGTCACGGTTGCTTGGGAATCAATTCCTTCGGTAACGGCTCTTACTTGGTAAACATCAAGAATAGAGTCGTTTGGAATGATATTATTAATGGCGTTAAAAATAGCATTAACCGGACCTTCTTTCGAAATAAAATTAGATTCCTGGATCTCATTGTCAATTTTTATTTTGATATTTGCTTGAGATGTCTGATTGTTGTTTGATTGCACTTCTAGTGAGGTTAATTCAAAGTTAGATTCTGTGCTCGTAATTGAGCTATCTACTATTGAAATCAAGTCTTCATCTAGAATCTCTTTTTTTCTATCCGCCAAATCTTTAAAGGCTCTGAAAGAATCATTTAAGGTTTCGTCGTCAAGGTCATAGCCAATGTCTTTCAGGCGGTCTTTAAAAGCTGCACGCCCTGACAATTTTCCTAAAGTTAGTGATGATTTTTCAAGGCCAATTGATTCCGGAGTCATGATTTCATAAGTCTCACGATTTTTCAACATGCCATCTTGATGAATTCCACTTTCATGAGCAAAAGCATTTGCACCGACTATCGCTTTATTATTTTGGACAGCAAAACCAGTGATATTTGAAACTAATTTTGAGATTCTACTAATCATCTTAGTGTTAATAGATGTGTCAAAATTGTAAAAATCTTTTCTGGTTTCAATCGCCATGACAATTTCTTCCAATGCGGCGTTTCCTGCTCGCTCACCGATTCCATTAATGGTACACTCAACTTGCCTAGCGCCAGCGCGAAGAGCCGAAAGTGAGTTGGCTACAGCCAAACCTAAATCATTATGACAGTGAGTTGAAATGATCGCTTTATCAATATTTACAACATTGTTCTTAATATTTTTGATCAGTTCAAAAAATTCTTCTGGAGTTGTGTAGCCTACGGTGTCTGGAATATTTATGGTTGTCGCACCGGCTGAAATAGCAGTTTCTATTGTTTTATATAAGAAGCTTAATTCTGACCTGGTCGCGTCTTCAGGAGACCAATCAATGTCGTCACAAAAACTTTTAGCTAAAGAAACACTGTCGGTTATTGCGCTAAGCACGTCTTTTTTATCCATTTTCAATTTATATTTCATATGGATGTCGGACGTGGCAATAAATGTATGAATTCTTGGTCTTGCTGCAGGTTTTACAGCCTTAGCAGTAATTTCAATGTCTGATTTCTTAGCTCTAGCAAGGCCGCAAACAGTTGAGTTCTTTATTGTTTTAGCAATTTCATTTACAGCTCTAAAGTCACCATCGGAAGCAGCAGGGAAGCCAGCTTCAATGACGTCAACACCCATTTGTTCAAGAGTTTTAGCGATGAGCAATTTTTCTTCAAAGTTCATTGTTGCTCCAGGAGCTTGCTCGCCATCTCTAAGTGTTGTGTCAAAAATAATGACTTTTTCTTTTGTCATTTCGATATGAAAGTTTAGTTTGGTTAAAAAATTAGTATAATAACTACCGAAGCATTATGACATATCGATCTTCTAAAAAACAAGTTTTTGTTGATATTATTTCTCCAGGCTCCGCAATTGACTGCGCTGAGTTGGAAGCCATTAAGAATTTTCTAAAAGAGGCGGGATTTTCATGTGATTTCATATGCGGAAAAAACCTACTTTTAGATACAAAAGCGAATCACGAATTCTCTTCATTTTCAGCTCAAGAGAGATTCTTACAACTTCAAGAGTCGATTAATAATAATAAAAGTGACATAATTTGGTGCGCAAAAGGTGGTTACGGTAGTATCGAATTGGTACAATTCTTGAAAAAATTAAAAAAACCTAAAAAAGAAAAATTATTTATCGGCTTTTCTGATATTACTATTTTTAATAAATTCCTAATAGAAAAATTAGGTTGGAAAGTAGTTGTCGCTCCAATGTTAAGCCAGATAGTTCAAAAATCAGTTGAACCAGAAGCTATTAAAGAAATTGTAGATTTGGCTTTAGGAAAAATTAGTAATTTTGAACATAAATTAGAGTGTTTATCGGGAAATGATAAAATGATAGTTGGTCAAATAGATGGTGGATGTCTAAGCGTTTTGACAGCACAATTTGGAACAAAGAATCAGATCAACTTTAAGAATAAGATTCTATTTCTAGAAGATGAAGGCGAAAGCGGCGAGAGAATTGACCGCTATTTTTCTCAAATATTACAAATTATTACAGAAACTAAAAATTACCCAAAAGCAATTTTGTTAGGCAACTTCTTCCAAGAAAATATTCACGGAAATATCAAAAATGATAATATTGAAGTGGCAATCTCAAGATTGGTTGAAAGAGTCAAATTATTAAAAAAAGACATCGCCATTTTTAGAGATGTTCAAGGGCATTTAGGTCATTCAAAAAATATGAGGCCATTAATCCTTGGATCAAAATCCGAGATTAGTAATTCTACTTTGAGAAGTGGGGTCAGACCCCAAGGGGTCTGACCCCTTCATCCGTATATTTATCTTGAGTTTTCGCCAATGGCTATTTAAAGTGCGCGGCTGAACTTTTTAATCGGTTTAATTTAGGAAAATGAAAGCAGAAATCGAACATACTAGCGAAGATAATAAGAATATGACCATTAACTTCGGTCCACAGCATCCAGCTGCCCACGGTGTTTTGAGACTCGTGTTGGAAATGGATGGTGAAATTATTGTAAGAGCTGATCCACATATCGGCCTATTGCATAGAGGCACCGAGAAACTAATAGAATATAAAAATTATTTACAAGCGGTTCCTTATTTTGACCGCCTGGATTACGTATCTCCAATGTGCCAAGAACATGCTTTTGCATTGTCTGTTGAGAAGCTTTTAGGCTGTGAAATTCCACTTCGTGCAAGTTATATCAGAGTATTATTTTCTGAAATTACTAGAATTCTAAATCACGTAATGGCAGTAACTACTCAAGCTTTAGATGTCGGCGCTATGACTCCTCTTTTATGGATGTTTGAGGAAAGAGAAAAGATGATGGGTTTTTACGAAAAAGTTTCAGGATCAAGAATGCACGCAGCTTATATCAGACCAGGTGGTGTAAGTAGAGATTTGCCAGATGGGTTGTTGGAAGAAATTGCTCAGTTTGTTAAAGACTTTCCTAAAGCATTAGAAGATATGGATAATCTTTTGACAGATAATAGAATTTTCAAACAAAGAATGGTCGGAATCGGAATCGTTACTAAAGAAGAAGCTCTTGATTGGGGTTTTTCTGGCCCAATGATTAGAGGTTCTGGTGTAGCGTGGGATTTAAGAAAATCTCAACCTTATGAAGTTTATGACAAAATGGAATTTGATATCCCTGTTGGTAAAAATGGCGACTCATATGACAGATATTTGATCAGAGTTGAAGAAATGAGACAGTCTTTAAAGATTATCGAGCAATGTTTAGAGCAAATGCCAGAAGGTGAAATCATGACTGATGATAAAAGAATTGCACCTCCAAAAAGATCTGAAATGAAAGAATCTATGGAAAGCCTTATTAACCACTTTAAGCTTTATACTGAAGGATACAAAGTTCCAGAAGGCGAAGCTTATGGTTGTGTTGAAGCGCCAAAAGGTGAGTTTGGAGTTTATATAATTTCAGATGGCTCAAGTAAGCCACATAGATGTAGAATAAGAGCACCAGGTTTTGCTCATTTACAAGCTTTGGAATTCATGGTGAAAGGTCATATGTTGGCTGATGTTGTCACCGTTATTTCAACGCAAGATATTGTGTTTGGAGAAGTAGATAGATAATTAATAATGTCTAAGCATTAGCATTTGACAATTATGCTTTAGGCCTCTATCTTACCGCCTCCTTTTATTATAAGTAAAAAATCAATTTAGAGATGAAAATTTTTAATTCAGTTAAAGCTGCGAAAAAAAGAGATAAAAACTGTAAAGTTGTGCGCAGAAAAGGCCGTCTTTATGTAATCAATAAAGTAAACCCGCGTTTTAAAGCTCGTCAAGGTTAGTCGAGTTTTAATTTAAAAGCTTTTAGGCGCCTTAGGGCGCCTTTTTATTTGAAAAAATTTGATGTCTGCAAAATCTTCCAAAAAGATTAGAATTGGTACTCGAACTAGTAAGCTTGCTTTAGCGCAAGTTGAAGAGTTTAAAGGATTGCTAAAAGATGCTTTGGGTGATAGAGAATTTGAAGTTGTTCCAATAAATACTACCGGTGATAAAAATCTACATTGTGATTTAGCGGAAATTGGTGGCAAGGGCTTGTTTATTAAAGAACTTGAGCGCGCCTTAGTACAAGATAAAATAGATATTGCTGTTCATTCAGCCAAAGATGTTCCACCTCACTTACATGAAGAAACAATCCTAGCTTCGTTCACAAAAAGATTAGACGCCAGAGACTGTCTTATCTCTAAAGATTTTACTGATATTAAAGATTTACCAAAAGGAGCAGTTGTTGGCACTTCGTCTCCAAGAAGAAAAGCAATATTGTTAAAACTACGCCCAGATCTAAAAATAGTTAGCTACCGTGGAAATGTCATGACCAGACTAGAGCGAGCTCAAAACGGAGAAGTTGACGCAACTATCTTAGCACATTGCGGACTAGAAAGATTAAGTAAGGGAGACAAAACATGTCCTTTGGGTTATGATGTAGTAAATTTTATTGAAAAAGATGTTATGTTGCCAGCCGGCGGTCAAGGATCTATGGCAATTCAAGTAAAAAAAGATAATTTAGAAATTTACGACTTTGTTAGAATAGCCAATGACTTCAAAACCGAAATTGAAGCTAGATGCGAAAGAGCTTTCTTGAGCGAATTAGGGGCATCATGCTACACCCCAGTTGGAGTTTACGCCCTACAAGACGGAGATTCCCTAACTCTAGAAACAATAATCCTAGATTACGAAGGCAAAGATACTTTTGAAACAAAATCAAGAGGAAAATTCGCATTAGATGAAGCAATAAACCTAGGAAAACAAGCTGCGAAGAAAACCAAAGAAGAAGCAAAAGAACTTTTAGCGAAGATCTGTACTTAAATAATACCTCCATGATTACATTCGGGGTCAGACCCCGTTTGTACTTTTAGATTACACTCGGGGTCTGACCCCAAATGTA
>Ga0115003_10000684_pt1 | contig 29911 bp, 26 predicted proteins | sample ArcticOcean_MG_C_7_FD_88736 | JGI IMG/M metagenome (GOLD analysis project Ga0115003, IMG submission 88736) | Marine microbial communities from western Arctic Ocean - ArcticOcean_MG_CB11_88 | ecosystem: Environmental > Aquatic > Marine > Oceanic | place: Arctic Ocean: Canada Basin | collected...
AAGGGATGCGCGGGTGCGGGTTTTTCAAACCCCAAAGGAACACCGCGCGTGCGGGACGCGCTTAGAGCTCTTCGCGAATTTCTCGTTCGTGGCGGCGCATCAGGTAGCGAGACTTGCCGAGATTGCCCTCGGGCCCCATCGCGAGGACCAAGACGACGTCTTCTGCTACTTCTCGAAACACCAGCGTAAAGCGGCTCAGGCTGATCACCACTTCGTTGATCAGGCCACCACCGAGCGAGTCGCTCGCCTTGTGAATATCGCCGATGATGCGACCGAATTCGGCACCCGCGCTACTTAGATCGTCGCCCAGCGCGTCCTCGGCTTGGCGATCGCCCGTAAGGTGCACGATCGGAATGCCGTCGCTTCCCATCAGCGCGACACCAATGGTGTGACGATTCCCGTCGACGATCTTCTGAAGGATGCTTTCGAAACTCATGCAACGTCCCTTCGGATGTTTTCGAGCCAGCCTTCAAGTCGGCTGACGATACGCGCCCGGTTTTCCGTGTGGGCGTCGTTCACGTCTTGCACTACGCCTGGGTCTGAAATGACATCAGCGTTGATGCCGGAAGTGACTTCCAATGCGGCACGCTGCGCTTCGGGAACATCGGCTACCGAGGCAATGATTTCTTCGGTCTCTTCGGCCAGGATTGTTTCTACTGTGCCGAAAGCCGGGCGCTGTTCGTCGTGACTTTCGAGTTGGCTTGGCGAAGCAAAACCTTCGACCGCCGGTGGCTCCGTTTCGATCGACTCGGTGTCTGCACCTGAGGCTTCGAAAACTTCAGCATCCCCTGTGGGCCCGGCCATCGCGTCTGATTGCCGGCCCGAGCGGTACGAAAACATCTCGTTATAGGAGTCTATGGATACGCCAGGTATGGAAGAACGAATTGCTTGCGCGGCTTCGACATCGCCCTGCCCTTCGAGCAAGGTCGCCATGGTTTCCGTCGCGAAGACCGGACGGTCGGCAGGGCTATAGGGTTCGTGCGAATCGTCCGCCACGTATGCGGGTGCCACAGCGACTTCTTCTTCGAGGGTGTCCAGAATGTCAGCGTCGAGCACTGCCGCTTCGACGACGTCGTCGGGGCTGAGCATCGGCTCCGCTTCGGCACGAGCTTGGCTGAAGGCGTGATCGATTTCGTCTTCGCCCAAGGCCACTGCCGAGTTGTCGCCCTGCCGGTCGAGTTCGACCTGAGGCAAGTTTTCGGAGGGCAGCGCGAGTGGTGCCACGGGCGGCGCTGAGAATGATGTTGAATAGAGGCGGTGTTCGAAAGAATTCTCTTCTGGCTCTGGTTCCGATCCTTGCTCGATCACAACGTCCGCATCTGAATCGACTTCCGACTCACCTTTTGTCTCCATTGTGGAGGCAACCGCGGCTTCGTTTCGAACTGCCGGAACGTCTTCGAGAATGGTTGCTAGTCCGTCGATCGCGTCGACAACTTCGCCAGCGTCGAGCAGCGCCAGTGCGAGCACGACGCGCCCGACTAGGCGCTCGGGTGCGAGTGCAAGGCCAGCCTCTGCGATCATGCGCGCGCGGTCCGCTTGCCCGTCTCGGCGATACGCCTCGGCGAGTCGCGGAAACGAAGCACACCCCGGGTCGGCCTCCACTTCGCGCACGAGTCTTTCGAATTTGCTGACTTCGAGGTCGTGATCTACCCCGTTCTCATCGTCGCCTTCCGGCGTGTCCCCCAGCAGCTTTTCGTCGCTCATGTGTTCCCCCACCTGGACGCAAATTCCAACATCCCACCTCGCTCACTACGCCGGATAGATCTCTTCGGGAGTGAGCGGGACCGTGTCCGCTTTGCCGATCTTGTGCAGCACGACGAAGCGAATATGCTTGTCGGTCTTCTTCTTATCGACCTGCAGCCCCGATAGATAAGCCCTCCTAGGAAAAGAAGGAAGAGCAATGGGTAGACCCGCCAGGTTAATGAGGTTTTCGAGACGCTCCCGAGTGCCGTCAGGGGCGAAACCCAACTCTTCCGAGCGTTTTGCCGCAAACACCATCCCCATCGCAACCGCTTCGCCGTGGAGCACCTTGCGATAGCCGAGCTTTTTCTCGACCGCGTGGGCAAGGGTATGACCGAAGTTTAAGAGCATGCGTACCCCGGCCTCTCGCTCGTCCTGGCTGACGACCTGGGCCTTGATGGCACATGCGCGTTGGAGGATCGGAACCAGCGCCACGGGGTCCAGAGAGAGCGCAGCCGTCATCTCTTTCTCTAATTTCGAGAACAAGCGCGCGTCCCAGATGGCTCCCGCTTTAATGACTTCGGCCATGCCTGCAGCGCGTTGTCGCGCCGGAAGGCTATGCAGCGTAGCGATGTCGATCCAAACCAGACTCGGCTGATAAAAAGCGCCCACAAGATTCTTGCCCTGCTTCAAATTCACAGCGGTCTTGCCACCGATACTTGCGTCGACCATCGAAAGAATCGTGGTGGGAACTTGAACGAAGCCGATGCCTCGCAAGTAACTCGCCGCCGCGAAGCCGGCGAGATCCCCGACCACGCCTCCGCCAAGCGCGACGACCGCAGAACTTCGATCGAGACCGAATTCGAGGAATGCGTCGTACAAACGAGCGAGTTCTCGCAGGTTCTTTGTCGAATCGCCGTCGGGCACGACCACGCGATGAACTTTGAGTCCAGCGCTTTTCAACGAGCGCGTCAGTCGGGCGGCGTAGCGCTTGCCAACCTCCGGCACTGTCACGATGACGACCTGTGATGCCCCCGTCGCCTTGGCGATCGCGGGCCCCGCCTCGTCGAGGGTCCCGGAGCCGATTTGGATCGGATAGCTGCGGTCGCCCAAGTCAACACGGATCTTTCTTCTCTTTACCGCGCCACTCGCCTTGCCTGCCGCCATGCCTCGCCGTTCCCCCTCGCTATGCAATATCCGTCACTCCGGATTCTTAGCGTGTTGCCTCACTGTTCCACTGGCCCTGATGACGCAATCTACGTATTGCTTTGATTCGATGATCGCTCATCCAATGCCCGAACGATCTGGTCCACAACATTGGACGCATGAACTTGGTTGCTTTCGACCGTAATGTGGGCCTGACTGTAGCTCGACTCACGTTCTCGCTGCAGGCTTTCGAGCCTCTCGGTGCGTTCTTCAAGCGAAAGACCGTGAAGCATCGGGCGAGTGCCCGCGTCGCCGATACGCGCAAGCAGAGTTTCGATGGACGCCCGCAAGTAAACGATCGTTCCACGTGATTTGAGTAGCTCGATCATCCCGGGCTGTGCCGCGGCCCCGCCGCCGAGTGCGACGACCTGCATTCGCTCGCCAAGACCGCCAATCACGTCCGCTTCAAGACTGCGAAAGCTCGCCTCGCCATCTCGCTCGAAGATCTCGGGGATGCTGCATCCGGCCTGACGCTCGATCTCCTGATCGCTGTCGATAAACGGAAGTTTGAGGACTTGCGCAAGTCGACGTCCGACCAGACTCTTGCCCGCCCCCATCATTCCGACCAACCAAATTGTTTCGTTTGAACTCACGCGGCCAGTATACGCAAAGCGGGGAAGAGCATGTGCTCTTCCCCGCTTCAGTTTTGCGATCGTGGCGGTCTATTCGACAGCCTCGTGCTACGCGACTAGTTCCGCGTTGCCAGCGAGGGGGACTGCACGATGCGTGGAGTCACGAAGATCAAGAGTTCCTTGCGAAGGTCCGTGAGTTCCTTGCTGCGGAACGCCGCGCCGATCACTGGCAGGCGATGCAGGTAGGGAACGCGCGACTCTCGCTCGCTCTTGTCGATCGTGTAGATGCCACCGAGCACCAACGTCTGGCCGTCCTTGACGAGGGTTTCGGTTGAAGCTTCAGCCTTGGCGATCGCGGGTGAACCGGTCGGCGTCGGAACAGATTCGTCCGGTGCGTTACGCGTCACTTCGATGTCCATGATGATGCTGCGATCACTCGTGATGTGCGGCACCACCTTCAGGCTAAGTACGGCGTCAATGAACTCGAGCTTGGCGTCGCCACCTTCGAACGTCTGAAACGGGATCGACACACCCTGCTCGATCGTCGCTTCGCCGTTGTCCAAGGTTACGATGCGCGGGCTACTGATGACCTTGCCCTCACCCATGCTCTCTGCGGCACGAAGCGCGACGTTGATGTCGAGCTTCTCGTCGAGAAGGAAAGCACCCATGTCCATCAATGCGGTGGGCGTTGACGTGATCGGGTTGGAGAAAGAAACGCCATTGTTCCCGTGGAAGCGGAAGTCGCTCGAACCGAGATCGTCTCGCGCAACAGCACCCGTGAAGGGATCTACGAGAGGCTGAGATGTGAGTGACCAGCTACTACCCAATTCCCTTGAGAAGTTGAGGTTGGCTTCGACGATCTTCGCTTCGATCATCACCTGCGGCGTTTCGGTATCCACCGCCTTGACAAGGGCCACCGCTTCGTCGAGCACTGAAGCAATGTCCTTCAAGATGAGCGTATTGGTGCGCTCGTCGATGTTGACCGTACCGCGCGACGAAAGCAGTCGCTTCACGAGACTCGACATGTCCTTGACCGCCGCGTAGTTGACGGGCAAGAGCTTGACCATGAGGTCTTCGAGCTTCTCGCGGTTGCGGCGTTCCTGAAGCCGGAGTTCTTCTTCCGCGGCGAGAACGTCGGACGGGGCGACGCGCAGGATATTGCCAACGCGAACGAACCCGAGTCCCTTCGTCAAAAGAACCACATCGAGTGCCTGATCCCACGGCGTGTCGACCAAGCGGATCGTGACCGAACCCTTAACTTCGTCGCCAGCGATCAAGTTGAGATCGCTGACTTCGGCGATCAGACGCAGCACGTCTGAAATCGGAACCCCGTTGAAGTCGAGTGAGATACGGCGACCGCTGTATTCCTTGCCGTCCGTGAGGCCACCTTCAACCAACACTTCAACGGCTGCCGGCGGTTCGAGAGAAGCTGGGCTGTCATCCAGACCCAGTTCCGAACCATCGATCGCGTCGAAGTCGTCGAGCGGACCCGCCACATCAGCGAACTCGTCACTGGCGGCCGGCATGCCAAGATCTACATCAGCAAAGGCTGCGTACATGGCGGCTTCACCGTCAAGGCTCGCTTCCTTGCCCATCTCGGGCATCGCTTCTTCGGTGAGGGTCTGAAAAACAAGCTCTTTCCCAGCTTCGTCCATCATGACCGGAGCGCTGTCGTTGGTGGGCTGACCCATGTCTGCGGCGGCGTCTGCCAGAGAAAGCCCAGTCGATGATTCTTCGGGGAACGCTGGAGGCGCTGCCGCGGCAACACCAAGATGCTCGAAGTCAACAAAGAGCAAACCTCCGCGTCGGCTGATCAACGGCTCCTGGTCGGGAGCGCGCGTGACCACGAGGCGAACCTCGCTGCGATCAACGTCAGGTTGTTCGAAGATGGTGACCAATGAAACCGGCCCGCCACTTACTCCGCGAATCCGCCCTGCGACCTGTGATGAGATCGAGGCGCCAAAGAGGCTCACCACGAACGTACCCGGGTCGGGCGAATGCACCGTGTAGTCGACCGGTGCTTCACTCAGGACCGCAATGCGATCCATGTTGTCCATCGCGGTGTAGTGAACACCGTGAACTTCGATAAGAGCCGCTGTAACTTCGATGTATTCGACAACCGGGGTGACTTCCGCCACATTCGTGCCCATCGCGGTTGCGACTTCGTCAGCAAACACAGCCTCCGTGCTCCAGTCGTCGGTCGCCGCGGCTTCGCTGTCCGTCGCTGCTACAGCTGCCCTAGCATCATCTTCCGTACCTTCGGCTGCGAAGTCCGACTCGGATTCGCCCTCGAACTCGGTCGTCTCGTCTACAGTGGCCGTTGTGACAAAGGCATCACGCTCAGCCTTTACCTGCTTGTTGGCCCACGCCATCTCCGCGTTTCCGATGCCTTCGTTGAGGGCCGATTCGATTGCAATGCCCGAACCTACCGCCACATAAAGACCATCAGCACTCGGCTTGATGCTGTGTTCGGAGAAACCCAACGACTCGACACCGCCGTCAACAACCACCCGCGTGCGATCCGCATGGATTCCGACGCGAATGCCACTCACCATGGCGTGTTCGACACGAAACGACTCGATTGTCGATGCTGTCGTCATGCCGAACAAGTCGACAACGAGGCGATCCGGATTCTCAAGAACAGAGCTCTCTAATGCCCAGATGCTCCCATCCGCCTTCAGATGAATAAGCGCGCCACCCTCTAGGGTCTGCACTTCAACTCCCGAGAGCGTGGTCGCAACCGGTGGACGTGGATACGCAATTTCAAAAGAGTCGTCGGATACGGCTTCAACAGATGGCGTGTCCACGACCGAAGCAACAGCCCAGGGATCAGCCTGCTCTGCCGCTTCTTCAGCAGCGACTTCCTCAACCGCTTCACCAACCTCGATCACAAGGCCGTTCTCAGAGACCGAGGCGGTGTAACCCAATTCGATTCCCATCGCGATCTCGACACGTGTGATGGATTCGCCACCGACATCTAGATAGGAAGTCGCCGTGACGTATTCGATGATTCCATCGTACACATCAACGCGATCCAGCGTGCCGTCGGTCGCAACCGAAGCGAGTTCGATGACGACAGTCCGAAGTTCGGCGTCATATTCTGCTGTGTAAATCGGATCCGCGAGACCCACGAGCGTTACCGCCGTGCTTTCACTTCCCGAGGCGATCTGGACTTCGCTCAACCTCGCCGTAGAGGCGAGATCGCCCGCCGGCGTTGTCGACGCGCAGGCCATGACAAAGCCAAGCACCACAGTGGATGCCAACACTGCTGCAATCGTTTTTAGACCTGCATATTTTGTAGCGACCATCGAACTCACCCTCCTTGCCTCGTGCGTATGCGCAACTCGACGTCCTTCGTGGATTGATCCCCGGCGAAGTCGATATAGGTCTCTTTCACTAGAACCAGGTTGTCACCAATGTGAATGACAAGACCATCGTTCTTTCCAACTTTCGATCCCTCACGTACGACGTAGGCAGATCCGGTGGGGTCAGCTACGAGTGCTCGAGGGCGATCCGTCTCCCAGACGATTGCCGACACGGCCAACTGCCCGAGCTCGTATTGCTCAAGCGGACCTCGCGGTGTATCTCGAACAGGCTGCACCCAGAAGGCTGATCGGAACGCGACTCGCCGACCGCGCGCTTGGTAGACGAAGTCGATCTCGACTGGCCCTTTGGCGGTATTGAAGGTTCCCGCCGTTTCCGACTCCGGAGCCGGCTTTGCGACCTTGGTCTTGTCAACCATCTTCGCTGTTTTCTTTTGACCGTTCCGCTTCTTGATGTCCGCAGAAACGCGTGCGCGCTCCGTAGCCATGTCGGAAACCTTCAGGGTTGTTTCATCGGCAGCTTCTTCACTGCACGCCCCCAAGGTCACAACAAGCGCAACAGTCATCACTGTCGCAAATGTCCTCACACCATTCCTCCTAACCGCATCCACCAAATGACTCGAACACGTCATAGGCTCAACCCCAATCAACCGTTGCTATCGATGAATCGAAATGCCGTCGCCGTGCCCTTGATCTTGAGCGTGGTTCCGAGGTCTGATTCACCAGCGACCTTGATATCCATTGCACCCATATTCACGATGCGATGCAGTGCTGCCACTTGCTCAAAGAACTTGGCGATGTCGTGGTACTCGCCTTCGATCTCGAGTTTGAATGGCACCTCTGCATAAAAGTTGCGAGGGATCTCATCGATGCGCTCGATTGACTTGATCGAGACCCCCATCTTCTTGCCAGCCGTCGAAATGTCTCGCAGCAGATCTTCAAAATGCTTTCGGGTCGGCAGCTGCTTCACAACCAACTCAAGATCACGCTCAAGCTTCGCGACTTCGAGCTGAAACTCTTCGAGGTTGGAAGCGATAACGCGAACCTTATTCAGCTTGCGCTGAAGCTCTTCGGTTTGTCCCTGCAGGTTCACCAACTCGGCATTCTTTTGTTCGTGGAACCCGAAGTAGTAACCCGCGACTACCGCCATCACGATCACACCGACGGCACCGAGTCGAGCTGACTTCGGAACCTTCGCAAGCTTCTCAACTACTTCATCGAGATCGAAATTCGCTTCAATTGCCACGGGGGATCACCCTTTGCCTTTCGCGTCGGTTTTCTTCGCCACTGCAGCGGCCTTCGCCTTCATGAAGTCGGCAGAGACCTTGAAGTCAACCAGTTTCACCCCGTCGACTTCCTTGCCGCCCTTGGTGTTCTTCAAGTCGACATTCGAAAAGAACTTCGACTCGTTAAGGCTGCGAAGAAAGTCGGCAACGATCCCTGTGTCGAGGCTCGAACCCTCGAGCGTGACCTGGTCACCCTTCGTAGAAAGTGACTTCAACCACAAGCGCTCGGGGGCCAAGTCTGCGAGTTCATCAAAGAGCTTGACCGGCCCCGTGCGGGCCTTGGCGAGACTCTTGATGACGTCGAGCTTGTCCTCAAGCTGGTTTCGCTGCTTCTTAAAGCTCGCCACTTGTTCCTGTTGCGGCTTGAACTGTTCGATCGCAGCTTCAAGCTGTCTCACGTTTGTCTGGGCGCGTTTTAGTTCACCGACGACGCTGCTTGCGGCGAAAAAGATCCCGCCCCCTGCAATGACAAGCCCGAGGGCAAGCAACGCGACCGACTGACGAAGGTCTGCGAGCCTTCGTGACTCCCGGTGTGGAAGTAGATTAATTTCTATCATTAGACTGCAACCCTTCGCGTGGCGAGACCAATACCGACACCCAAAGAGGGTGCGAGTTCAGCCAGGGTCTCCGGCTCGAACCCCTTGCTGGGCAACATGCGCGCCAGCGGGTCAAGCGTTTCGACAGTGAGTCCCGTGCGTTCAGCAAACGCAGAACCTAGGCCCGTGATCTTGGCACCACCGCCCGAGAGCAAAATCTTGGCAATACGACTGTCAGCTGCGGTTGCAGCGTAGAAGTCGAGGGAGCGAGCAATCTCGCCGATCACGATGTCTGTTACGGCGCGGACCGCGTGTTCGACTTCTTGCGGTACTACGTCCTGTTCGGCATCCGGCCCGCGTCCACCGAGCTTAAGACGCTCCGCTTCTTCGAAGCTAACCGACAGTGCCTTCTGAATCTCTTCGGTGTACTGATTGCCGCCGGTCGTAATGTCACGCGTGAAGGCGGGCACGCCGCGTTCAACAACGTTGATGTTTACGACCTGCGCGCCAATGTTCACCAGCGCAACCACGTCATCCGCCGACCCGTCGTAGTTCTGCTCGTAAGCATTTTCTACGGCGAAGGCTGCAACGTCGATTGCGATTGGGTTGAGACCCGCTTCCGAAATAACTTGGAAGTAGTCGTCGACTAGGTCTTTCTTCGCCGCAACCAAGAGAACGTCCATCTGACCTTCACCCTCGCTTGTGTCGAGGATCTGAAAGTCGAGGTGAACTTCGTTGACGTCGAAGGGGATGTACTGCTCGGCTTCCCACTGAATCTGGTCTTCGAGCTCTTCGCGATTCATTGCGGGGAGACTTACCTTCTTGACGATCACCGAGTGACCCGACACGGCGACTGCAACGTCGCGCGTCTTGAAGCCGCCGGTATCAACGGCCTCGCGAATCGTGTCGACGATCCTTCCCGAGTTCAAGAACGCACCCTGAACAATTGACTCTGCGGGAAGACTCGCGATCCCGAGTCCCTTCAGTTCAAAGCCCTTGTCCTTGCCCTTGAGATTCAGCTCAATGGCCTTCACCGTGGACGACCCAATATCCAGGCCGATCAACGAGGGCTTGCCAATTCCAAACATCGTAAGACCCATTCGGACCTCCTCTGATTCCGAAGTCCGCTACTGAGATGGATGGTCGTCGTCTGCAAGCACCGCTTCAATCCTTGGTTGTTCGCTTACCACCGGCGACAAGACGAAGATCTGATCCTTATCAGAGACGCGCAGGCCCAGCGCGAAAAGAATCTTGCGTTTGGTATCCAGCCGGCAGGGACGGCCGGATTCGACGCGATCCACCGTCAATGAAGACAGACCAGCTTTCCTTGCCAGTTCCGTCTTGCTCATCATCAAGCTTTCTCGAAATTGCTGTACATTGTTTCTGCGCATCTCAACTCCTCCAATTGTCTGCACCATGAACCGCTTGCGACCAGCGCAAGAAGACAATCGGTGGTATCGGCCCCATCTTTCGGCGACTTGAGCCCGCAAGTCGCAAGCGCATTGAGTCGCGAGGGGGAGCCATCCCTGCGGCAGCCTGTGAGCGGTATCAGAACATCAGCCTGCAAAATTGTGCGCTGGATCACCCCAATCTGTGTCGGACGTTTACGATCGGCGCGCTTTCCCCTCATGGGTGTCAACGGCGAATCCGATGTCATAGAAAGAACCCTCCCGCGCGCCGCGCACTGGGAGCGTTCGCTGCCTACTCACGAACCCATGCCTCGATTCATTTCGTGCGCAGCAAAGGAAGTGGCTATGAAAGACCGGGTTCTGATCATCGACGAAGACACGGCGTTGCGTGAAAAGCTAGAATTGATTTTGGTGCAGGCGGGCTTCGCTGTCGCCGTTGCAGAGAGCGCAGCTTCTGCGCTCGCCCGCGTCGACGAAATTCCGATCGATATCGTTCTATGCGACGCCACAATGCCCGGACTCGATGATTTCGAATTGATGCCCCAAGTCGCGCGCAAGCTGCCTGGCACACCGATCATCGTGATGTCTGCTGACGGCGTTACGGATCCAGCCGCCAAAGCCTTGGAAATGGGCGCGTACGACTTTCTTGCTAAGCCGGTGGTCAAGTCGGAAGTTCTGCTCACGGTCAAGCGAGCACAAGATCGCGAACAAACGCGGCGCGCCAGTGAACACTCAGAGCGTGAATCCATTCGCGCGATCGGAGAACGCCCCATCGTCGCGGCTTCTGACACGATGATCGAAGTTCTTGAGGAGGTCGAAAGGACTGCGGCCTACAAGACCACCGCCCTACTCACCGGCGAAGCCGGTACAGGAAAAGAAGTCCTTGCACGTGCGATTCACGCCCAGTCCACGAGACGCAGCCAACCCTTCATGACGATTCATTGTGGTACGACGCCAGAGCACGCCCTTGAAAGTAAGCTGTTCGGGCATGCCAAAGGCGTCATGCCAGGCGCAATGCGAGCGCAGCGCGGTGTTTTCGAACAAGCGTGGGGTGGGACGCTCTTTATCGAAGAAATCTCGCTCATGCCCACTGCGCTGCAAGCCAAACTGGTAAGCGCCCTGCAAGAGGAAGAAGTACATCCGGTGGGTGACAGCAAGCCGGTCGCAATCGACGTGCACGTGATCGCCGCAACGAGCGTGGATCTCGAAGGCGCAATCGCCGTCGGAAGCTTCCGCGAAGATCTCTACTACCGACTCAACGTGATGCAGGTCCAGATCCCCGCACTACGCGACCGGCCCGAAGACATCCCACTGCTTTGCGATCATTTCCTCGCCCACTATAGCGCGAGCCTTGGCAAGCAGGTCCGCGGGATTTCCAACGACGCGCTCGACCGCTTGACCGGATATTCCTGGCCCGGCAACGTACGCGAACTCCAGAACGTCGTTGAACGTGCGGTGATCGTGACCAAAGACGCGCGCGTTGCGATCAGTCACCTGCCTCGCGAAATCATCGAGGAGAGTTCGACGGGAACGAGCACCGATTGCAAGACATTCGCAATGCGGCGCGCGCGACGACTCTTCGAAATCGAATTGATCACGCGGGCCCTACGCGAAACCAACGGCAACCGAACCCATGCAGCCAAGCTCCTGGAGATCAGCCATCGCGCGCTGCTCTACAAGATCAAGGACTACGGCGTACGGGATTGAGCCTGGCGGCTCGAAACGAACGGGGCCGACATCCCGCCGGCAGCTAATACTTCGAGCGATCGTCGTGGTCGAGGCCAAGCTTTTCGAAGCGGTAGCGAAATGACCGGAATGAAATGCCAAGTAACTGAGCAGCGCGCTTCTTCACGCCACACGATGCATTCATAGCCTCTCCAATCAGCGAGCGTTCGTAGTTGTTGACGAGGTCCTCGAGATCAACACCCTTTTCGGTAATCTGACACGAATAGGATATTCCCCGAGGCCGTAGGATCGTGTCGGGGAACGCAGCGATCGTGATCGAATCGCCCCGGCTCAGAGCCACAGCGCGTTCGACGACGTTCTCGAGTTCTCGGACATTGCCTGGATAGTCGTAGACCATGAGCTTGTCGAGCGCCTCGACATCGAGAGGAAGTTCTACTTTTCCGATCTCCTTAGAGAACTTCTCGACGAAGTGACTCACGAGCAGTGGAATGTCTTCGCGGCGCTCAGCCAAAGTCGGGAGAGGAATTTCCATCACGTTCAAGCGGTAGAAAAGATCTTCGCGAAAGCGCCCTGCCCCAACTTCTTCGTCGAGCCTTCGGTTGGTGGCCGAGATCAAACGGACGTTCACACTCCGATCACTGGTACCGCCCACACGCCGAATCGACTTCTCCTGCAGAACGCGAAGCAACTTCACTTGCAAGGGCATTGAGAGTTCGCCGATCTCGTCGAGAAATAGCGAACCGTTGTCGGCAGTTTCGAAGAGGCCTTCTTTATTTCTGACGGCCCCCGTAAACGAACCGCGTTCGTGACCAAAGAGTTCACTTTCGAGCAGGTTCTCCGGAATCGCACCGCAGTTGATCGCGACAAAGGGTTTGTCCGCGCGGTCACTTTGGTCGTGTATCGCCCGGGCAACAAGTTCCTTTCCGGTGCCGCTTGCACCGCTAACCAACACATTGATTCGGGTGTCGGCGACTTGGGAAATGAAGTCGTAGACGCGCTGCATCACCGAGCTCGTCCCGATGATTTGGCGCTTTCGTTTCTGTACGCGCAGTTCGCTTCGCAACCGCTGATTTTCGGTCGCGAGAAGTTTCTTTTCTAGCGCCTTCTCAACGACGAGCCGGAGCTCATCAACTTTGAATGGCTTGGTGATGTAGTCGTACGCGCCCTGCTTCATGGCGGCAATCGCACTGTCAGTTGTGGCGAACGCGGTAATCATGATGGTCACCGTGTCTTCGCAGCTTGCGCGCACGACGCGGAGCAGGTCCAGCCCAGAGCCGTCGGGCATCTGCATGTCGCTGATCAGTAGATCGTAGTCGTCGTTTTCGAGACAAAGTGTGGCACTCGCCACGTCGCTAGCGGTCGTGACGTCATACCCTTCGCGGCGAAAGAAGATTTCGAGGAACTCCTGCATGCTGCGTTCGTCGTCGACGATGAGGACTCGGGCCTTGGCGGTCATTGCGTACCCTCAATACCGGGCAAACGAATCCTAAATGTCGTCCCTTGGCCCAGATGACTTTCCAATTTCAATTCGCCCCCATGGTTCTCTACGATGCGGTGCACGGTCGGTAGCCCCAAGCCCGTGCCCCCTTGCTTCGTGGTAAAAAACGGTTCAAAAATATTTCGCACAACCTCATCCGAGATTCCGCACCCTGTATCGGTGACTTCGATCTCGAGCCAACCCGTGCTGGGTCCGCCGTCCTTTACTGCGATCACACTGTCACTTTTCCTGTCCCCTGGGATGACCGTCGTTTTCGTAACGAAATCCCGTCTCATTGCGTTTCGGACAAATCCCGTCTGCTCTTGAGTAGAGTTGCGCTTGCATGAGCGCACAAGCAGGCGCAGCTCACCACCTTTGGGCATCGCTTGGATTCCGTTAAGACATAGGTTCCACAGCATCTGCCGGATCTGGTCTGCATCGGATTGAATCTGGAGACCGGGTTCGATGTTGGCGCTCAGCTTGATTTCCTGCGGAAGCGTGGGCGCGATCATGTTCGTGAGGTCATCAAACAAACCGTCCAGATCGACATGAGCCGTCACGGTGGGCGCTGGACGCGCATACCGGAGAAAGTCGGTAATCAAATGATTCAGGCGATCGGTTTCTCGCTCCACGATCCCCATGAGACGAGCCGATTCGCCGTCAACGTCCCGCTCGCTGGCCAAAATTTGAATCGAACCGGAAATCGATGCGAGGGGATTGCGAATTTCATGCGCGATCTTCGCCGACAGCTCGCCCACCGCGGCAAGGCGCTCGGACCTGGTAAGGTCAATTTCCATCGCAACCACATCTGTGACGTCTTGGAAGATCACGACATGGCCTTGATCGCTGCCGTCCTCGCCACGTAACACGCTGTCTGCGAGACCAAGATAGAGCTTGTCGCCACAGCTGCTGGTGTAACGGAGCCGGGCGCGACCCCTTATTTCCGCAGACTGGGCCTCGAAGGATGCGAACATCACCTTCGCTCCGGGGATGACGTCTTCGAGGTCCAGCCCGATTGCTCGTGCTGCTTCTAGGCCAGTAATCCGTTCAGCTTCGGGATTGAACGAGGTCACGCGACTGTCTGAATCCGTGGTCAGCAAACCGCTCATGATGCTCTCGACCGTACAGCGATGAAGGTCCTGCAAAATACGAAGATCGATCGTGCTTTGGTCGAGGGCTGCACCTGTGCGCTGGAGCTCGCGACTCAGAAGACCTGCAAGGGTACCGACCGCAAACAACGCCCCACCCTGTACCATCCAGACCGCAACCAGCCCTGTCACTTCGCTTCGACCGCTGGACGCGAACTGCCCCAACCCCCAACCTTCATTGGCGGTAAGCAGTGCCATGCCGTAGGCGAGCACGCTGAGTCCTGTCGCACCGATCGCCACCCGGCTCTGGAACAAAAGCGCGCCGTACAAGATCACCAACACATAGAGGAAGGTGAAGACCGACTCGCGGCCTCCGCTGAAGTGGACGAGCGACGTAACAATCGCCACGTCCATCGCGATTTGAAGACTCGCAAAGCGGTCAGGGTTTCGAATGCGTCCGAAGGACGTCCCAGAAATGACTGCGGCAAAGAACGCGAAGGTCACCGTCCAATAGATGCCATTACGGGCTTCATCGGAAAGGTCACGACCGATGCCATCGAGTCCGGCCGCAATCACGAGGCTCGACAGAGCAAGGAACAAACGCCCGCCCATCAACCAGACGAGGCGGCGTTCGGTTTCTTCATCCAGAGCCGAGCTCCTCCGCTCGCGCGAATTCGTCACGTAGTTGCCTTACGCCGCGCTAGTTAATCGAGTCGGCGATCTTGAAGATCGGCAAGTACATGGCGACCAAAATAGTACCGACCGAGCCGCCCATGAAGACCAGCATGATCGGTTCGAGCATCGCGGTCAGCGCGCCTACCGCAACGTCGACTTCGTCGTCATAGAACTCGGCGATCTTGGTCAGCATAATTTCCATCGAACCCGTCTCTTCACCGACAGCCATCATCTGCACCATCATGGTCGGGAAGATGATCGAGTCTTGCAGCGGCTCGGCGAGCGTCTTGCCTTCAGAAATCGCCGCACGGCAGTTCTGCAACTCTTCTTCGATGATCATGTTGCCCGCGGTTTTCGCCGTAATGTCGAGGGCGTCGAGAATCGGGACACCACTCGAAATCATGGTTCCGAGGGTTCGGGTAAAGCGCGCCACCGCGACCTTCTTGATAATCGAACCAAAGATCGGGAGCTTCAGGTTGACTCTGTGAACCTGATACTTGAACGCCAGGCTCTTCCTGTACGCGGCTTTGAACGCCGATACAAAGAGAAAGCCACCCACCATCATGTACATGATGTATGCCTGCAGCCAATCACTGATGGCGATCACCATGGCCGTCGGGCCAGGAAGATCGCCACCAAAGTCTGCGAACATCTTCTCGAAGACGGGGATGACAAAAACGAGAAGCACAACGATGACCACCATCGCGATCGTACTGACGGTTGCCGGGTAGACCATCGCGCCGCGCAGCTGGCGGGCCAGCTTGTCTGCCTTTTCGAGCTGAGTCGCAAGCCGATTCATGATCGTGTCGAGGATGCCGCCGATTTCGCCGGCTGCAATCAGGTTGACGAACAGATCATCGAAGACCTGAGGATGACGGCCCAATGACTCCGCAAAGGTCTGACCTGATTCGACGTCAGATTTTACCTCTTCGATAATTCGCTTGAACGTGGGGTTTTCGTGGTTATCACCCAGAATCTGGAGGCACTGCATGAGCGGCAGACCGGCATCAATCATCACTGCGAACTGGCGTGTAAACACAACCAAGTCCTTCGTAACGACCTTCGGCTGTAGAAAGGTAAATATGTCTTCGAGGTTCTTGGGTTTTTCTTTGATACTGATCGGCAAGATGCCCTGAGCGCGCAGCTGCGCCATTACGCCATCTTTGTCCGACGCCTCAAGAACACCCTTTTTATTGGCACCCTGTCGTGTTCGACCTGCCCAGGTATACACCGACATCTCTATTTGCCTCCATCGCGACATCGACTGCGCGATCCGCCTGCATCCAGCCGAATCGGCCGAGATTCAAAACAATTTGTGATCTAGCTCTCTACTTCCGGTTGTCGGACTTAGGAATCAACTGCCGCAATTCCTGCTCATCGGAACTACGACCAATGGCGTCGTCCATGGTGATCAAACGCCGCTGAACCAACGAGGCCAGACTCTGATTCATCGTCTGCATCCCAAACTTGCCCTGGCCTACCTGCATCGCGGAATAGATCTGGTGGACTTTGTCGTCGCGAATGAGATGGCGAATGGCGGGGTTGGGCACCATGACTTCAAGGGCCATTGCGCGACCTGGGCCATTGGCCCTCGGTATCAAGGACTGACACATCACACCCTCGAGCACGAACGAAAGTTGCTGGCGGATCTGGGACTGCTGATACGGCGGAAACACGTCAACGATCCGGTTGATCGTCTGCGCAGCGGAGTTGGTGTGAAGCGTGGCGAAGCAAAGGTGGCCGGTTTCCGCGACGGTGAGTGCTGCCTCGATGGTCTCGAGATCCCGTAGCTCGCCGATCAGCACGACATCTGGATCCTGGCGAAGAATGTACTTAAGGGCCTGCTTGAAGCCCTCCGTGTCCGCTCCGATCTCACGTTGATTGACCACGCAGCCCTTGTGGGGGTGCAGGTATTCGATCGGATCTTCGATCGTAATGATGTGCTCATGACGCTCTTCGTTGATCTTGTCGATGATACTCGCGAGCGTTGTCGACTTCCCCGAGCCAGTCGGCCCGGTGACGAGAACCAAGCCACGAGCGCGCTTCGCCAGATCAGCCACGATCGGCGGCAGCCCCAGTTCTTCAAATGTCAAGATTTTGAATGGAACCGCGCGGAAGGCACCCGCAACGTTGCCGCGCTGAACAAACACATTGCCACGGAAGCGGGACAAGCGTTGCACGCTGAACGATAGGTCTAGTTCGTTGCCTTCTTCAAAGCGATGCTTCTGCGCGTCCGTGAGCACCGAGTAGCAAAGCTGCTTGGTGTCCTGGGGCGACAGAGGCGGCATCTTCAGTGCATGCAACTTGCCGTCTATTCGCAGCTGCGGAGGCGTGCCCGTCGTAAGATGAAGGTCACTTGCGCCCTTCTCGATCATCGCCTTCAAGAGCTGATGCATGTTCGCCATTCGTCGTGCTCCCTATTTTCCCTAGCTCGCGTCCGAAGTCGAGACGCGAAAAACTTCACTAAGTGTGATGCTTTGGTCGTGCATCATGTTGAGTGCACTTCGGCGCAAGGTCACCATCCCACCGCGAATCGCTTCGCGCTTGATCTCGGTGGACGACGCACCATTGAGTACGTATTCCTTCAACTCTTCGGTCATGACCATCACTTCGTAACAGGCGATTCGACCCTTGAAACCGGTGTCGGAACAATTGGAACAACCTGTGCCACGTGCCGGCGCGATACCCTTGGCTTCATCTTCGGACATACCGGCGTCGACAAGTTCTTCGACAGCGACCTCCGGATCCGGCTCTTTGCACTGTTCACAGATCCGACGTGCGAGACGCTGGGCCACGATGCAGTTCACCGACGAAGCAACCAAGAACGGTTCGATGCCCATGTTCAACAGACGATTGACCGTCGACGGCGCGTCATTGGTATGAAGCGTCGAAAGAACCATATGGCCCGTGAGTGCGGCCTTGACCGCAATTTCGGCGGTTTCGAAGTCACGAATCTCACCGACCATGATGATGTCGGGATCCTGACGAAGGAAGGAGCGAAGTGCGGCCGCAAAGTTCAGGCCGATGTCTTCATGCATCTGAACTTGGTTGATGCCGCTGAGGTTAAATTCGACGGGATCCTCGGCCGTCGAGAGGTTTTCACCAACCTGGTTTAGTTCGCTCAATGCCGAATACAGTGTCGTCGTCTTACCAGACCCCGTCGGCCCCGTGACAAGCACCATGCCGAAGGGTTGATGAATGGAGTGCTTAAACCCTTTGAGCTGCTCTTTCTCGAACCCGAGTTTCGTCATGTCGAGCTGCAAGTTTGATTTGTCGAGCAAGCGAAGCACGATTTTTTCGCCGAATAGCGTCGGCAGGACCGAAACACGAAAATCCATCTCGCGTCCGCGACCCATCTTGAGCTTGATGCGGCCATCCTGTGGCAAGCGACGCTCGGCGATATCGAGTTCCGACATGATCTTGATGCGGCTCGTCAAAGCGTTCTTGAGTTTGAGCGGCGGCTTCATCACCTCATAAAGCACACCATCGATGCGATACCGGACGCGAAAGCTCTTTTCGTAGGGCTCAACATGAATATCTGACGCAGATCGCTTCACGGCGTCGGTCAAGATCAGGTTCACAAGCTTGACGACCGGCGCGTCCTCAGCCTCTCGGCCCAGTTCGCCTGCATCGAGTTCTTCTTCGCCCTGTACCAAGTCGATATCACTATCGTCGAAACCAGCCATGACTTCGTCGAGAACGTCAGCCTGTTCGTAGTGTTTTTCGATGGCGCGCTTGATCGCGTCTTCAGAAGCGACGACCGGCTGAATGTTGTAGCCGGTCAAAAACTTAATGTCGTCGAGCGCAAAGATGTTGGACGGGTCGGCAGTAGCGAGGATCAACGTCGAACCCGCGCGATTGACGGGAACGACCGTATGCTTGGTCGCAACGTCTTCGGGGATCAACTGCGTGACTTCCGGCGACACATCAAATTCGTCGAGATCGATAGACGGAACACCGTACTGTTTGGCAACGAAGTCTGTGAGTTCAGACTCTTCGAGAAAGCCCATCCCGGTAATTTCGGAACCAAGGCGCTTGCCGCTGACCGCTGCACCCGACCTGGCTTTTTGGAGCTGATCTGCTGAAAGCAGATTCTCTTTTACGAGGAGTTCCCCGATCCGCTCGTTCAACTTGGCTTCCCCCACCGCAACCGCGTGCAATAGACGCACGTCGACACGAAACTCCGCGCAAGAGTTGCATTGCGAGCGCCCTCAACACGACTTCAGTCGAGCGCAAAAGCGGTGCAACCCCGACGAATTATCGGCTTTCGGTCACGGGATCTTTACTAGAGCGGAGGGTCAGCTCACCCAATGATGTCCGTTGAGATCGGAGGACAAGCAATCCGAGAGCAACAAGGGTGATCCAGAAGACAAACCAGACGAGTAGGCCGAGGGCAAGCGCCTCGGCTGGGGTCACGCCGAAGCGTTCAAGCACGCTGTTGAAGGCAAGCTGATATGTCCCGAAGAAGCCGGGCGTAGACGGAATGGCGACCGCTACCCCAACGGCAGCTAGCAAAAGCCACGACACCATCAGGGTTTCAGTGGAGGAGCCCAGATCGATCCCAAAGGCATAAATGCCCGCCAGGAGCGGAATTGTCGACAGGATCAGCCATATCACAATCGAATGAACGAAAATCCAGATCAGGTGCGTCCCAAAGGTGAGCGACTGAAGTCCCTCGGCGAAGCTCTCGAGCAGACGTTCGAGCACCGCGCCAACTCGCGCCGGTAACGGGCGCGCAAAGAATTGAGCAACCGAAAGAATTCGCTCGGGAAAGAGCCGAATGACAACGAGGCCGAACACGGGCACGCAGGCCGCCGGCAGAAGCAAGAGCGTGCCTTGCGCGAGGATACCTTCTCCCCCTCGCCCCACCCAGGTGAGTGACCCGGCCGCGATCAACAAAACGCATGTCACGTCGATCACGCGCTCGATCACTACCGTACCGAGCACTGCGGTTGCACTCACGCCGTGCTGACGCGCGAGATACCACGACCTTACAAACTCTCCGACGCGCAGTGGCAACAAGTTGTTGACCATGAAGCCAAGCGCCTGCGCGCGGAACAAGGAAGCGCGCGGAAAGTCAGCGACGGGGTTCGTAAGGTGTCGCCACCGCAGTGCACGCACCCAAGTCGCGATCACATAACACGGAACCGACAGCGCAAAGAGCACAACCAGGTTGGCCTTGCTCATGGCCTCGATCACTTCTTCAACGGGAATCCCGCGCGCGACATACCAAAGGCTGAGGGCCGCGATCACGATCCCGATCCAGAACCGCCAGTTCAAATACCAACGCGTTGGCGTGCTGGTGTCCATCGCGTCGGCGTGTTGGGCGGCAGTTTCCGGGCCTGATTGATCAGTGGGCGTCACTAGGTTCTCTTCGTCGCTTCGACATCTTCGCTTGCATTTTTATCCAACGCCAAGCTTACGACGCGCACTTTTGATGTCGGCTGCAATTTGAACTTTCAGTTCTTCGGGGCCAGGGAATTTCTGTTCTTGCCGCAGACGATGACAGAAGCTCAACTCGACCGGCAAGCCGTAGAGATCCCCATCAAAGTCGAGAAGGTGTGCTTCGGCCAGCAAGCGTCCCTCTTTATGGAACGTTGGACGATTCCCAACATTAATTACGGCAGGATGTCTCGTATCGGCAGACTTGCCCTCCATCAAGATTCGAAATTCGCCGGTATAAACTCCCACCGCGGGAAGAATTTCGTTTTTTGGAGCAAGGTTCGCCGTCGGAAAGCCAAGCGTGCGACCGCGGCGATCCCCCTCTAGAACCTTGCTTCGCACACTGAATGGACGGCCCAAAAGATTCGCCGCTTCTTCGACTGCACCTTCAGCCAACAAGCTGCGAATGCGTGTTGAATTGACGTCGCGATCATTAATACGAATTTCAGGAATGATCGTCACCGAGAATCCGAGCCGCGCACCGATCTGACTCAACGCTGCCATCGAACCTTCTCGGTCCCGACCGAAGTGAAAGTCATAGCCGACAAAGACTTCTGCAGGACCAATGCGGTCAAAAACGATTTTGTGAACGAAGTCTTCTGGCGAAGTCTTTGCAAACTCGCGGTCGAAAGGCTGGAGTATCACCACGTCGATACCGATGGCTTCGAGCGCTTCAAGTTTTTGTTCTCGGGTTGCGAGCAAACTTGGCGCACGATCGGGTTGCAATACTTTGCGAGGGTGAGGATCGAATGTGAGTACGACAGACTCACCACCGAGCGAGCGCGCGCGCTCGATGATCGTGTCCATGATGGCGCGATGTCCCAGATGGATCCCATCGAAGTTTCCGATGGTGAGAACGGGGCAAACCAATTTGCGCTCGAGCGCGTTCACCCCTTCGACAATCTCCAATGCTAGACTCCCAGTCGTGCGAATACTCTCGCGCTACTATGCAACTCGATACCTCGGCATATTTGCCGCAGTGTTGATTGTTTCCATGCTGACGATCATGGTGATCGAGATGCTACTCAATCTCGACGACATGCTCTCCGCCGGAGACGGTCCGGGTGCGCCAATTCAGTATTTGATGTTGCGCATCCCTTCCTACTATTTGCGCGAACTCATCCCCATTGCGTCGTTTGCGGCGGCTTTTGCGACGCTTGGCTTGTCCACGCACTCGTATGAGATATCCGCCGCCAAGGCTGGCGGCATTTCGCCTGATCGTTTGCTCGCACCGATCTTGGTCGCCGCGGTCTTCGTCGGCCTCGCGAGTTTCGTCCTCAGCGAGACCTGGATCGTGAGTTCCACGCGGGATTGGAACCGCCTCGAGTCGGGAGGGTCCTCCCCGTTCAGCTACCGCGAAGGTTCTTTTTGGTACCAAAGAGGTCGCACTATTTTCAGTATCTCGGAAGCAGACGCTTCCCAAAGGACCCTGCGGGGAGTTCGTATCTTTGACTTGAATTCAGCGGGGCGTCTCACCCGCAGCGTTGACGGGGCTCAAGTCGACGTCCTGCCCGACCATCGCTGGCGCTTCACCCAAGCCACGGTGCGACACTATCAACCCGACGATCCCGAAGCGATCGTCCGTACGGAGCAACTCGACACCATCACCCTCGACGTCGCGGACCCTCGCGACATGGCCCTCGTCAACACCGACTTCAACAGTCTTACGTCGCGCGAACTGATCGACCACATCGAAAGCCGAAGGCGGGCCGGCGAAAACACGAGCCGCGTGGCCACGGTGCTTTATTTGCGCGCGGTGGAACCCTTGGTGGTTGTGATATTCGCATTGCTCGCCGCCCCATTTGGTTTGCGCGTAGGGACCGGGCGAGGTTTCGGAATCCCCGCCCTTTTCGCTATCGCGACGGTGTCCACTTTCTTCGCGCTGCGAAGCGTTGGGGTCACGCTTGCGAGTGAAGGTGTAATTTCTGCACAGATCGCGATGGGTGCGCTGGTTGGACTGTTCGCGATCGCGGGCGCGATCCACCTGCGCTTCATCGCGCGTTAGCGACACAATTGCGAACCTCTATTCCGAAGCGCCAAGGTCCGGCGCGAGGTAACGCAGGAAGACATGGCCTGGAGACATCACCATCGTCGTTCTGTGACTCAGTGTCTTTCGGTACGCCTCGAGGCTACGAACGAACGCATAAAACTCGGGATCCTGCTTGTGGGCCGCGGCAAAGATCCTAGTCGCCATGGCATCGCCCTCACCGCGGACCGCTTCTGATTTAGCGCGTGCAGTCGCAAGCGCTGTGACCGCCAAGCGGTCTGCAGAAGCGCGGATCTCACGGGCCATGCGGTCACCCTGCGCCCGGTGCTCGCGGGCGAGCGCTGTTCGTTGCTCGCGCATTTGAGCATAAGCCGCGCCAACCGCATTGGGTGGAAGTTCCGTGCGGTTCAGTCGAACGTCTACGACTTCAACTCCAGAACCTTCAAGGAAAGCGTTGCTTTCGGCCGGCAGGGTGCTCAAGACTTCTGCCCTTGCAAGCAATTGTGAAAGATTTAACCCACCAATCATCGACCCAACCACGCTCTTAATCGCTTCCTGAATTCGAATCTCTGCGGCGGCCTCTCCATCACTGTAGTTGCGCAAAAAATCAGAGGGTTCGGTGATACGCCACACCGCGTAGTAGTCGACAATCAATTTCTCGTCGTTCGCGATCACGACGCGCACCGCTGGTGCGTTCAAATACCGTAGACGTCGGTCGTAGGTGTGAACCGTGTGATCGTAGAATGGAATTTTCCAAATCGCGGGATCCCATCCCGGTTCCGTCAGGGTCGCGCGAACGCCACCGTATCCAACGATCACCTTGTACTCGTTTTCCTTGGTAATGACGACGGGGCCATAACCGTACTCACCGGCCCACAGTAACCCGACGCCCGAGGCGACTAAAACAAGAAGCAGATACAGAACCCGAATCATCAGCGTCCCACCTCCACAGGAGCAGAGGAAACGTCAGGCAGAGAAGGTGCTGCAGACGCAGCAACAGCATTCCTTGAGTCGCGAAGCGTCGGCAGCAGCTGAACAGTGTTGGGTTCAACGACGTACTTATCAATGCCCACCAATATGTCTTCCATCGCTTCAAAATACAGTCGCTGCCGTGTCACAGCCTTCGCGAGTTTGTATTCCTTGAGCAGCGACTCGAACCGGGCCGCCTCACCGGTTGCATCAAGCACCTTGGCGTCTTTGTATCCTATTGCGCTCTGGGTGAGTTCGGTCGCCTCAGCGCCCGCCCGCTCCCGAATTTCACGTGCATCACCCTCCGCGACAGATACCGCCCGATCCTTGTCTTGCTTCGCGGCAACCACGTCGTCGAAGGCGTCCTGCACCTGTGACGGCGGCTGCGAACTTTGCAGCTGGATCGAGCGAATCTCGAATGCGGTTTCGTCGCCTTCGAGGCGCGCGTAATTCACAAGAATTTCGTCCAGGATCGTCTTCGCAACGGCTTGGATTCCGCGCCGATCACTATGGAGAACTTCGTCAATCGAGTGGCGGCCAATCGCTTCTCGCATCGCCGCTTGTGCAGCGTCACGCAACGTCTGCGTCGGGTTTTCGAGACTGTAGAGATACGTAAATGGATTCTGGATGCGATACTGCACCACGTACCTGGGGATCACGATATTGCTGTCCGAAGTCTGAACTTCATTCTCCTGAACTCGGACAACATCTTGATCGAGGTTTGCTCCGGATTCTTTGTCGACCCCAAACTCAACCCGCCGCATTTTGCTGACGTTCACCGTGTCGTGGTCCCCAAGAGGTGCGGGCCAGCGCCAATGAAGGCCTTCATCGTATTCAGTGGTGTGGTAGCGACCCAGAACGAGAACCACCGCCGCTTCGCCGGGCTCGGTGTAGTACACGCCTGTCGAGATCCAGCCACCGATCACGCCCAGCGCCAGCAACACGACGAACCAATTCAAGATGGTCTTGCCGACGCCGCGACGTATCTTCTGGTCCATATTCAGACCGTCTCCGGGCGCAGACACGCTACGAGTCCGCTCCCGGCATCACGACTGGATCCGGAACGCCACCACTCCCTGCGCTCTTTTCAGAGGCCATCACCTTCTCGTAAAAAGGTCGCAGGATATCGATGGGCACCGGGAATAGGATGGTCGAGTTTTTGTCACCCGCGACTTCTGCGAGAGTTTGCAAGTAGCGAAGCTGCAAGCCAGTGGGTTCCGATGCCAACACCCGTGACGCATCCGCCAACCGCTGGGCGGCTTGGAATTCACCTTCGGCCAACACGATTTTGGCGCGCTTTTCACGCTCGGCCTCGGCTTGCTTCGCCATCACGCGCTGCATTTCTTGCGGAAGGTCGATCTGCTTGACTTCCACGGCGCGCACTTTGACGCCCCAGGGCTCGGTCTGCTGGTCGATGATTTCCTGGAGTTTGCGGTTGATGCTTTCGCGATCCGCCAGCAAATCATCAAGTTCTGCCTGACCGCAAACACTTCTCAAGGTCGTCTGCGCCAACTGCGACGTACCGTACAAATAGTTTTCGACTTGGATAATCGACTTCTCGGGATGCAGAACACGGAAGTACAACACCGCATTCACCTTGATCGAAACATTGTCGCGACTGATGACTTCCTGAGACGGAATGTCCATCACGATTTCCCGCAGGCTGATCTTCACCATCTTGTCGACGCCGGGAATGATCCATTTGAAGCCGGCGGACTTCACCCCCGAAAAGCGGCCCAGCCGAAACACGACGCCGCGCTCGTACTCGGTGATGATGCGAACGCCCGCAACCAACCCCAAGACAAAAATACCGATAAATATGGCGAAAAACATGGTGCACCCCCTCCAGGATTCCAGCGCGCGTTGCATGATAGGCGACTCGCAAGCAGCGCGGCACGCATTTTTTGAACGACGGCTCGGCTCCGATTACGAAGTCTTCGCGCGACGCACAGTCATCTGTAGGCCCTCGATTGAAGCGACTTCAACGGCGGCGCCTTCTTCGATTTCTTCTTCTTCGGTTACAGCCGCATTCCAGTATTCGCCGCGCACGAACACCTTGCCTTCGGGTTCGAGCTTGCTCACCGTTTTCCCTACCAAGCCCACGAGTTCGTCCACGCCCATGATCTGGCCGACCATCATGGCGCGGCCCACCGCGAAGACGATCAAGCCGCCAAAGACGGCCATTGCTCCGACTGCGGGGACCAAGACACTCCAAAACGAAACGGTCAAATCGCTGAAGTCGGGCTGATCAAAAATCATCGTACCACCGAGCAACATACAGACGATCCCGATCGCGAACAGAACACCAGAGGTCGGAAAAAACATTTCCGCGACGAAGAGTCCCAGCCCTGCAAGGATCAAGATCAGGCCCACCCAGTCGAACGGTAAGATTTGGAATGCGATGCCGGCCAGGACCATGCACACCACGCCCAACACGCCCGGCACGATCAACCCCGGACTATTGAACTCGGCGTAAAGCCCAAGCCCACCGGCCATAAAGAGAAGAATCGCGACGTTTGGGTCCGCGAGAAAATTGAAGATCACCTGTGCAAGGGTCATTTCAAGGTTCTTGGCGGGAAGCCCGGCCACCGCAAGGGTCCGCTCTTCGCCATTGATGCGAACCACGCGCCCGTCGATGCTCTTCAAGAGTTCGGCTCGGTTGTCGGCGATCAAGTCAATCACCCCCAACTCGAGTGCCTCGGTTTCACCGACCGCGACAGATTCACGCACCGCCTGAACGACCCACTCGACGTTGCGGTTCCGCTCCTGCGCGATGGATTCCATCATCGCCGCCAAGGCGTTTTCGGCTTTCTCCATCCCTACGTCGACACTGCCGGCCGGGTTGGCTCCCTCTTCTTCTTCGTCAGTCGGTTGTCGTTCGGTACCACCGCTGGCCGACACCGGATGCGCCGCACCGATACTCGTCCCCGGTGACATCGCCGCAACGTTTGCCGCCACCGTAATGAACGTGCCGGCAGAAATCGCCCAGGCACCACGCGGAGTCACGTACACAATGATGGGGACATCGGCATTCAGCATCGCCTGCAAGATGTCCCGGGTCGAAGCGACCAGCCCGCCCGGTGTATCGAGTTCGATCAACAGCGCCGCGGCGCCGTCGCGTTCGCTCGTTGCAATCGATTCAATCAGGTAGTCGGCGGACGCGGGATTGATCGACCCGGAGACACTTGCCACGTTGATGTGTCCGCCGCGTGCTGCGTTGACCGCCTGGGTGACCAACAAGGCCACGCCCAACGAAAGCAGAACCAGTGAGCTCGCTCTGGCGAATTTCTTCAAGTGCACTCTCCCAATTTTTTCTCGACACGGTCCAGTATCTCGCTCGCAACTTGATGCTTTGGAAGCAGTGCCAGTTCCTCGATTTGCCCACCCGGCCACACAAACGTCACCGCGTTTTCGTCGACGTTGAAGCCCGCGTCCGTACGCGACACGTCATTGGCCACGATGAAGTCGCAGCCCTTTCGCGCAAGCTTGCGCTGGGCGGCGGGGATCACGTCTTGGCTCTCAGCCGCAAAACCGACAACGACTTGGCGCCCCGATGTGGCGGCAACCTGCGCGCAGACCTCTGCGAGAATGTCTGGGTTCGGAACCAGTTCGATTCGAATCCCTTCGTTCGGGGCGAGATCTTCTTTCTTGATCTTTTGGGTCTCGGCGTGAGCAGGCCTAAAATCTGCGACCGCCGCAGCCTTGACGACAACATGGGTGTTCGGAAGTTCGCGCATCACGACTTCGTGCATTTCGAGCGCGCTTTGAACATCGATCCGCTGCACATAAGGCGGCGTTTCAAGCACAGTCTCACCTGCGACGAGAATGACATTCGCGCCGCGACGCGACGCTTCGCTCGCGATCGCAAAACCCATCTTGCCCGACGAACGATTTGTCACGCTGCGCACGGCATCGATCGGTTCGGACGTTCCCCCCGCCGTCACCAACACAACTTGCCCCGTAAGACTCTGTGCAGTCAAGGCGCGATTACACGCCTCGGCGATGTCGGCCGGCGAAGACATGCGTCCCTCACCTTCCCAACCACAGGCAAGCTCCCCCGCGTCGGGACCCACCATCAATACGCCCCGACTGCGAAGTGCAGCCACATTGGCTTCGGTTGCGGGATGGCTCCACATGTTGACGTTCATCGCGGGAGCAACGAGCAAATTTGCCTTGGTCGCCAGCACGACTGCGGTGACGAGGTCGTCGGTGATGCCGTGATTCATCTTGGCAAGCGTGTTGGCGGTAGCGGGCGCGACCACCACGAGGTCGGCCCAGTCGGCGACCGCGATATGGTCAATCTCGCCGCTATTCGAATCGAACAGATCGTCGCCAGCCGGATGTTGACTCAATGTTTCGAGCACCAACGGGGAAACGAATTGCGTGGCTTCTCGGGTGAGCACGCAACGACAGATGTGCCCTGCGGATGTCAGAGCGCGAACCAGCTCAGGGATCTTGTAGGCGGCGATCCCACCGGTCACGGCAATTACGATGCGCCGTGAATCCATCGCAGTTTCTCCTTGGGCTTTTTGTTCATGTGGCAATCGGCTGTCGATGAAGACTGGATCAGACTCGCAAGCAGCGACAAAGCACTGTTGAAAAGTTCCTCAACAACAGGAGCTTACACAACGGCGACTCGCGTTCCAAAACGGGCACATGGGGAGATGCGCTAGCCCAGCTTTTCGACCAATCGCTTGGCGATGAGAGGGGGAACAAAATCTTCGATATTCGCGCCGAACCGCACCAGCTCTTTGAGTCGTGATGAGCTGACGTACAGGTATTCCTGCTTCGTCATCATAAATAGGGTTTCGAGGTCCGGCTGAAGGTGTTGGTTCATGAGGGTCATCTCGAACTCGTACTCGAAGTCCGCGATCGCGCGCAGGCCCCGGATGATCACCGTGGCACCGATCTTGTGCGCATGTTCAACCATGAGCCCGGAAAAGCCCTCAACCCGCACGCCTTCCATGCTTCCCGTCACATGATTCAGCATCTCGATGCGCTCTTCGAAACTAAATGTTCCCGTCTTGCCGACGTTGATCGCAACGGCAACGACAACTTCGTCGAAGACCTTTTGAGCCCGTTCGATGAGGTCAATATGGCCGTTGGTCGGCGGATCAAAGCTCGCAGGAAACAATGCCACTGTCGCATTGCGGGTCACGGTCGCACGCGAACCGGAACTTTGTTCGCTTGCGCCTGATGCGCCGTTTGCTCCGTCGGCCGTTTGGTTCGCCATCTCTTCTCCTGAAACATGACACATTTGTGTTATCAGCGTATCTCCGGTTGCACGTTCATCCACCACTTCGAGACTCAACTCGGCAACCGACGGCAGAGGATGGCGCTTTGCACTCTCCACTACCAGCGCTCCGCTCGGCGCAAGCAAACCACTGTCGGCGATCAGCTTGAAGGCGGGGCCATATTCATCTTTGGCGTAGGGCGGATCCATGAAGATCAGATCGAAGTGCCGACCTTCATTGGCCAACCGTCGCAATGCGGGTCGAACTTCACTGCGCATCACCGTGCATTGACGCCCGATCTGCAGCGAGTCCAGGTTTTTCTTCAACACCTTGATGGACGGTTGAGCCCGGTCGACGAAGGTGACACTGCTAGCCCCGCGGGAAATCGCTTCAATGCCAAGCGATCCGGTCCCCGCAAAGAGGTCGAGCACGCTGCACCCAGAGAGGTCCCCTAGTCGCGCGAACAATGACTCGCGGACCCGGTCGGAAGTCGGACGAACCCCCTTCGGCGGTCCCTCGAACACTCGGCTTCCAAGCAGTCCGGCAACCACCCGCACAACTGTGCCTCCAAATATGTTTTGCGATTCGATGAACGTCAAAGTGACGAAACAATCCGAGCAAAACCGTATCGCAGCCGCCAGGACACGACACCCGGTTCTGAAACCAGGGTTTTGCCTTCGTTAACCGGCCTGAAGCGCACAGGTCGATCTTGACTGTCGCCAGATCGAAGTCGCGATCAAAGGTCGCAACGCAATTTGGTGAGGCATACCTCGATAAACTCAACGATGTGTCTTCTTCGACGGCAACCCCAATCGTAGAGCGACACAATCAAAATCGGTCACACTGCGGCCACCTCGCCATGCGTAGTTGAAGTGCCACAATAAGATGTCAGAGCGAATCTGTTGCGCACCCCATTCAATACTGTGCTTAAATTCGCCCAAAAAGAGCGAGACGTCCCTATACTTCCAGCGCGATTCCCGCCTGCTTGCGCCGCATAAGGTTACTTGCACAGGACCGATTGATGGTGGCTTGAAAAGGCGAGTCCGTTATCAACCTAAAGCTGTTGATGCGAGATTAAATTAAATGTAAACACTTGTTCATTCCGCGCCGGAACCACCCAAACTCATGTTCATAATCACGAATGGGTTTTGTCCTACCAGTTAGATATACGAGACCATCCATAGTCAATGAAGCAATTGAATGATTGGTTTCAACTCGAAACCAATTGAATCTAGGCAGTATCTGCGAAGAACTAGCCGCAACCGTCGAATCGATCAAAGAGTCCGTCGTCACAAATCGAGTCGTCTACTCGATCAAGGTTCTGGGTTCAAAGTCGGATCG